>ENA-ORTM01001283-ORTM01001283.1-human-gut-metagenome-genome-assembly--contig:-NODE-1283-length-26926-cov-2.791411_pt1 | contig 26926 bp, 22 predicted proteins | sample MGYA00241909_ERZ509182 | MGnify/ENA primary metagenome ERZ509182 (study PRJEB26280, sample SAMEA2338855) | human gut metagenome | biome: human gut; feature: human-associated habitat; material: faeces...
CCGGAAGGGCGCTTTCAGCCGGATCTCTAAATCCAGTTTGCCATCTTCCTCGTGAACAAGGATTTTTTCAACCAGCATTTTCAGATGAGCCTCGGACATCTTGTCGTCTCGGAGGATATCGTCGATCAGGCTGATATCCCGCTTCAGCTTGGCCTGGCGGCTGCGAAGCATTTCTGAGATGTTCTGCAGTTCCTCGATCTGCTTTTTGGCCTCCGCAATCTGCTCCTCACGCTTTGCGATCATTCGGTCATAGCGTTCCGCGTTGGCCTTATCCCGGATGCGTTCCATCAAGATCACCTCCACTTCCTCTTCCAGCAGGAGAATGTGTTCTTGGAGTTTGCTTATTTTGGCACTGGCCATGGAGGCTTTGGGTGTCCATTTTTCAATGAACCACTCCAGTCTTGACCAGTTTTCTTCGTACAGTTTCTTTGTCCGCAGGAGCTCCGCGCTGATCAGGCGATCCAACGCTTCCTCATCCACTATGTGAGAGGAGCAATGTTCCTTGCCATACCGATGGTAGGTATCGCAGACATAGACCACCCGTTCACCATCCTTCAGCTTAATCCGCTTGCCAATGAAAGTCCGGCCGCAGTCCTGGCAGCGCAGCAGGCCTCCGTACCGAAGGATGCCCTTGTTGGAGCCGGCCCGGGTGTTTTTTGCCTTGCGCTCTGTCAGAAGCGTCTGCGCCAGATCCCATGTCTCACGGGTCACGATCATCGGCAGATAGTTTTCATGGCGAAACTGTTCCTCCGGGTCGGTGAAGCGGAAGGTCTTATTGATTTTATTGCGCTCGCTTTTGTGGCAGATCAGTGTGCCGGTATAGCTCTCATCCTTAAGAATACGACCAACCATCGTCGCGTCCCACAGATATTTCTTGAGTATCCCATCCTGCGTGTTGGGCAGTCGCTTGTTAAGCAGCTCCATCTGCATGAGCGCGGGCGTTTTTCTTCTCTGCTCGTTCAATGTACGGGCAATGGCTTTCATTCCGCTGCCGCCGATATAGGCGGAGAAAATCATGCGGACAGTTTCGGCGGCTTCCTCAACAACGACGACCTTCTTGGTGTTCTTGTCCTTGAAATATCCGAAGGGCGGAATGGTCACAATGCCCTCCTTTTGCTTCTGCCGGTAACCGGTTCGCACACGCCGGCTACCATCACGGGCGTAGAAGTCGTTGACCAGTCCCTTGAAGCCAATGATGAGATCATCGTTCTCGTTAAAGGTATCGATGTTTTCCGTTGCGGACAGGACCCGCACATTGCGCTCACGGAGGTAGTCAATGAAGAGTGCGGTCTGTGTCCGGTGCCGGCCAAGGCGGGACAGATCTTTGACGATGATGGCTTCTATTATCCCTGCCTCGACCACTTCATAGATTTTGTCGATGCCCTCACGGTTGAAGTGCATACCGCTGACATTGTCATCGAAGGATTCACCAACCACTTGGTGGCCATTGCTGGCGGCAAAGGTGTATATGATCTTTCTCTGGTTATTCAAAGAGTTGAGTTCTTCATCCTCATCTCTGGACAGGCGGTAATAGAGCCAGACTTTCATGATCGTTCCTTTCCGCTATGGTGTGCCGATCTCCCACGACACACCATAGCACACAAGTTTTTGAATAGCTATCAAAACAAATCAGGCCACTTCATTTTCTACCTTACCAACAGAATCAGCAGGCTGATTTGTGTACGGATCATCCACAGATAGATAGTCGTGGATCATCATTTTCAGGAAGTGATCGAACTGGTCATCTGTCCCTACATAGGAATACATGACACTTTTGATGTTGCATTCTTTTTTCTTTCTACCCATAGCGTTCCTTTCTCCCGAGACAAATTCGGGCAACAAAATAGCAGACCCTCACATGGTCTGCTGCCAAGTCTGTTCTTCTTCGTGATCGTCCTGGGCGTGGCCTTGGGCGATTTTCTTTTGCTGCTTCTTACGGAGTGTTTTCCTGTCTGTATGCGGGAGCATGGTGGTGCTATCCATCACTGGAGCAGCAGACTGAGACTGCTCCAGACGGTATCCAATCCCCACCACAGCAGAAGCAACGCTGCCGTCCCCATCAGCAGGACCGTCCAGGTGGGACCATCCAGGTGCGGTAGCCGCAGTCTGGGCGGTCTGATGCCGGGCAGAGAAAAATGCTTCTCGTTCCGCTTCCCAGCCTGTTCGCTCATTTGCTCCAGATGCTTCACCGCTTTCAGCAGTTCGTTCATCTGCGTCCGGATCGGGAGCTGCGCCAGCAGCTCGTTGGCTTTCTTGAGATAGGCGGTCTGCCTCTCCGCGTGGTACCCCAGTGTGTAGAGGTCGCTCAGCAGATCCTCCCACTCCGCTTTCGTGGGATGCACTTCGAGAGGAGGTGTCAGCTCCTGTGCTGGAGGCTGCGGCGTGGTCTGTACCATCTGCGCAGGTCGGTTCTTCTCCAACAGCTCGTCCATAGATAATTTCTTTTCTGATCCTGAATTCATATTCCATATTCTCCTTCAGATATTTGTCCCCGAACAGCAGGCGGTCACGGCACTGCCAGCCGCTGGGTGTGGTGTAGGTGATATTCCGTCGGGACAATTCCCAGCGCACCTTGTAGCCCTCGCTCTCCATCAGCGCAATAAACTCCTCACGGGTAGAGGCGTGGCGCATACAGTCGTTGATGATGTTCATGAGCTGCAGTTTTTTGCTCTGGCCACGGGCTGCAGTGTGATACTCGCCGACCGTCATGGTCTTGGTTTTCTGCTTCCTATCCTTGGGCTGGAACACAGGAAGAGAAAATTCCATACAGACCTGGTCGTTGCGCTGCCGCAGTTCCTGGAGCTGCTCCTTTGCGATGTGCAGTTTCTTTCCCGTGTCGAAGTTGACGGAGTTAATGAGAAAGTGGGAATGGATGTGTTCCCGGTCTGTGTGGGTACAGACCAAGACTTCATACCCCTCATAGTACTCAGCCAGCTTCAGTGCCGCCGCATGAGCGGTGACCGGATCGACTGCTTCGCCTTTCGGGAAACTCTGCACCATGTGGTAGAACAGTACGCCATCCGTTTTGTGATGCAGTCGCTTGGTGGTCATGAAGTCCGCGTAGACAGATTCCGGCTGGCAGTTGATGCTTGTAATCAACCGCTGCCCCTCGAACTCAGTTTTCTTGTCCTGCATGGTGTACCGCATCACGGCTCCCATACATCCGGTGGTCTGGCCCCGCTTGTAGTTGGTGAAGCTGATAATAGCCATCCCTCACCACCGCTTTCGTTCCAGGATTAACCGGACAGCGGCGCAGAGGTCAGAGAACGCCTGACGCACGCTGTCCAGATTGACCACCGTGACGCGCCCCATGTGCGCCAGGGTGACAAGCTGATTCAGATTTCTGCCGATGGACTTCAGCTCCTTGAGCACTTCTTTCAGTCCATCAACGATCACCACCTGCTTTCCCAAACAGCAGGCCGTCACATAGTCGCTCATGGACATCCCGGAGCGTTTCGCCAATTCCTTGATGGCCTCCCGGTCTGCGGACGCCATCCGGGTGCTGAATTTGATGTCTTTTTTCATGTCGTTTCCTCCAGTCTTTCGTAAAAATGGGGTGTGGGGCAGTGCCCCGCAAACAGGCGGAAGGCGGGCGGCGGCTGTGCCGGTGACCAGACAAACGCGATGCTGGCCACCTCCAGGGAGGTGATTTCACCGCGCCGGACACCTGCACTCCTCCTTCGGCCACAAACGGCCAACACGGCGTTTTTCTTGCTTTGTGGTGGGTTACTCGCTGCGCCCGGAAACCGCCCGCAAATGGCCGCACGGCGCCCCGGCAGGGTCAACAGGGTCGACTGCCGGGACACCTTGGGTATCGTCACTTTCGGCACGGCGCAGCTCAATGAGCCGCTTTCCGTTGCTGCGGCGCACCACAACGGAAATGCCGATTTTGCTTAGTGCGTCAAGGTTTTGCACGATCTGTCGGGACACTTTCTTGGGGGAGATACGCTCCACACCCACAGGGTCGATTCGTTCAGACAGCTCTGTGGGAGTGCCGATAAATTCGGTTCGGTCACACATCAGTTCAGAGAGAAGATAGACGATGCGATCGCCCAGCAGCTCTGGCTGTGTCCGGCTGTCCGACACCAACTCCCACACATTTTCACCGTTGCGCTCCAGTGTCAGCTCCCGGTATTCAATGTCACGGCCAATACAGGAAAGCTTTGCCCTGCCGCTTCCCCGCCGTTCCTCCACCAGCGTAAAGCTGGAATCCACCGCACCGCTGATGGCAGTGGTCCCGGAGATGCGATTGAACACATCGTCAGCGCTCTCCTTGCGCAGATGATGGATCAGCAGAATGGCGATGCCGTGGGCATCCGCGATCTGTTTCAGAGTAGAGAGGTCACGGTAGTCGTTGGCGTAGGTAGCGTCGCGTACCGGGCGTACCATCTGCAGAGTGTCGATAATGACCAGCACCGTGTCAGGGTGTTCGTCAAGGAAGGTGCGGAGCTGTTCCTCCAACCCCTTTCTCAGAATGTCGCTCTGGGTGGTGAAGTGAACATTGGCGGGGGCATCCTCCGTGATTTCGAACAGCCGGTTCTGAATGCGGAGGGTGGAGTCCTCCAGGCAGAGATAGAGGGTGGTGCCTTGCTTCACGGACATCCCCCAGACCGGTTCGCCCTTGGCCACCATGACGGACAGCCACAGAGCCAGCCAAGACTTTCCCACCTTGGGAGAGCCGGCAAGGATGTGCAGCCCCTGGGACAGCAGCGTGTCCACCACGAAGTTGAGCGGCGTCAGCGGCAGGCTCATCAGGCTCTCGCCGTCAATGGTTTCCAGTCGTTTTGTTTTACTCATAGGATCATCCCCTTGTAAAAAGATAAGGACAGAGACCACGCGGCCACCGTGGCTCTTGTCCTTTCACTTGATTATTGGGGGGATTTTGATAAAATGAGAATATCGCAAGACAGGCAGAAAACAGATATAGGACAGAGGAGATGGCCCTATGCCGCTGGGTACCCAACAGAACAACAATTTCCTGCACCTGACAATGGATGTCTGGCAGGATCAGATCTTTTTTAACGAGACCGTCTACCCGGCCGGACACTTTTCCGCCGAACTGTTGAATGTTCCCGATGAGACCATACGGGAACTGGTCACCCACGGCGGCGCTATCAGCCATCAGGTGGAGGCCCTGGCCTTGGCCGGGCGAGGTGAATTTATCAAACTGCTGGACGGGACCCGCGCCTCTCTGGAGAAGCTGCTGGATGCCCTGTGGCACTGTCCGCCGTACAGCCTGATGGACAAAGGGCAGGAGCAGCACACATTGGAGGTGCTGTTTTCCCCAGCATCCCACAACGATCTGCTGAAGCCAGCTTCGCCTGCTCGGGAATTTTTCTTCCGCTATCTGGTGGCTGCTTTCAGTATCCCCCTGGGTATCCAGCACTTCACCGTGGCGGCACGATATTTTGAGGAGGGCTATCTGCGGCGGCTGAAGAAGCGGACGGAGACCTTCTTCGCCATGGCCGCCCACGACTGCTTCAACAGCGAATGGTTTTGGGATATGATGCGTGATTTGCCGGTACCGGATATTGAGCCATTCACCATCACACCGGATCTGAGATCCTCCTATGTCTTTGCCCGACACCCGAAACAGGAAAAGGAAACCGTATTTGTAAACCGGTATTTCTTTGACCATGCCATCAGCTTCTACATCTTTGACCTGATGAACGGACTGCAGCACGGCCATGCGCCCAGCCGGTGCTGCGGCTGCGGAACATACTTTCTCACCACCAACGGCCATATGCCGAAATACTGCGATGGCATTGCTCCCCAGGACCTCCGCATGACCTGCCGGCAGTACGGCGCCATGATGCGGCAAAAGGAACAGAACAAACAGCACCCGGTCTACCGCCTGTTCACTACCCGCACCAACACCATCCGCAAGCATCACCAGAGAGGAAAGATCTCCGACGAGCTGCGCAATGAAGCGCTGTATGTAGCGGAGAGCCTCCGGGACAAGGCACTCATGGACAACGACTATGCCGCCAACGGTTATGCACACGACATGGAACAAGAAGTGATCTATACTCAGGCGAGAGCGCGTCTTGCCCGGGAGGACAGGCCATGAGTATGTACCGCTGCGACGATCTCTGCCCAAGCAACGAGGAGCTTGCCCAGCGCATACAGGACGGCGATCCACAGGCCGCTCCGCTGCTGCTCTCCCAGAACGAGGGATATCTGACCATGCTGGCCGCAAGCTACTGCGAGCAATTTTCTCAGGACTTTCTGGTGGACGACCTCAAGCAGGAAGGGGCGCTGGCGCTGCTGGATGCGGCGCGGCGGTTTGATTCCTCCTATGGAACAAAGCTGCTGACCTACGCAACCCCCGCCATTGAGACGGCCATGCGGGACTGCGCCGCCCAAGGTTCTTTCTCTCTGTCGCTCCCACTGGACCGTTACCGCCAGCTGCGCCAGGTGGCATTCCTCTATGCCACCCATGAGCGGGACACCGAAACGGATCTTTTGCCCGCCATTCAAGAGAAGCTGACAGTCTCTGCCAAAGTAGCCAAGCGTCTGCTGGAGGAATACCGTACCGTGTTTCAGATTGAGTCTTTGGGCGAGCGTGTCTTTGACCTTGGGTGTGGTGGTGACCCCGCCAGGGCCTACGACCGTTTCATGCGCCATACGCTGCTCCTCCAGCGTATGGAGGAGGTACTCAAGCCCAGAGAGCTGAATTTGGTGCGCTGTTATTTGGGAATTGGCCAACCTAACGAGCAGGGCATGACCTTTCAGGAACTGGCCATCCGGCTCAACTATAACGGCCCCAGCGGGGCGGAGAAAGCGTATAAGAGCGCCATCCGGAAACTGAGAAAGCAGTTGAACGGCGGCGCTTACGGTCAGTGGCTCTCCATCCAGAAATTGATACAAGACGCCCGCCGTGAGGCTTGCAAGGCAAAGGAATACTGTTCACCTCAAGCCACTTGGCTGGATAAACAACAAGCATGTAAGGATTTCTGGGTAAGGTCACTGCGCTGAACTGTGTGTATCGCTTTCCTCCAGCAATCGTGCGAACAAGAAGAACTTTGACAGCAGCAGAGCTTTACTTCCTCCGTTTTGTGCACTTGGTTTGAACGCTCAAAAGCAAAAGAGTACCTCTCAATATATTGCGACTTGCTCTTGAGAAAGTGTTTTGAGCAGGATATAATAAATATGATAGATTTTGAATTCTGCGGGCGGGAGGTTGTATCCATGTCAGTATCCTACAACAAACTTTGGAAACTTTTGATCGACAAAAAGATGACTGCTTCCGATTTGCGAAAAGCCGCTAATGTTGCGCCAAACACAATGACCAAATTACGCAGAGATGAAGATGTTTCCCTTGATGTTTTGGGACGCATCTGTGCTGTATTGAACGTAAATATCGGAGATATTATGGATTTCATTTTTGATGATCAAAAGGAGTGTTAATGCATGGAAATCATCCCTGATAACCGTTCTTTGAACGAAAAAGCAAAAGATTCGGAATGGTATGCGTGGATACTCCTTTTCTATTTACTCCAATCAGATTACCCAAATCAGCGTTTGTGGGAGGAGTTTTCACACGACATCGTTTATAAAAACAGATTTTCATCAAGCAGTGCTGTGTTGAAGGAAATTCTTAATAAGGCCGATGATGTGGAGTATATTGTGCCACAAGGTACTTTCTTTTTCAGGGCACGCAAATACGAAAAATCACCTTACGAAGAGCTAATATGCGAGTTCTTGAAAAACAACAACACACCAGAGGATGAAATAGAAAAGCAGTTGGATCAATTCCGCACAGTTCCAGACTTATTCTTCCGTGCTCTTTTCCCCGACCTATATTCTGTAAGCAAAGATTTTCCGCTTAAAACCCTTCATCCCATAAAGGCCACATTTGAAAACTGGGAAAACAGGCAGTTCAAAGGTTTTGATGCCGATGGCTCCGGCGCTCCGAGCTGTGACAGCATCAAGGCCGGAAGAGCAAACCCTGATTTCATACGCTATCTTTACCTTGCAGAAGATGCTGATACTGCTTGTTATGAAATGCGCCCGATTATTGGACAGTACATCAGCGTAGCAACTTTCCAAACGACAAAAAATATGAAGCTATATGATTTAACCCGCCGTTTTCCAGCAAAATTTGAAGATCCAAAATATGAGGCGCCGAGTCTGTTTGATTGTATCAGCGATCATTTCTCTATGCCAAACGCTGATGATCCGCGAAAATACATTCCCACGCAATTTCTTACGGAGAAAATTAAAGAGTTGGGATTTGATGGTATCCGATTCCGCAGCTCACTGAAAGAAAATGGTGTGAATGTTGTTGTATTTCGACCAGAATCCTGTGAGGCGTTGTCGTCTGATCTGATTCAAATAGGAAAAATAAATATTGGTATTCAGCCATTTGACCCTTGCCGTCCTAACAAAGGGACTGAAGAAATCAGTTGACACCGATTACGCAAATTTGCCAAGTTATATAGAATTTCTCAAGTTTCATATGATCTGAATTAGGAGGAAGAATCATGGCACGGCCGAAAAAACTGACCGAAGCTGAAAAAATGCGCGATGTAGAGGCGTATACTCACGATGATAAAAAACGCACCAACAACCCGCCAGTGGGTATGGCCCAGCATGATAAGGCAGAAGAAAAAATAAAAACCTATCAGTTTGACCCACATCTTGACCCCACGCTCCAATGGGCGGGTAAAGCCGAGGGCACCAGTTTTGAGGTGCCCACATCTTCTATCCATATTCACGAATCCATCAAGCCGCACAGCATTATTTCCCATGTTATGAAGGAGTATTCCGAGGCCTTGGAAGGGCAGCTTGTGGGGCAGCAGTCCATGTTTGAAGCGGAAACTCCTGCTGAGCGGATGCGCCGCCGCCGGGAGTCTATCGAGTTTTACCAGCATGGAGTCAACTGGACCAATCGGATGATTGCCGGAGACAGCTTGGTAATCATGAATTCTCTGCTGGAGAAAGAGGGCATGGCCGGACAGGTACAGATGGTGTATATTGATCCTCCCTATGGCATCAAGTACGGCTCCAATTTCCAGCCCTTTGTGGACAAGCGGGATGTAAAGGATAAAAAGGACGAAGATTTGTCCCAGGAGCCGGAGATGATCAAGGCCTTCCGGGACACCTGGGAATTGGGCATTCACTCTTACCTTACTTACTTGAGAAATCGATTGCTGCTGGCACGAGAATTACTGACGGACAGCGGCAGCGTTTTTATCCAAATCAGTGACGAGAATGTTCACCATGTGCGGGAATTATGTGATGAAATTTTCAGTCCTCAAAATTTTATTTTACAAATTTTTGTAAAGAAAACCGGTGGAGCAGGTGCACCGAGTGATTTACTTGCCCCAGCTTCTGTTGGTGACTATATTATTTGGTATGCTAAAGACAAAAAAAGTCTGAAATATCACCGCCTTTTTGAAAACAAGGCAGATGCAAAAAGTGGAATTAATAACTATTCCAATATTCGATTGCCTGATGGAACTGAGCGAAGTCTGACCCCTGCCGAAAAGAAAGACTTATCTTTGATACCAAAAGGTGCACGGCTTTTTGGAATACACGCTTTAACATCACAATCTGGCGGGGAAAACGCTCGTTTTCCCATTGAGTATAACGGCAAAACGTATCGCATTAATAGCGGCAGTTGGAAAACTTCTCAGGAAGGCATACAAAATTTAATAAAAGCAGATCGTATTCGAGCAACAGACACAAGAATCGGGTACGTTCGTTTCTTTGATGATTTCCCGGTCGTCCCGCTTACCAATGCATGGGATGATACTCGCGGGGACATGGGAATAATTTATGTTGTTCAAACTGCAACCAAAATCATTCAGCGTTGTATACTGATGACCACCGATCCCGGTGACTTGGTTCTGGATATTACCTGTGGCAGTGGTACTACTGCTTATGTAGCTGAACAGTGGGGACGTCGCTGGATTACCTGCGATACCTCCCGTGTGGCGATCACACTGGCCAAGCAGCGGTTGATGACAGCAACCTTTGATTACTATAAACTGGCTCACCCAGAGCAGGGTGTGGGCAGCGGATTTGTCTATAAGACTGTACCTCACATTACCCTGAAATCCATCGCTAATAATGAACCGCCTGCAACGGAAACCCTGTATGATCAGCCGGAGATCGACAAGGGCAAGGTTCGTATCACCGGGCCCTTTACCGTGGAAGCCTTGCCCGCTCCCGTAGTAAAGCCGCTGGATAATGTGAGTGATTGGGACGAGGACTCCACGGCCAAACAGACCAGCTGGCGTGACCAGTTGCTGGCCACCGGCATTATGGGACGGGGCGGCAGCCGATTGGAATTCAGCCGTGTGGAACCCCTGTCCGGTACCAAGTTCCTGCAAGCCGAGGCAGAAACCAAGGAGGATATACCCCGCCGTGCGGTCATCTGCTTTGCCGGGGAAACGAAACCCATGGACTCCCGCATGGTGTCTATGGCTCTGGATGAAGTGGAAACCCTGCGCCCTTCTCCCAAGCTGATTATCTTTGCTGCTTTCCAGTTTGATCCGGAAGCTGCTAAGGACATTGACGAACTGAACTGGCCTGGCCTTACGGTGCTGAAAGCACAGATGAATACCGACCTGATGACCGACGATTTGAAGAAAAAACGTTCTTCCGACCAATCCTTCTGGCTGGTGGGGCAGCCGGATGTAGAATTGATTCCCGATAAACGCAGCAAGACCCGTTACAAGGTCAAGGTAAACGGGTTCGATTACTACGATGTAAAAAAAGGAACAGTGGAGTCCGGCAGCACTGCTCGCATTGCCATGTGGATGTTGGACACAGACTATGATGGAATGTGCATCGAGCCTAAGCAGGTCTTTTTCCCCATGGGCGGCAAGAAAGACGGCTGGAACAAGCTGGCCAAAACGCTGAAAGCAGAGATCGACCCCGACCTGATTGAAAAATACGCCGGCAACGAGTCTCTTTGGTTTACAGTACAGCCAAACTCTCAGATTGCAGTAAAAATCATCGATGACCGTGGAATCGAAAGTTTGAAAGTGATAAAGGTAGGTGATGAATAATGGCAGGTATTAATCAGCTTATTATCAACTCCGCTTTTCGCGAGCCTGCGCATCACTGGAAATACGACCTGAATGGTCAAACTTTCGTAAAGGAGCCTGGGCGGAGACCTGCTGGTTATTTCATCGCCGGCCAGGGTTCCAACCAATACAATGACATCGGGCAGTTTATTGAGCTGCCTCTGGTAAATAAAATCCGCCCCCGTGTAAAAGCATGGCGGCAGGCAGGTTATCCCGGTGTAACAGGTGTAACTCAAAAACTGCTGGATCACTGGAATGATAAAGATGCCCGGCAGTATCAATTCTTTTTCTGCCAAATGGACGCCATTGAGACTATTATCTGGCTTACGGAAGCACCGGAAGCCGATAAGGTGGGTATTGAAATTCCCGGTGATGGAGGTTTATTCCGCCGAATCTGCACCAAGTTATGCACTGGCGGTGGAAAGACCACAGTTATGGCCATGCTGATTGCCTGGATGGTATGTAACAAAGCTACCTATCCTCAGGACAAACGGTTCTCCAAAAATGTGTTCATTGTGGCTCCCGGCTTAACCGTCAAAAGCCGTTTGCAGGTACTGCAAACCGGTGGCGAAGATAATTACTACACGCAGTTCAATGTGGTACCCATCGGTTTGATGGACAAGCTGCGCCAGGGCACAGTTATAATCACCAACTGGCAGGCGCTGGCGTGGGACAGTGAGGAAGCCATCAAAAAGCGCAGAAGTGTAGACAAACGGGGAGCTAAAAGCGACGAGGCCTATACCCGTGAAGTGTTGGGAGAGATGGCTAACGCGCAAAATATTCTCGTAATAAACGATGAGGCACACCACGCGTGGCGGAAAAATCCCGAAAACAAGGGGAAGCTGACAAAGGAACAGAAAGAAGCGGAGCAAGAGGCCACGATTTGGATCAGTGGGCTGGACCGCATCCACAAAACCCGAAGTATTTTAACTTGCTATGATTTTTCGGCCACCCCGTTTGCTCCTTCCGGCAAGAAAAACGACGAGGAAGCTCTCTTTGGATGGATCGTCAGTGACTTTGGATTGAACGATGGCATTGAGTCCGGTCTGGTCAAAACACCACGTGTTGTCGTGCGGGATGATGGAATGCCGGATGCCGCAACTTTCCGCTCCAAGTTATATCACATCTATGCAGATGACACAGTAAAAGACGATATCAATCGTCCTGCGCCTCCGGAAGAGCCTCTGCCCGATTTGCTAACCCAGGCTTACTATCTTTTGGGCAAGGACTGGCAGGTTCTGTACCAAGCATGGAAAGAAGCTGGTGCCGTTGTTCCTCCTGTGATGATCACGGTAGCAAACCGGACTGAAACGGCAGCTCGTATCAAGTATGCCTTTGATCACCAGCGAATCCCCGTTCCAGAATTGTGTGTGCCGGAGTTGACCGTTCACATCGACTCCAAAACTATGGATGAAGCGGAGGGCACCGCTGCACCTGACCACGGTGATACCGATGAAGATGGCGGCGAGCGAAAGCTGAGTAAAAAAGAGGCAGCGGCTATCTTGCGGGAGACTGTGGACACTGTGGGTCAGCGTGGAAAACGGGGCGAGCAGATTCGAAATGTGATTTCTGTTGGTATGCTATCAGAAGGCTGGGACGCAAAAACGGTTACCCACATTCTTGGCCTGCGTGCTTTTTCCAGCCAGTTGCTCTGCGAACAGGTAGTTGGCCGTGGATTGCGCCGCACTTCTTATGATTTGGCAGAAGGCAGCGATATGTTTACGGCGGAATATGTAAATATTTTCGGCATTCCCTTTACCTTCCTCCCTCATGAGTCTGATGAAACCGGTGCGGCGCCAACTACGCCACCCAAAACACAGGTGGAATCATTGCGGGACAGGATGAACTATGAAATCAGCTGGCCCAACATTGTCCGCATTGATCGAGAATTCAGGCCTAAATTATCTGTAGATTTGAGTAAAATCGAAACACTGGTACTGGAAGCTTCGGATACTCGTCTGCGTGCCGACCTTGCCCCCATCATTGACGGCAAAACAGATTTAACCAAATGTACAGAAATCGATTTGCAAAAACTTGACGCAGAGCTTCGAATGCAGCGTATCGTTTTTGAGGCCTCTGGACAGGTTTATGATCTGATGAAATCAGCCTGGAAAAGCGAGGGAACGAAATATGCTTTGCTTGGACAGGTGATTCGCCTTGTTGAAGAATATCTGAAATCCGGTGCTATCGTCATCAATCCCCCTTTGTTTAACACAGATCCTATCAGACAGCGCATCATCTATATGATGAATATGAATAAAATCGTGCAGCATCTGTGGGGCTTTATCAAACTGGAGCAAACAAAACAAATCGTCCCTATTTTTGATACAAACAAACGGGTACGGTCTACCAGTGATATGCCAACCTGGTTTACAAGCAAACCCTGCTATATCACCAAGCATTCGCAAATCAGCCACTGTGTGTTTGACAGTACCTGGGAGTCAACCGAAAGCTATGTATTGGAGAAAAACCCTCATGTTACTGCTTGGGCCAAGAATGACCATTTAGGGTTTGAAATTCTGTATGTATTTGATGGCGTAGTTCGAAAATACACCCCCGATTTTCTTGTTAAACTGGATAATGGAAAGACACTGGTTCTGGAAACAAAGGGGCAAGAGACCCGCAAAGACAAAGAAAAGCGCAAAGCGCTTGCTGAATGGATAGCAGCTGTGAATCAATGCGGTGAATTTGGCATTTGGTGCAACGATGTATCCTATAATGTGGCAGATGTGGATGGAATTATCCAAAAGCATTTAGAAAACTCTCAGCTGGGTATACAGCCGCAAAACGTACGTCTCTACATCGAGGCCTATGACTCAACACGAAAAATGCTGTTCCTCGATTTTATGGAGGCGCGGGACTTTTTGCTGTATAAATTTCACGAAAACGTTGCGCTGGACTATAGATTGGAAGAGGGAACCCCAACAATTCTTGTATTTGAGGGAATTGCGCTGGAGACAGAAGAACCTGTGGACGGCATGGTAGTTGAGGTCACATATGAGGATCTATGGTCTGCACCAGGACAATCGCCTGTAGAAGACTCCGATTTGATTTCGACCCGTTATACAGATAGCGCAGCTAATTTTATGCTCAAGGCCATACAGAATCGACGGGAAGTAAGAAATCACGAAATCAAATCAATTCCAACTACGTGGAAAGGTACGCCAGCATCTTTGGAAAACTTAGGCTCCGACTTTTCATTAAGTGTTATGTGTGTCGGTCAGGGAAGCTGGAATGAAATTTTTGACACGGCGGGAAACTATACTATTTTTGATTGCGGAACATTTCTTTCAGCAAGCAGTCAGGAACGTGCTGAATGCCTTAAACAAAATGGAGGACTTGTTAAACTGTCCGCTAAAGTTACAAGTCTTATTATCAGCCATTGGGATTGCGATCACTATAATCTGCTGCGCAATATTAGTGATACAGAATTGTCGCAACTTGCAACAGCGCATTTTCCAAACCAGTTGGTTTCTCTTACAAGCTTGGATATTGCGAAACGTATTTATAAGTGCTGTCAGAAAACGGAAGCAATTGTTCCCCCCCGCAGTAGCCAACGTTCCAGCCGATTAAAAAACTATTGTCACGGGCAGCGTTACAGATTGTACATTGGCGAAGCAAGGAAATCCTTAAATCATTCGGGTACAGCCTTGGAGGTGCACAGCGAAAAGGAATGTGCCCTGCTTACGGCAGACCATACCTATAAGCAAATATTTGAGGATATGTACCCGAATACAGATAAAGATTTAATTTTAAACATGGTGGTTCCGCACCATGGCGGAAACGCCGGACAAATTCCCTCTCCAATTTATATCTATAAGCCGGGGATTGCCATCATATCCACAGATGGAGTCAGTTATGGTCATCCCCTACCAAAGGTAATGAACCGGTTGAAAACGGAAGGCTTTCAGATTTATCGTACAGATGTGATCGGAACAAACATCACACTTACATTGTAAAGGGAGCATCGTCAATTTCTTTCTCTAACTGCGGATTGCTGTAAGCAATACATCACTAAGGTGACATCACCTTTAGGATCTGGTGCCGCACGGCGTGCAGGTTCGACCCCTGTTACCCGCACCAAATCAATATATTCCGAATTCAATCTTTCTGATTGGAGATGGGTTCGGATTATTTATTTTTTCGCCCGTTATGGAACTGCCTGTTTCCGGAATGCATCTTAGGCTTATAAGGCGTAATCCGGCAAATGCATCGAATAGGAGGAGAAGTGCATGGGAGAGCGCGAAAAAGCTACCCTTATATATTTAGAAGATTGTATGCTATTAAGCAGAAAAAATTATGCTTCATGGAAAGAAGTACAGCACGAATATTATAAAAAGTATATAACAAATCTGGAACCTATGACCTGCGAAGAAATTATTCACTTTTTTGAAATGGATTTTGGAGATGAGGAACACTGGCCATTTTCCAAAAAAAGAATCGTTGAATTCTTTGAAAACAATGAACTTGTTATTCAATCAGAACAATAACCACCTGCTTATCGGACTAATTGGGATACGCCTTATTGGGTATAAAACTTATCTGTCAGTTTTCCAGGAGAGTAACAAACTCAGTCGTAGCCTTCAAGGTTAAATTGCATGTTTTTTCGGCATCAGCCTTAACATCCCCATCCGGCATTGCTTTATGGTAATCTAAGCGGGCAGGCCCTTAAGTACTTGCTCGCCTTTTAAATTCCGGATAACAGCAACTGGCTCTTTGAAGTGGAACTGTAGTTGTTTTCACTAAGGTGACATTGCTTTCAGATTCTCGTACAACGGTGCGTGCAGGTTCGACCCCTGTTACCTGCACCAGTAATTCCCCCAAGGCGTATGCCTTGGGGGAATTTATTTGTAAAAGGAAACCACCGGCAATTGAACTGTTCCAGAAGAAAAAGACAGAAATAAAACCACCTTTGGTAGGATAGGGAAGGATTACGCAAAGAGACGCCGTTTTTCGATAGGAGAGAGCTTGGAGTTAAGTTGAATGCGATCATGGTTGTAAAAAGCGATATATTCATCAATGAGAGTCTGTGCATCATGGATGGTCTCCGGCTTGTAAAGACGAATGCATTCAGATTTGAGAATGGAAAAGAAATTTTCCGCCATGGCGTTGTCGTATGGGTTGGCCCGTCTTGACATGGACGGAGTAATGCCGTATTGTGTAGTTAGGGTAAAATAGCTTTGGGAAGCGTATTGAAACCCTTGGTCACTGTGGAGTTGCAGCTCTGCAGTGACCTTTTCTTTTTCCATCGCTAGCCGGACCGTATCCAGCACCAGTTTGATACTTTGGCGGGTGCTGGTTTTGTAGGCAACAATGCTTAAGTCAAACAAATCGCAGATGACGGAAAGGTAAAGAGTTCCCTGCTTGGTTGGAATATAGCTGATATCGGTTACCCATTTTTGATTAGGTCTGTCAGCGTGAAAATTACGATTCAACAGATTCGCATAGGTTCGTGTTTCCTCGCCGCAATGAATGAATCTTTTGCGGCGAATCTTCGACAACAGACCATATTTATGCATGACACGCCAAATGGTCTTGTAGTTATAATGCTTACCGTACTGACGCTCGATCCAAAGTTGGACCCGACGACAGCCGTACGTGCACATATACTTCCCACTATCACGACATGCTTGAATCTGTTCCACCAAAAGAGATTCCCGATTCAACTGTTTGCTTCGCTTTCGGAAGCTGTAATATCCGCTGCGTGATACATCAAAGAAATGGCACATAGAAGCGACCGGATACTTGGATGCATATCTTTGTATGACTATATATTTGACTTGGGCTCTCACTTCCTTTCGGTTGCTTTGAGAAAATCCCGCAGCAGTTCATTTTCCATTCGAAGCTGTTTTACTTCTTTTTCTAATGCTGATAGTGTGGTTGGTATTTGCTTTGCTGGCCTCCCTCGTCGTTTTGGAATACTTTCCTGTTCTTTCCGGGCTTTACGTCTTGGCCTCCTCAAACATTCTTTGACCTGTTCTTTTGTAAATCCAAACTTTTCTCCAATCTCCCGGCAGCTGTGGCCTTCCTGATGCATCTGCTCCATTTCTTCATAGTACTGCTTGATATGGGTATAGCTTCTTGCCATATTCAAATTCACCCCCGTTGTAGTTCTATCCTACTCCGGGGGTGGTTTCTTTGCAATGTCCTTTTTTGGCGGAATAGTTCAAATGCCGGTGGTACCAAAAAGCTTTAGCTATGCGAAAAAGTATCCTCCTTTGGTAGAATAGTGGAGGTCTGCCAACCGCCAGAAAGAACCAAAGGAGGAATCAAGTCCAGATGAAACTTGATGTATCGAGTTTAGCACACGAAGTGGGAATGCAAATATCATATCGTATTTGCACCGAAATACCGTAGACAGGTGATATATGGAAAGATCAAACAAGATATAGGGCAAATGCTGAGGAAATTGTGTGAGTACAAGGGGGTAGAAATAATAGAGGCAGAGGCATGCAAAGATCATATTCACATGCTAGTAAGTATCCCACCCAAGTACAGTGTTTCACAGATTATGGGGTACTTAAAAGGGAAAAGCAGTCTGATGATCTATGAAAAGTATGCGAACATGAAATATAAATATGGAAACCGACATTTCTGGTGTAGGGGATATTATGTGAGTACAGTTGGACGAAATCGGCGTGCAATAGAACAATACATCAGGAATCAATTACAAGAGGATTATACGGACGACCAAATGAGTATCAAAGAATACATTGACCCGTTTACGGGTCAGCCAGTGAAAGAAGGCAAATAAAATAAGCCCCTTCAGGGGCATGCCCGGGAAATCCGCGCGATTGGCAGACGATTCGACGAGCCTATAGGCTCTGCCCGGAACATGCCCCAAGGGGGCTTGTGCAAACCACCGGCACGGCCGGTGGTTATGATTTCTATGCACCATTCAGAACAGGCTAAGCTGTTCCACTTGCCGGGTGCGCCGCGCGGCACTTTCGCGTGCCACCGTGCGGGGCAGGTTTTGCAAAAAGGCAGATGGATGCGGGCCTGTGGTAAGGATAAGCTCTTCTTTCGCGCGCGTGATGCCCACATAAAACAGCCTGCGTTCTTCCTCTACATCTGCCGGGCGTCCCTTGGCCTCCAGCGGCAAGATGCCCTCACTGAGCCCCGCAAGGAACACCGCAGGGAATTCCAGCCCTTTGGCGCCGTGCAACGTCATCAGCCGCACAGCGCCTGCCTGCCAGCCTTTGCCTGCAGCGCGGCAAATATCTGCCTCCTGCCCAAGGGCAAGCGCGTCCAGCAGCGCAGGCATCTGTGTGTAGAACACAGCCGTGTGCTGCAATTTCTCCATTGCGTCGCAAGTGCCATGCTCTTGTGCCCAGCGCTCTGCCAGCTTCCACGGCTTTTCGGTTTTCGCCGCGGCAAGCCATGTTTCTGCACAGGCAAGCCATTGCCCGGCGTGGCCGCCCTCGGGCAGAGCCTGCCGCAAAGCTGTAAGGTCCAGCCGGTTTTGGCGCGCACAGGCCCTCTGTGCCTGTTGGATAAGGTCTTGCGGGCACTGCCACACAAGGCGCAGCGCTGTTTCCAGCGCCGCTGCATCGTCCGGCCGCAGCAGCCAGCGGAAGAAGGCAAGAAAGCCGCGCACATTGTCGTTTTCCAGCCAGCTTTCCCGCCCGCTGACAAGGCAGGGAATGTCGTCGTGCCGCAGGCATGATTCAATCAATTCCAGCTGGCGGTGTGTGCGGCACAGCACAGCAATATCGGAAAAGGCGCGCGCTTCGCGTTCGTGTGAGAGTTTTTGGGCATCCAGCATATCTACCCCGCCGGCCATAGCCCCTATCTCTTTGGCAATGAACACAGCCTCGTTGAAGTCATCTGCCGCCTGCACCAGCCGCACGGCTGTGCCCGGAAGGCAATTTGCATGCAGAAGCCGGGGCCCGCCCGGGTTTTGTTCAATAACGGGCAAAGCCGCCTGCAAAATTTGCGGGGTAGAGCGGTAATTCTCTTGAAGGTATATCTGCTGCAGGCCGGGTACGTCTGCCCTCAAACGCGCAAAACAGCGGCTGCTTGCGCCGCGGAAGCCATAAATAGCCTGGTCCGGGTCACCAATGACAAACAGGGTGCGTCCCGCCCTGTTCCATGCGCGAACCAGCTCATATTGCGTGTCGTTGATATCCTGAAATTCATCCACAAGCAGATGGGTAAAACAGCGCCTGCCTGTCACATCCAGCTTCAGCGCCTGGGCCAGCAGGTCGTCAAAGTCCAATGCGCCCAGCTGATTCAGCCTGTTCTGATATGCCTCGTATAGTTCAGGGCTGATGCCCGCCTGTTCCACGGAAGCGCCATTTTTAACACGGGACACCGCCTGCAGCAGTTTTGCCGGGCTTATTTTTTGCTGCACAGCCTGCAGGGCATCGGCGGCAAGCTCCAATGCTTCGCCGCGGCTCACAAGCTTCACATTGCCCAAAAGGCCCAGGCAGATGGCGTGAAACGTGCCAATGGTAAGGCGTGCCGCCGCACGCTTGCCGCCCAGCTGTTTACACAGGCGCTGGCGCATCTCGGCGGCGGCCTGGTTTGTAAAGGTGACGGCGGTAATCTCTTCCGGGCGCACGCCCTGCTGTTCTATCAGCCACGCAATGCGCGCCACCAGCGTTTTTGTTTTGCCGGTGCCCGGGCCTGCCACAACGGCCACGCAGGGCTGCTGTGCATGCACGGCGGCAAGCTGCTGTTCATTCAGGCTTTCCCCGCGCTTTGACTCTGTTTTTCTATTTGGTGCCGCTTTTTCCGCCGCGCCGCCCGCCTGCATCGGGGCCTGCTGCCGGGGCGGCGCCCCAAAGCCGAACAAGGAAGTTTGCCCGCTGAACTGCTCAATCTCTGCGGGCGTCAGCAGCGAAATCACGCCATATTCCCCATCAAACCCGGCGCGGCGCTGCACCCTGCCTGTGCGCAGGCGGCGAATTCCCTCGGCCACACATGGGCCTGCCACGCGCTCAATCTCTTCCGGCGGCACCTCGCGCAGAATGGAAAACTCTGGCCCAAGCTGTTCCAGCATCTGTTCATATTGCTGCGCCACCTTTTTGCCGCCTGCCGAAAGGCCCGTGGATGCAGCGATCACCTCTGGCAGCGGCGCCAGGCTTTCAAACGGCTTTGCCCCTTTGGGGCAAAAGCCTGCGGGCCTGTCTGCCAGCTCTTCCACACGGTGTTCCACACCGATGGTCAGCTTTTTGCCGCACACCGGGCACAACCCGCCGCGCTGCATGGCCTCGGCGGGCGTCAGGCACACCCCGCAGTTTCGGTGCCCATCCAAATGATACTTCCCCTCTTCGGGAAAGAACTCTACCGTGCCAAGAAACCCTTCGCCGGTTCGGATGGCGTGCACCAGTTCCGGGTAAGAGAGGCCGGTGTCCAGCAGGTCTGCCTCGCGGCCCAGCTTTGCAGGCGAGTGTGCATCAGAATGTGACATAAGCGTCAACCCGTCCAGCATGGACACACGCCAGTTCATGGGCGGGTCGGATGAAAGGCCCGTCTCTACCGCATGGATATGGGGCGTGAGGTCGGCAAAGCATTCTTCTATGGTATCAAAGCCCGAAAAGGCGCCGAACATCGAGAAGTGCGGCGTCCAGATATGGGCGGGAATAAGCTCTGCTTCAGGGCATGCCTCCAAGGTGAGCTCCAGCAGGTCCCGGCTGTCCAGCCCAAGGATGGGCCTGCCGTCAGAATGAATATTGCCAATGGCTTCCAGCCGGGCCGAGAGCTCGTCTGCGGCCTCCAGGCTGGGCAGCAGAATGACATTGTGCACCTTGCGGGTCTTCCCGCCGCGCTTATAAATAGAGCTTATCTCACCCGTCACCACAAAGCGCGGGGCGGGCCCCGGCGCTGTCCCGGGCAGGCGCAGTTCTTCTTTCAACCGGTAGAAACCCGGCCCGGCTGGCTCAAGGTGGCGCTTTAGCTCTTCGCGCCACGCAGGGTGGGTAAAATCTCCCGTGCCTACCAGCCCAATGCCCTTGCGGCGGGCCCAGAAATCCAGATGCGGCGCGTCGCCGTCACGGCTGGTAGCGCGCGAAAAACGGGAATGGATGTGAAGATCGGCAAGATACATTTGCTGGCACCCTCTGTCAAAACCGATTAAATTAGCCTCATTATATCCTGTTTGCACGCTGTGCGCAACGGCAAGCCCTGTGCGGTGTTCTTTCTGGCGGGCCAGCTGCCTTGACAAGTATTTTTTATTCCTTTATGCTGAAAAAGCACCACATGGCTTTATAGCGTGCGGCTGCGTTCAGGGTTGCCGGCAGCCCTCCCAACATGTAAGGAGGGCATCTATTATGTATCATGTCACATTTCGTGGCACCCACCGCGAGGCCGGGCTTCGCCGGGGGCGCTTTCTGGCTTCACACGGCAATTTTATTTTGCAGAATGCGCCATTTCCCGTCACACAGGCACGCCTGCAGTTTGCACAGCAGTGTGTGCCCATTTACCGGCGCTTTTTTCCCGCTGTGCTGCAAGAGATAGAGGGCCTTGCCGAGGGCCAGGGCTGTGCGCCACAGGCCCTACAGGCCATCTTGTTCAGCATGTATGCCATGCCGCCTGCCAGCTGTTGCTCCTGCTTTGCTGTTTCCAACGGGGCACAGGTGTTCCTTGCCCGCAACAGCGATTTTCTGCTTGCGCTGCAGCATTGGAACGGAAACGTCATCTACCGGCTGGACGGCTGCTGTTTCCACTTCACGGGCAACACCACAGCCTTTGTGGAAATAGAGGACGGCGTGAACGAGCACGGCCTTGCCGCGGGCCTTACCTCTGTTTCACCCGGCCGCATTCAGCCCGGGTTGAATGCAGGGATGCTTTTGCGCCTGATGCTGGAAACCTGTCGCACAGTAGAGCAGGCGTTGGCACTGGCGCGCCGCGTGCCCATTGCCAGCGCCCAGACATTGACGTTGGCCGATGCGAGCGGCGCCATTGCTGTGTTAGAATGCAATAGCAGCCACCTGGAAGTGATGCGCCCGGCGCCGGGCAGGCCGTTTGTGTGTGCCACCAACACGTTTCACTCCCCCTCCATGCGCTATGCTTGCCGGGCAGGCGTGGATGACTGGGCCTCAGAACCGCGTTATCAGACGATGCTGCACACCCTGCAGGCGAAGGCCGGCGGGATGGACATTCCGGGGGCCATGGCCCTGCTGGCCGGCAAAGAAGGGTTTCTTTGCCAATACGACAAGCGTGGCGGCCGCGGCACTGTGTGGGCCGCTATCTACGATGTAAAATGCCACGCTGTTTGGCGCGCAGAGGGCAACCCGGCCCGGCGGCATTTCGCACAGGACGGCCGGTTCAAATTTTAGCGCCCGCCCATGGGCAGAAAGGACCCCTTATGGTGACACTGCATTCCCCCGACCTCGATATAAAAAAAATAGCCAAAAGCGGCCAGTGCTTTCGCATGGATGAAACCGGCGCCGGGCACTATACCCTGGTGGCTATGGGGCATGTGTTAGAGATGGACGCACTGCCAGGGGGCTGCGTGCTTCACTGCACTGTGAAACAATATGAGGAAATATGGAAAGCCTATTTTGATATGGAAACGGACTATGCCGCTTTCCGCGCCGCCATCCCTGCGTCCGACGGTTTTCTCACCAAAGCGGCCGAAGCAGGGCGTGGCATTCGTATTCTGCGGCAGCAGCCGTGGGAAATGCTTATTACATTCATCATCTCACAGCGCAAAAGCATCCCTGCCATCAAGCGGTGTGTGCAGCAGCTGTGCCTGCGCGCGGGCAAACCCATCCGGCATGCAGGCCATGTTTTCTTCGCTTTTCCCACGCCGCGCAGGCTTGCGGGCCTTTCCATGGATGAGCTGGCGGCCTGCGGCCTTGGCTACCGTGCGGGTTATGTGCATGCGGCGGCACGTCTTGCCGCCTCGGGCGCACTGGACCTTGCCGCACTGTGCCAGGCAGAGAATGCTGCCTTGCAGCAGGCCCTGCTTGCCGTGCCCGGCGTGGGGGCAAAGGTGGCAAATTGCGTAATGCTGTTCGGTTATCACCGGCTGGACGGCTTCCCGCGGGACGTGTGGATCAACCGTGTCATCGAAGAAGAATACGGCGGCCATTTTAACCTTGCCCCCTATGCCGGGTTTGAGGGCGTAATGCAACAATACATGTTCTATTACGGGAGGCTTTGCGCAAAAGGCAGATAGCAATGGGCGGTGTGTGGCCGGCGCCAGGCGCATGAGCGCCGCGGTTCCATTTTGCAACGCATCATAAAGCTTCTGCAAGTTTCCATGCAAAAACAGAAATGCCCCCTGGCAGGCCTGAGGGCCGCCATGGGGGCATATTTTTATATACGAGGCGTCAAGGCGTGATAAAACCTGCCTTGGTCGTTTTCCGGCACAGGAGGGTTTCTTTCGCCGCACGCTTCAGGCCTCCGGCGCGTTGGGCCGGGCCGCACTTACATAGCTGGAAGCACCGAAAGCCAGTATCATAATGAACAGCGTGTGGAAAAACACAAGCCCAATGCCAAACAGCACACCGTGGCCGAATGCCCTGGCCAGCTTGAAATTCATTATGATATGAATTACACCAGACGCTATAATAAGCGCAAGCGTTGCAAGGGCAAGCGCCGTCTGCGGCTGCTGCAGGTCTAACGCATAGCCGCACATGCCAGCCGCTGCCGCAAAGAAAACAGACAGCCAGAACCACACAGGTTTCCAGCAGATTTGATACAGCGTATGGATATTCAGCACAGGGATGACAGCACGCCACCCTGCCCGCCCGGCTTTGCGAAACAGGCGCCACCATGCGGCAATGGAAGCACCAGCAGCACCAAAACTACTGCCAGATAAACACCAAGCACCGCCAGAAAAGCCGTCACCACATCTTGCAGCGTCATTGCAAAAGCCCTCCTTTGCTGTTTCCGTCCTCATGCAGCCGGCAGATTGCCGCTTTGTGCTGAGAGATCAATCGTTTTTTTCGGCATTGCTGGCAGCCACTGCCGCTGTGCCGGCACCGGCCGCCGCGCCCACGCGCGCCGCATCGCGCTGAGAATGGATATGTTCCAGCACAATAATGGCCGCCATCAAAACATCCCGCTGCTGCTCATCGTTAATTTCTATTTCATACACATCGTGCAGCGAGAAAAACTTGCGGTGCACGGTGGCCAAAATGGTGTGCGTGGCCTCGTCAATAATTTGATAATCGTGTGATGTGATGTCGCCGTGCAGCTCCCAGCCCAGTGAATCAATGCGGATGATATCTTTTGTCAGGTGGAACAGCTCTGTGCTGATTTCAAACGAAAGGCCGCTGGCCATATCGACATAGTGCACTTCGTGCAGGCTGAAAGCCTTCGCATGCAGGTAGGCTACTTCGTTGCCCGCAGCGTCCCGCAGGTAAGTTTTGTCATGCAAAGAGAACATTTTGCTTTCCACTTCATACACCACGTCGTCCTGCCCGTCAAAAATTTTCAGCGCGTGGTGCAGCGACACCAGTTTTTGTTTCAGATAATACTTCATTTCTGTTTCCTCCTTTTTTCATGGCTGCTGGCTCTACAAAGGGCGCTTGCCACAGCCGCCAGCGGGCCGTTGCAACCGCCCATATTCTACCTGTGCCCAAATGCTGTGCAGGCCGTCACGCAAGGCCCAAGGACGCCTTCGCCCCATCTGCCCGCTCAGCGCTATGGCCTTGCGACAAAAAGCCCGGCACGAGCGCGGAAAGCTTCGCCGGGCAACCGTGCAGAAACCAATTTATTATAGCATGCCGCACATTCGGCGCTTGCATCTATTTCAGTAAAAAAGCTCTTTTTTGGGTGGTTTCTGCCCAAATTTCTGCTTATGGCCTGTTGGTGCTCAGCTTAAAAAGCAGATAATCGGCATATTGTTTTTGTACAGCGGTGTACAATTTGCGCGAGATGGGAACCCGCACGCCGCCTTCCAGCACGAAATCCCGGTTTTCCATGCCGCGCGCATTATCCATGTTGACAATGCAGTTGCGGTAACAACAGGCAAACTGAGGGTATTTGAGCAAAGTTTCCCGTATTTCTTGAAACGGCATATGACTGCGGTTGATTTTGCGCTTTGTATGCACCAAAACATAGTGGTTATACATGTCTACAAATAAAATATCATCCAGCGGGATATTTACATAAGACCAGCCCTCTTTCAGCTGAATGTGCAGCTTTTTATCGTACAGGGCCGCAGCACATTTATCCAGCACGCGGAACAAAGCGCTTTCTTCCACAGGCTTCACCAAATAGTAAAAGGCCCCCACTTCATAGCTCTCTACGGCATGCTGCGCGCTGACCGTGATGAACACCAGCAGGCTTGTATTGCCCCGCTGGCGCAGCATACGCGCTATCTGCATTCCATTCTCGTCCCCGAGATAGACATCCAGAAAAACCACATTGAAGCCGTCTGCACCGGCATATTCCAAAAACTGCGAACCCGTCTCGAACGTCACCACTTCTGCAGGAATATGCGCATTTTCTGCATAACGGCGCACAGCCTGAGCAAGCGTGGCGCGCACAGATGCATCATCGTCTACGATAGCAATTCTCAAAATCTATGTTCCTCCTCTCCGGCAGGTAACCGGCATACACGGCCAAGGCCCGCTGAAGGAAAATTATTGTTCAATATTCATGCAGGCAAGGGCCGTAAACACGCCGTCTTTCTGCTCGTAACGTGCAAACCCCTGCCGCTGCCTGCACACAGCAGCCACAGAGGCTGTGCCGATGCCGGCCGCATTTCGCCGGGTAGACCACAGCGCCCCATGGCGGTATACCAGCGGCACTGCGCCGCTGTTTTTTATGCACAAAGACAACAGCCCGCCTTGCATCCGGGCATCCACCTGAATAAACTTTGTGCCCTGCATTTGCCCACAGGCGGCCGCGACTGCGTTTTCCACCAGGTTGCCTGCCACAAGGCACACATCACTTTCTGCTTTGCCCAGTGCCGCGGGCAGCGCCACATGGCCTGAAACTTTCACACCGGCAGCAACCGCGCCGGATAAATAATAATTCAACACGGCGCTTAACGCCGTGTTGGCACAGGGCAGGATGCCCTGCGGTTCTTCTGCCATTTGAAGCGCGCTGATATATTCCTGCACCGTCTTGCTTCCATCTGCCTGGGCAAGGCCATACAGGGCATGCAAATGATGCCGCAGGTCGTGCTCTGCCCTGCGCACATCCTCCATATGACGCAAAAGCTGTTCATTTTGCTGGCGCTGCATGTCCGAGCGAAGCGCCGCAAGCCCAAGTTCCTCCTGAGCCTGCGCGCCGGCAAGCCCTTTGCGCACCGCGTGCAGCATCAGCATACAGGCCGCAAACGTGGCCACCAGCCAAAGCAGCGCCGCGCTAAGGTCTGCCCTGATATCCATAAGCTTTGCGGTAAAATTTCCGCTGTAAAATTTCACATGGAACACGATATTAAACAACACCGGAACGGGCCACAGCCACTGCCAGGAAACTCGCGCCCCGCCCTGCTGCACCAGGGGGCGCAGTTCCAGCAAAAATACCGGCAGAACAATGGGCAGCGTAAGTGCCAGCACGGCGGCAAACAGGCCAAAGTAAACCCATTTTGTTTCATCCGCCGGAAAATAGTTTTGTTCCAGCACATTGGCCATGGTATATACGGCATTCAAATATTGCCCCATCAGGGCCGAGGCAAACAGCATGGGCCAAAGCGGAGCCTTTGTAAGCCAGAATGCGGCGCCAAAGCCAATAAACATCCACAATGCCTGCACAGCCAGTAAAACAGGCGGCGGCAGCATGCGCACCACAGGGCAAGCGGGCCAAAAAAATACCATGCAGCAAGCCACCGCCACAATGCAGTAAACCGCCACACGCCAATAGCTGGTCACATGGCGCTTGCCAAAAGGCAGCACCAACAGCATAGTGGCCATATACATATGAAGCGCATAAATTGCAAGCGCCGCCCAAAAAGATGTGTCTGCGTTCATATTTCTCCA
>ENA-ORTM01001320-ORTM01001320.1-human-gut-metagenome-genome-assembly--contig:-NODE-1320-length-26403-cov-3.514536_pt1 | contig 26403 bp, 25 predicted proteins | sample MGYA00241909_ERZ509182 | MGnify/ENA primary metagenome ERZ509182 (study PRJEB26280, sample SAMEA2338855) | human gut metagenome | biome: human gut; feature: human-associated habitat; material: faeces...
GTGGTTTATTGATAAAAAAGATGCTGAACTTTTGATTCCACTTGTGGTAAAATATATGCAGATGATGGCGCCGTTTTATCTGTTTTATGCGATTGCGGAAGCATTATCCGGTGCAAGCTGCGGTTTAGGGGAGACCGTTGCACCGATGATTACGACGCTTCTCAGCATCTGTCTGCTCCGGGTATGCAGTATCTGGGTGATTCTTCCGAAGTTTGAGACGATGGAATGTATCATCTGGATCTATATTGCTTCCTGGATCGTGGCAGGTCTGTCTTTTATCGGATTATTCTGGTATAAGAGCAGAAGAAAATTACAGAAAAACAGGTAATGCATCCGGAAAAACAGCCGGAACAGGAAATATAAGACTCCGGGCATGCCTGTTGGAAAAGATGGGAGTATCGTATGGAATTAAGAGAATTACAGTTCTTTGTTGTAAGTGTGGATGCAGGGAGTCTGAGTCAGGCTGCGCAGATTTTGTATACGACGCAGCCACATGTAAGTAAAACGATCAAAAAGCTGGAGCGGACACTTGGATACCAGCTTCTCGAACGAAGCAAAAAAGGTGTGGAACTTACCAAAGAGGGAGAAAAAGTATACGATCAGGCAAGAAAAATGTTGAGTTCCATGGAAGAAATCCAGAGAATTCAGATGGAGACGCAGGAGAGTACGATCCGTATCGCATCTATGCCAAGCAGTCTTCTGAGTGAAGAATTTGCCATATTTCTTGCAGAACATCCGAAACTGCATGCGGTGTGTTATGAGGAAACACTGGAGAAGATCATTCATCATATCTGTCATCGACAGGTGGAGGTTGGTTTTGTGTTTATCTCCAAGATGCAGCGGCAGGCTTTTGAACGGATGATACAGAAAAGAAAAATGACGTTCACACCGTTAAAAGAAAAAGATATGGCACTGTATGTGGGACCGAACCACCCATATTATGAAAAGGAGTATGTGACAAAAGAAGAACTGCGAAATCTTCGCTATGTACAGCATGAAGAAGACCAGATTTCCCTGTTGCATACTTCCGGACATCTGCAGGAAGATCTGATTGACAGCAGAGACTTTCAACAGATCGTCACGGTAAACAGCAGCTCACTGATGCAGGAACTTTTAAGAAAGACGGATCTTGCCAATCTCAGCTGCAATCTGCAGAAGGAAAAAGAAAGGGACAGCCTGATCCGTATGATCCCGATCCGAAAAAGCCATACAAAAGTCTGTTTCGGGTACCTGCATCGGGCAGACTGCGTATTGCGTGCTCACACGGAGGAGTATTTGAAGCAGTTAGAAGCATATATTGACGATAATATCGGAATGAAGCAGGAAGCAATACAGGCAAATTTGCTGATTTTATACAAATTATTTCATACTTTGGATGTTCCCAATTACATGATGGGAAAAGAGGGGAATATTTTTTATACAAATAACGGATATGCGCCTCAGGTTTGGTCTGGAACAATCCATTTTAGTGAGGGAGAGAAGCAGACTATGACGGATGCTTTTCTGAATTTTTCGGATTGGCTTGCTGATCTGGATGCAAAATTAATTGTGATGGGGATACCGGATAAAGAAAATATTTACCCAGAGGTATATCCCGATTCAGTAAAAAGATATAGTGAGGTTACTCAATTTGATGACTTGTTGAATTACATGCGGGAGTTTGAGGAACTTAATGTTTTGGATATAAAATCTGCATTATTGCAGGCAAAGGATGAGGGCAAAGATTTATATTATAAAGCATTTGATTGTACGCACTGGAATTTTTGGGGTATGTATATAGGATATTGTAATTTAATGGAACGATTACAACAGGACGATCCTCTTCTGAAAATTGTTTCAAAGGAAGAATTGAATATTATAGAGGAAGAAACCAGTACTATGGAGCATTTGCAGAAATCTGAATTATTGTCTGAATATATTTCTTTTGATGATGTAAAGTATGAATATCGTATAACAAATCCATGCGGTATTGAATGTGATACGTTTCCCGGAAAGTTCGAGGTGGAAAATGGTGAAATCTATTATCATTATACAAATCCAGAATTAGATAATGGGAAAACGTTAAGTATAATAGGAGATTCGTATATATACGGACAGATGTTGCCGTTATTGGGAGAGAGTTTTGAGGATGTTTATTTTTTGCAGCCGCAAACGGGAACCCAAATCAGAAAATTTATACAAGAATCAAAACCAGATTATGTTTTATATGAAGCTGTAGAACGTGCATTTTATTATTATGTAGTATTAGAACGTTTACAAGAAGTAGTAGCATAATTTGCTATAAATTTTAGATATATTAAAAGAGAGACTAGTATTAGCAGTTACTTAGAAATAAGCTATTGATTTTCTATATAATTAATATACAAATGCAATCACAGTATCTTAGGTACATTGATGATAGGACAAGACATGGGATTGTTTTAGATTTGTATTTATTTAAGTGACATTTTGAAAAAGATTAGTTTCATTTTAAATGCCTGCAAAATATGTTACTAATAGAAAGGGAAGACTGCAAATGAAAAAAGGCAGAAAAATCAGGATCTGTTTAATGGCTTGCGGTATATCAAGTACCATCTCTATTTTGAGCTTACTATTGTCCACATATTTGTATGAAGAGATGTTTTTAGGATATTTTGAAAATATTTTTATATTTATACTAAATACACTTCCCATACTATTTTTCTATTTTCTTTTTTATTTTGTAATGAAACGAGAATGGATTTCATATTTAATTACAATTTCTTTAGTATTGGGAGGGGCGACGGCAAATTATTATAAAATTGTATTTAGAGATGATCCTTTGATGTTTGGCGATTTAACGCTTATAAAAGAGGCGAAGAATTTACTGGGAAATTATGAACTTTTTTTAGACTTTAAGCTGGTGTTTGTTTGGTTGACAGCATTAATTATTTTGATTGCGCTGTTTTTTAGAAAAAAAGAAAATATGACATGGAATTTTAGGATAATCGGAGCATGCGCATCGCTTATAGGTTTGATAGGGACATATGGCTTGATAACAGATAATACAATATATGAAAGTACAGAAAGTCCGTCTTTACAAGATGCTGGAAATCAAACAGAACAATTTGCCAGCAGGGGTTTTGTATATTCATTTATTCGTAGTGCATCCTATCGTTATGCGAAACCAAAAGATTATAAGAAAAGTGATATGGAGAAAGTAGTGGCTTCCTTGGAGTATCATGATATTCCAGAAGAAAAAAAGATAAATATAATTGCAGTTATGTTAGAGGCATATAATGATTTTAGTAAATTCGAAGAAGTCAATTTTGAAAATAACCCTTATATTAAATGGGAAAAATTAAAGGAAGAGTCTTATAGTGGTGAAATTGTAACGAATATTTTTGCAGGAGGAACAATAAATACTGAACGGTCATTTGTTACGGGTGCAATGAACTTGCCGGATTTTAGAAAAAAGACGAATACTTATATAACGTATTTTGATGAGCAGGGATATGTTACAGAGGGAATTCATCCCTATCATGGATGGTATTATAATAGAAAGAATATTAATTTTAATTTAGGGTTTCAGAAGTATTATTTTTATGAGGATATTTTTGCTCCAAACGGCATTTATTTGGATGCTGGAAAGGGGCTGATGCCTGTTATTTCTGACAATATATTATTTGATACTATTTATGATTTGTATGAGGAAAATAAAAAAACGGGCAAACCATATTTAAATTTCAGTGTTTCTTTAGCTATGCACGGAGCCTATCCTGTAGATGTAGTGACAAAAAAAGATACTTAAAATGGGAAGATAACTATACAGAAGAAGAGTATAATATATGCAATTATTACTTTGAACAAGTAGAAAAAACAAATGAGGCCATCAGCAGATTTGTAGAGCGTTTTAGAGAAGAGGAGCCTGTAGTTATAGTTTTTTTTGGAGATCACAATCCCTGGTTAGGAAATAATAACAGTGTGTATGATATGTTGGGAATTAATTTAGAAACCGATGAGCAGGAGGGATTTTATAATTATTATTGTACACCCTACCTATTTTGGGCCAATGACAGCGCTAAGGAATGCTTACAGAAAAAAATTGAAGGTGAGGGAGGCATTCTCAGTGCCTGTTTCTTAATGAATGAATTATTTGAAGTTTTAGGCTATGAAGGCAATCAGTTTATGCAGGCATCAAATCAACTGTATGAGGTGTTGAATGTGATACAAGGGCCATTTTATCAATCTCAAGGGAATATACTCGGTAAATTGTCAGAAACTGAAAGTGATTTGTTGACACAGTTTGAAAAAATACAGTATTATTGGCTGAAAGAGCGATAGAGGGAAGCGCTAAGATTCAAATCAAAGCATTTTATACAAGAATAAAGGGTTGACTGTATTCTCAAGATATTTTTGGCTAAAGTTGTTTCTAACGGAATATTTGTTTTGAGCAGGTAAAAAATCAAATTTTAGGCACAATAAAAGAAACCGCCTGATGAAGATTGCGGATACACACGTTACTGTGCTCTCCGCCAAATTCGCCATCACGTGTCCAAGGAACATTTTTATCAAAGATGATTTGAAGTTCAGAGGTTTTAAAAGCTATAATATAGTCATTAGCATCTCCGGTAAGAAGGGCATTTATAATGCCGGGCCAGTCAATGAAACTATCTGGCATTCGGATGAAAGTTACTTCAAAGAGACCGTCATTGAGGGAAATATTCTGACCGGTGATGCTTTTAAAGCCCCCCACAGAATTAGAATTTGTAATCATTCCAAATATAAATTCCCCAGCCCCGGATTTTTCGGGGCTTTTAAATTTTAAATGCCAGCTCTTTAAAGAGGACAGGCTTTTTACTCCTTCCAGAATATAGGCAATATGTCCAAGGATATTTTTTAGGTCTTGTTTGGTTTCATAAGAGACATTGGTAAAAGCACCAAAAGCCGCTACATAGATAAAGTATTCCTCATTTATTTTTCCGATGTCACAGGGAAAAAGATTCCCATTGATAAGCGTATCAAGTGAAGCAGAAATCTGCTTTGGGATGTTCAGAGTGTTGGCAAAATCATTTGTGTTGCCAGTTGGAATATAGCCGATCGGAAGCCGGAGACTTCCGCCGACAACACCAGACACCACCTCGCTGAGGGTGCCGTCTCCGCCGCTGCATAAAATGAGGTCAAAAGATTTTCCGTATTTTAAAACAAATTTAGAAGCATCCTGATTTCCCTGGGTAACATGTACAGAGATTTCCAGATTCATACTGCTGAGTTTTTCAATGATATCTGCCAAATGGGTCCGGATTTGTCCTTTTCCAGATTTGGGATTATAGATAAAAAGTAATTTTTTCATAATAAATGTAAACACTCCCCAGGATCAATGCGTAAATGAAATACTGATACTATATCACAAATAATGTGGAATTCCAAGAACTTAACGTTAAAATGTAGGGAAACGGACTATTTTGAAGTTCTTGAAAAAAGTTTTTATGAGGATACAATGATTGAAAAGTGATTGTTTGCAATGGCAGGACGAGATGCTTTTTGAAGCCAGGAAGTATTATTTATATGGTGGACTTATAAACCTTAGAAAGAGAGAAGGTATGGTCTAAGGTTGTAGACGGTCAGTATATAGTAATCATGAAATATCCTGTACAATCATAGTTTTTTCACTTGCCTTCCAGATTTTTTAACGATAGAATATAATCACAAAATGATTGTAATTAAAATTTAGAATATAAGAGACTAGAAAACCAAGGAGGAATTGACTATCGGAAGAAAAGATTCAGTGACGAAATCGTACATGGGTGAGGATGCCGTTTTTGCAGATGCTTTTAATTATTTTCTTTACCAGGGCAGGCAGGTGCTGGCCCCGGAAGATTTGAAGCCCCTGGATACAGCACAGCTTGGGGTATTTTCGGGAACCGGAAAAGCTGCAGGGACTGCCGTGGAAGCAGTACAGAAGTACCGGGATGTGCTAAAGATAGGGAATGTGAAGAAGGATGACAGGGCCGCCTACCTTTTGCTTGGGGTGGAGAACCAGAGCCAGGTGCATTATGCCATGCCCGTAAGGAATCTGGTGTACGATGCCCTCCAGTATGCCAGGCAGGTAGAGCAGATTGCGGCAGACCACCGGAGGCAGTGTGACTGGAGCGGGCATAGCCGTGGAGAATATCTTTCCGGTTTTTATAAGAAGGATCAGCTTCTTCCGGTGATCACATTGGCGATCTTTTTCAGCCCGGATAGGTGGGACGGTCCGATGACGCTGCATGATATGATGTCTGCGACAGATCCGGAGCTTCTGAAGCTGGTACAGGATTACCGGATCCACTTGATAGAACCGGCAGCCATGGAGACGGAGGATTTCGAGAAGTTGTGCTCCAGTCTGAGGGAAGTGCTGGCATTTATTAAATATTCCAGGGATCCGGAGAAGCTTTCCAAGCTGCTGACCCAGGATCCTCATTTTGAACATCTGGACCGAAGTGCAGCTATGGTGATCAGCGCCTGTACCCACACAGATTTGAATATAAAAGAGGATGAGGAGGCGGTAAATATGTGTCAAGCCATAGAGGCTATGAAGAGAGACAGCCGGGAGGCGGGAGTTGCAGAAGGAAGGGCAGAGGGAAGAGCAGAGGGGAAAGAAGAAGGAATGCTTATTCAGGCCAGAGCTACTGCGGAAAGGCTGGCGGCAAAAGGGTTTGAAGAGGAGCAGATCGCAGAGATCCTGGGTTACGGGTTAAGTGTAGTGAGAATGTGGATTTATTCTGATGAACAGTAAGGCGGATAAGGGTATCTGTTTTGAAAGTTTTTATATGTGAGATTTTTTTAGAAATGCTTCTGCAGTTTACTGGTGTATAAAATGCCGCATTCTATGCGGCTGCACTTTCCACTGATTTTTTGTAGAATGAAGTTCAAAGAAACTGGAGTATCTTGAGATGCCGGAGTCCTGGCTTACGGTATTTTAAGAATTGGAGGAACATGAGAAATAAGTGATAGTAAGAGAGGCAGGTGAAACCATGGCATACAGTGAGTTAATTAAAAATTTTAATAAGATCCGTGATTATATGCGGGATTTTTATATTTATGGTTTCAAATGCCGTGATGATTATACAAAGAAAAGCGCCAGATCCTATGACAATGAGAAACGGCGGATGGAGAGCTGGCTTGGGGATTATATGCAATTTCGCCGAACCGCTGATGGCAAGGAAGTATTTTTATCCATAGACAGTAGAGTGACGAAACAGAATCCGCTTTATAAAGCATGGAAAACGAAAAGTTTTACAGACGGAGATATTACGCTGCATTTTGTGATCCTGGATATTCTTGCTTCCGGGGCAGAGAAGTCGTTTCTTGAAATAGCCGGACAGATAGATTCTTATTTGGAGGTATTTGATCATGTACGGCTGTTTGATAGTTCCACGATCCGAAAGAAGCTGAATGAGTATGTGAAAGAGGGAATGCTGGTCAGCAGAAGATCAGGAAAAACAGTTCTGTACCGGCGTTCCCAGGAGAACAGTATTCCGAATACAGACATTCTGGATTTCTTTTCAGAAACAGCGCCATGCGGCGTAATAGGATCCTTTCTTTTGGATAAAACAGCCAGGCATGAGAGCTGTTTTGCTTTTAAGCATCATTACATAACAGGGGCTATGGATAGTGAGGTGCTTTGCTCTATATTTGCAGCGATTCATGAAAAGAGAATGATTGCAGTTGAGATGATCAACAGAGAAAAGAATCGGGTTTCGGAAAGTCATCTGGTTCCCCTTAGAGTCAGAAACAGCGTTCAGGGTGGGAGACAGTATCTTATGGCTTATGCGCCGCGGTTTAAGAGAATTACATCGTATCGTTTGGACAATATTATTTCGGTAAAGACAGAAGCGGTTTCAGAACAATTTGATGAGCTTCGGAGAAAGTTAGACAGGCTGGAACCGCATATATGGGGAGTCAGTACAGACAGCAGATCTGGGAAGCGAATGGAGCACGTTGCATTTACGGTTCGCTATACAGAGGAAGAAAAGCATATCCCCAGGAGGCTGGAAAGGGAAAAACGTATTGGCACAGTGGAACATCTAGATCAAAATACAAGCAGATTTTCAGCGGATGTATTCGATGCTGGCGAACTGATCCCCTGGATCCGCACCTTCATTTGCCGGATCACGGATATTTCAATTTCTAACAAGGCATTGGAAGATCAGTTTAAAAAAGATCTTCAGACAATGTATGCAATGTATGGCTTGAAAGGCGGTGACAGCCATGCTGTTTAGTGAATTATATGGGGTTTATTTCCACACGGTTGCTTCGATCTTGACTGCCGCAGTGGATCATACGCTGCAGCCGGGCGAGATGAAGCGAATCATACAGGAGACTGCTTTTGGAGAGAGCATGCTGAATATTCCGGAAGCATTGGGGAAGGAACACTGGCGGCTGATGAAAGACGATGGGACTACCATTATCAGGAATGTTCCGACTATGCCGCTGACGATACTGCAAAAACGCTGGCTCAATGCAATTGCCTATGATCCCAGAATCCGGTTGTTTACAGATGAACCTGCTGTCTTTCCGGATATAGAACCTTTGTTTTTTCCGGAAGATATCAAAGTATTTGACCGATATGGGGATGGGGATCCGTATGAGGATGAAGAATATATCCGCAACTTCCGCTTGATCCTGGATGCCATTAAACATCAATATTCTCTTCAGATCAGTGTCGTAAGCCGTCATGGAGAGCGGATCACAACCAGGACACTTCTGGAATATCTGGAGTATTCAGAGAAGGATGATAAGTTTCGATTGATCGGGACTGGAAGCAAATTAGGGAACACAATTAATTTGGGCCGCATTATCTCCTGCGGGAAATGTGACATAACAGAAAAAAATGTACCTGGAAAGAGAAATCTTTCTCGTCCCCGTACCGTGATTTTTGAAGTTGCAGATGAGAGAAATGCTCTGGAAAGGGCGCTGATGCACTTTGCTCACTTTAAAAAGCAGGCAGAAAAGCTGGAAGATGGCAAATATAAGATTACGCTGTGTTACGATAAAGAAGATGAAACGGAAGTCCTGATCCGTGTGCTCTCTTTCGGCCCTATGATCCGGGTTGTAAAACCGCCGGCATTTGTCAATTTAATAAAGAGGAGATTGCTGGATCAAAAAAGTTGTGAACTGTGACAAGTTCGCAACTTTTTTTCCGTGATAAAGAAGTTCAGACGCAGTAAACTATCGGTATAACAGGATAAGATCAGGAAGGATGTGAATGAAATTCTGGAGGAGTATAAAACAGCCATGAAAGACGTTTATTCTACATCAGTAACGGCCGCCACACTAGATGAAGCGCCTATGGCCTACAAATCTTTAGAAGATATTATTGATGTGATCCGGGATACCGTAGAGATTATTGATATTATGAAGCCAGTGTATAATTTTAAGGCTTCTGAGGAGGATGTACCATGGAAGAAACGGGGTGAAACAAATGAGAGAAAAGATACAAGCGCAGCTTCGGAGGATTGAAGTTCAGGAGAAAGTAAGAATATTATTTGCAGCAGAGTCCGGAAGCCGCGCCTGGGGCTTTGCATCTCCTGACAGTGACTATGATGTACGGTTTATCTATATTAGATCGCAGCAGGATTATCTGAAGCTGAAACCGGATCGAGACATGATCGAATTACCCTTAGATCCTGTGTTGGATATCAATGGCTGGGATCTGCAAAAGACATTAAGATTATTGTATAAATCCAATCCGACTCTGTTTGAGTGGATTTCGTCTCCCATCATTTATCTGGAAACGGCATTTGCAGGCCGGTTGAGAAATCTGGCAGGCAATTATTTTTTCCCTAAAAAGGCAATCTATCACTACATAAGCATGGCGGAGGGAAATTACCGTGAATATCTGAAAAGTGATGAATAGGTGAAAAACAAAAATATCACAAATGATTGTGGAAATATGCTATAGTAAGAGGGAGAATGCAAGGGGGCTTTTGAAACAAAGAAGTGCAGAAGTACCGGACGTGCGCAAGGCAGCGAATGCGAGGAGAGACGGCTGGCCCTATACGGACAGAAAATCTAAGCGGCACCAGGATTGTAAAAAGAGAAAAAGATGCAGGGAGAAAGACGGATATGACGAACGTTAGAAACAGGACATTGGATTATTATAACGAAAATGCAGATGAGTTTATAGCGGGGACCGTTGGAGTGGATTTTCGGAAGACTCAGGATCGTTTTCTGGGCAGACTGGTATCTGGCGCTTATATTCTTGATTTTGGATGCGGTTCAGGAAGAGATACAAAATATTTTTTGGATAAAGGATATAAAGTGGATGCCATAGACGGATCCAGTCAGCTGTGCAGAAGGGCCAGTGCATACACAGGAATTCAGGTAAGGCAGATGTTGTTCCAGGAACTTGCTTCCAGTGAGAAATACGATGGTATATGGGCATGTTCATCGATCCTCCATCTTCCTAAAAAAGAATTAAAAATAGTTCTAAAGAAAATGGGAACTGCGTTAAAGCTCAATGGTGTCTTATATACATCTTTCAAGTATGGCGAATTTGAAGGGGAACGTAATGGACGGTATTTTACGGATTTTACCATAGATACATTTACCAATTTTATGCAGGAAATAGATAGTCTAAAGATAGAGGACTTCTGGCTTACAGGGGATGTAAGACCGGGAAGGGGAGCGGAAAAATGGCTGAATTTAATTCTGCGGAAAAAGTAAAGATTGATTTTGCGGAAGGATATTCTACGGATGTAATGACTGGAGACAGAGACAAGAGAATGTATTTGTATGATCAGTTGATCCGAAGCCTCAAAAAGGCAGAGCGTGTGGATATCATTGTTTCTTTGCTCATGGAATCCGGAGTTAAAATGCTTCTGGGAGGGTTGGAGAATGCATTAAAACGCGGTGCACAGATCCGGATCTTGACAGGAAATTATCTTGGGATCACTTTCTTTTTGGTTGTACAGATTTTTGCACAGCTACTGTGGCATACTGATTGTATTAGAAATCCATGGAACATATGCTGAGAAAATTAGAGAAACGGAGGTACTGGCAAATGAAAGGGTACAATACAGGAGACGGATACATGGGATTTGTGGATGGCAGATATATGTTATTTGCCAGTGAAGCCGATTATTGAGTAGATGAACGATGGAATGGAATAGGAATTGTATTATGAGGGGCGGAAGATTGCGCGGCCGGTGATTTTGTAGTAGGATATACGGGAGACGGTTGCGCGTTTTTTTGCCTTTAAAGGGAAAAGGCTGGAGACCGGGCGGCGCAAGAACAGGAAAATACGGAGGAATGTAACAGGATGAAGATTGCGGTGACTTATGACAACGGAACAGTATTTCAGCATTTCGGAAGAACGGAATTTTTTAAGGTATATGAGGTGGAAGACGGAAAGATTCTCTCTAGTGAGGTGATCGGTTCCAACGGCACCGGTCACGGAGCCCTGGCCGGATTGCTGGCGGACAGAGGAATCGATGTGCTGATCTGCGGCGGGATCGGAGGCGGAGCCCAGAGCGCCCTGGCAGAGGCAGGAGTGGAGCTTTGCGCCGGCACCCAGGGAGATGTGGATCAGGCGGTGGAAGCGTACCTAAAAGGAGAATTGGTGTCTTCCGGGGCAAACTGTGACCATCATCACGGGGAGGAACATTCCTGCGGCGACCACGAAGAAGGGCACGGCTGCGGCGGCCACGGGGAGGGCCATGGCTGTGGAGATGGCTGCGGCGGATGCCATGGGGCCAGCGATATTACCGGACGGAACGTGGGAAAGACCTGCCGCACCCATTACAGAGGCACCTTTAACGATGGAACGCAGTTTGACTCCTCCTATGACCGGGGAGAACCGCTGGAGTTTGTGTGCGGCGCGGGCATGATGATCCACGGATTTGACGCCGCGGTGGCTGACATGGAGGTGGGCCAGGTGATGGACGTCCATCTGATGCCGGAGGAGGCATACGGTATGCCTGATCCCAACGCTATTTTTACCATTGAGACGGCCCAGCTTCCGGGATCAGAGGAGCTTCAAGTGGGACAGCAGGTATATTTAACCAGCCAGAACGGACAGCCCTTCCCAGTGAAAGTGACTGCCAGAGAGGGAAGCACCATCACCTTTGACGCGAACCATGAGATGGCGGGAAAAGAATTGAACTTCCGGATTGAGCTGGTGGAAGTGAAGTAAAATACCCTGCTGGGGAGGAAGCAGGCAGAGATGACATCGATGGACCAGAAACTCCGCACGTTCTATCTGATGGACATTATGCTGGAGCGCACGGATGACAATCATCTGTTAAACGCAGCCCGGCTGTGCGATATTTTAAAAAGTGAATACGGTATATCCACGGATCGGCGCACCATATACGCGGAGATGGAGATCCTGTCTAAGTACGGGTTGGATGTGCAGCAGAAGAAGGGGAAGAATCCCGGCTACTATATCGGGGCCAGGGAGTTCAAGCTTCCAGAGATGAAGCTTCTGGTGGACGCAGTGCAGTCCTCAAAGTTTATCACGGAGCGAAAATTCAGGGAGCTGATCAAGAAGCTGGAGACGCTGTGCCGCCGGTGGGACATGGCCGCCCTGTCAAAGCAAGTCTTTATCGTCAACCGCCCTAAGACGGAGAATGAGACCATCTACTACAATGTGGACGATATTCACACGGCTATCTACGGGAACCGTGAGATCACTTTTCAGTATGCGGAGTGGGCCATGAAAAAAGAGTTCCATCTGAGACGGGGCGGGGCCATGTATGTGGTCAGTCCCTGGGCGCTCACCTGGAACGATGAGAATTATTACCTTGTGGCATACGATGACAAGGCAGGTAAAATCAAACATTACCGGGTGGACAAGATGCAGCGCATGGAGGTGCTGGAGACGGAGCGCAAGGGAGAGGAAGCCTTCCGGGGTTTTGATCTGCGGAGTTTTCCAAGAAAACCTTTGGCATGTACGGAGGCCGGGACAAGGTGGTGACGCTGTTGTGCGGCAGGGAGCTGGCCGGGATGGAGCTGGACCGGTTCGGAACGGACGTCTGGATGGTTCCGGTGGATGAAGAGCATTTCCGGGCAAGGGTGTTGGTGTCGGTGAGCCCTCAGTTTTCGGCTGGGTCACCGGCATCGGGAAAAACCTGCGGATAGAAGGGCCGGATCAGGTGCGGAGGGAATACCTGGAGTATGTGGAAAACATTCTGGCTGGGTATCAGATGGCTGCCGGGAATGGACGAAGAGAAAATGCCGGGGAGGAGTGAATGGGGCATGGCGCTGTACGCGTTGGGTGATCTGCATCTTAGCTTTCAGGCAAAGAAGCCCATGGATGCCTTCGGGAAAGTCTGGAAGAATCATGAGAGGAAAATAGAAAAGTACGTCAATCGGATCGTGAAGCCGGAGGATACTCTGGTGCTCACCGGAGATCATTCCTGGGGCAGAAAGCTAGAGGAATGCCAGGAGGATCTGGCCTTCATCGAAAACCTGCCGGGCCGCAAGATTTTGCTTCGGGGAAACCATGATATGTTCTGGGACGCTAAGAAGACAGGACGGCTGAACGAGCTGTTCTCCGGCCGGCTGTTTTTCCTGCAGAATAATTTTGCTCCATACGGAGACTACGCATTGGTGGGAACCAAGGGATATACCTTCGAGGGGCCCTTTTATCTGGAACGCAGAGGTCGGGTGGTTGGTTGGGATGAGGAGCAGGAAGCCCAGGCAAAGAAGCTGGTAGCCAGAGAGATGGAACGGCTGCGGGAATCCTTTCGCCAGGCCAGGGCCGCCGGATACCGGAAGTATGTGATGTTTCTCCACTATCCGCCCACCAGCATTCTGGAGGAAACCTCCCCCTTTACGGAGATTGCGGAGGAATACGGCGTAACTGCCGTGGTGTATTCCCACTGCCACGGAGAGCGGCGGTTCGCAGACAGCATCCAGGGAACCTTCCACGGGATCCGGTATATGCTGGTGTCGGGGGATTACCTGGATTTTCATCCGGCGCTGGTGCTGGAGTGAGCGAGACTTGAAGAAAGGGATGAGAGAGATGCAGCAACTGGACGCGATTGAGGAGACCTCCTACCTGTCGGTTCCCAATGCCCGGATATACCGGAAAATTATGCGGTATTTTTACCGGGAATATGAAAAAATGCGGTATCGGCTTTGCAAAGAGGATGTGTTTGAGCTGATCAGGCAGGAGGAAGAATTCCACGACTATACGATGCAGGACCTGGAACAGGATCTGGCGGCGCTGGTGAAATGGAAGAACCTGACTCCGATTCAGGATCCGGGGCGGGTGTATACCATTGCGGATTACAAAAATAAACAGTACCGTTATACCATGTCGGAGTACGCCGTGGAGATCGAACGGCTGACAGTGCGGCTGGAAAATGTATTTCTGGAATCCGGAAATCTTTCCACAAATTATTTTGTGCGGCTGGAGAAGAGCCTGGAAGAGGCGGAGGCCATGGAACAGGCCAGCCTGAAAGAGGTAAATGAGTGGTGGAATCTGCTCCAGGAGGATTTTCGCAGACTGAACCAGAATTATCAAGACTATCTGAGGGATTTCTATTCCGGCAAAGCGGACCGGCTGATGAAATCAGTGGAATTTATCCTTCACAAGGATAAGTTTATCCGCTATCTGAATGAGTTTGTGCAGGAGCTGCAGCATCATTCCCGGAGGATTGAACAGATCCTGAAGCGATCTATGGACCGGATCGAGGGCGTCATGCTGGAGCGGGTAGTGCAAAGTGAGCTGGATATTCCCCATGCGGTGGTGGAAGCCCGGGGAGGGTCGGAGCCGAATATCAGGGAGAATGTGACGGGAAAATGGAGCTCTCTGAAGAACTGGTTTCTGGATTCCGGAAGGCAGGAATGTGAGGCGAAGCGGGTGCTTCGGATTACCAACGAGGTAATTCGAAACATCATCCAGAATGCGGCTCTGATTGTTCAGATGCAGAACTGGGGAATCAGCAGAAAGGAAGACTACCGAAGGTTTCTGGAGTTGTTTTTGAAATGTGAGAATCTGGAGGAAGCCCATCGGCTCTCTGCCCATGTGTTTGGCATTCAGCGGGTCGAGCATTTCCGGACGAACAGTCCTAGGGAAGCGGACTCCATTAATGAGAGTATTTTTGCGGAAGAACCGGCGGAATATCTGCTGAAACCCCATACCAGAGCCTACCGGGAAAAGCGGGACCGGACGGGATTTTCTGATAAATCCCTGGAGAAACTGATTCAGCGGCAAAGGTATCTGGAACATGCGGCGAAACAGCGGGAGATTGTGCTGCGGTATATCAAAGACCAGAAAATCGTGTTTGCGGATATCACGGAGAAAATAACGGAAAGTACGAGAACGATATTTTTGCAGTGGATTGGCCAGGCGGGCATGAATTCGGAACACCGGGGAAGAACCGAGTACGGGCAGGAATACCGTCTGGTCCGCGCAGAGGGAAACTGCGTGCTTCACTGTGAGGATGGGGATTTGACCATGCCGGCGTATGTGATGGAGTTTCAATAAAACAATGAATGAGATAAGGACACTTTTAGAGGAATTCTGGGTCTGCAGAGAACAGAACCGGGAAAAATATTACAGAGTAAAGAGCGAGGTGCCGAAGTTCCAGAAATTTGTGCGGGAGCAGCTGGGCTGGAAGCTGATCCACACGGAGAGCCTGATAAAGCTGGAGAAAATTCCGGCCCATGCGGAGAGCTTTATGGGGATCCAGGAGTTTTTGGAGATTCGGGATTACTGCATCTTATGCGTTGTGCTGATGTTTCTGGAGGACCGGGAGGATCAGGAGCGGTTCCTTTTGTCGGAACTGATCGACTTTGTGGAGACGGGATTGAAACCGTATATGCAGATTGACTGGACTTCCTTCAGTCAGCGCAAATCCCTGGTCCGGGTGCTTCAGTATCTGGAGAAGCTGCAGATACTCCGGGTATATGAGGGCAGCAGCGAGGCATTCGGACAGGAAGAGGGGCGGGAAGTGCTGTATGAGAATACAGGATATTCCAGATACTTTGCGGTGAGCTTTGCCAAAGACATTTCAGAGTGTGAATCCTGGAAGGACTTTGAGAAAGCGGATTTTGAGGAGTTTTCCAAGGATCGGGGAACCAGGCGAATCAACCGAGTGTACCGGCAGCTTGCGGCCTGTCCGGCGCTGTACTGGACTGCGGCGGATGATCCGGATTCCCTGTATCTGAAAAATCAGAGGCAGTGGGTGAGAAAATATCTGGAAGAAAATCTGGGCGGACGGCTGGACATCCACAGAAACGCGGCGTTTTGGATGCTGGAGGAGGGAGAAGTTTTCGGCTCGGTTCACCCGAGAGACGCCATGCTTCCGGAGGCGGTTTTGCTGCTCTGCGCCAGAATCCAGGAGATGGTAAGAGCCGGAGATCTGAGTCGGGATGAGGACGAGTGCATACGGATCAGCCGGGAGCGATGGAGCCGCCTGGTTCTGGAGCTGAAGAAAAGCTGGAAAGAGGCCTGGAGCAAGGAATACAGGGTGATGGATGATGAGAAGCTTCTGGATCGTGTGCTTCAGTACATGAAGGACTGGATGATGCTGCGGGAGGAAGAGGACGGGCGGATCGTTTTGATGCCGGCTGTCGGAAAACTGGAGGGACATTATCCCAGGGACTACACAGGAGGGGAGATAAGATGAGCGGCCGCTGGAAAATGAATCGAATTGGTTTTGTGAACTTCTGGCTTTACGATGAGGAAGAGTTTCCGTTTGAGGACGGCAGACTTTTGCTGAGGGGCCAGAATGGTTCCGGAAAATCCATCACCACCCAGAGCTTTATTCCCTTTATCCTGGATGGAGACCGGACGCCGAGCCGCCTGGATCCCTTCGGCTCCAGCGACCGGAGAATGGAATACTATTTTCTTGGGGAGGAGGGAAAGGAGGAGGCCACCGGCTATCTTTTCCTGGAGTTTAAAAAAGAAGATGAGGAGGTTTACCGCACCATCGGAATCGGCCAGAGGGCCAGACGGGGCAGATCCATGGACTTCTGGGGATTTCTGATTCTGGACGGCCGGAGGATCGGCCAGGATATCTGGCTGTACCGGGAGGCGGGGAGTGTAAAAATTCCCTGTGACAAAAGGGAACTGAAACAGAGGCTGGGAGAGAACAATCTGATGACAGACAGTCCGGGAGAATATAAAAAGCTGGTAAATCAGTATATTTTCGGTTTCCGGAAGCTGGAACAGTACGATCAGTTTATCCGGCTTCTGGTCAAAGTGCGTGCGCCTAAACTTTCAAAAGAATTCCGGCCTTCCAAGGTGTATGATATTCTGAATGATTCTCTGCAGACCCTGACGGACGAGGATTTGCGGATCATGGTGGATGCCATGGAAAAGATGGATGAGATTCAGGAAAGCCTGGATACTCTGGAGAGAGCCTTTGAAGATGTGAAAATTATCCGCACAGAGTATATCCGATATAATCAGTATATGTTGGCGCAAAAGGGAAAGGCATACCTGGACGGGAACCGAAAAGTCAAAGAGTCCAGAGACCGTCTGGACAAGCTGACCGCTCAGAAACAGGAGTTTGCGGAACAGATCCGGGACAAACGGCAGAAACTTGCCGAGCGGGCCGGGCGGGAAGAACTGCTGCTGGCGGAGAAGGAGGGACTGCTGGACACCGATATGGAGGATGTGGACCGCAGACTGACCGAGGCACGCCGGAAGCAGCAGGAACTGCAGCAGCGGGAGCGGGAGTGGGAAAAGAGAGCGGAAGAGTGCAACAGCCAGATCTTTCTTTTTGAGCAAAACCTGAAGGCGTTGCAGGGAGAGCTGGGAAGCCAGAGAGAGAGCCTGGAAGAGCAGAGACAGGAACTGGCAGAGCAGCAGGAGATTCTGCGCTGGGAGGGGCATGAGGAAGCCGTGAGGATGCTTGTCCTGGAACAGGCGGGCGCGGCGGAGAGCATCTCCCGGAAGTTGGCGGAATACAGAAAGCAGCTGGCAGAGTGCAGAAAGGCAATTCGGTTCTATGAGGAAGCTGTCCGGCTGTATGACGAAGCGTCCCGGACACTGGAAGAGCTGGAGAGAAAACGGGCGGAGTGGGAGCAGGCCCAGGAGAGAGCCCAGGAGCAGGCCCAGGACTGCCGGGAAAACTGGATCGCGTCGGTGTTTCAGGCGGAGAAGACGGCGCGCGCATGGAAGCCCCAAAGGGATGTTCTGCTGGATGTGGAGAAGCGGATGAGGGATTACCGGGAGCTTTCAGATGCCGGAGCCATTCAGGAACTTCTGCGCCTGGACTATGAGCGGCAGCGGCAGGCCCTGCTGGATCAGCGGGGCGATAAACAGCGTGCCTATCATGAAAAGGAGACCGAACTGGAAGAGATTTCCCGTGAGCTTGCCAGAGTGAAAAGCTGTGAGGAACTGGAGCCGGATCGGGATGAGCAGACGATGCGTTCCAGAGAGGCGCTTGCCAAAGCTGGCATTCGTGCCGTTCCCTTCTATAAGACGGTGGAATTTTCCGAGCAGCTCACGGAAGCAGAATGTGCCAGGCTGGAAGCTCAGCTTCAGGGGATGGGACTTCTGGACGCTCTGGTGGTGGCCCGGGAGGAAATACCGAGCATTCAGAGGGAATGTCCGGAATTTCTGGACAGCCTGATTTTGGTGGAGCAGGAAGGATCCGTTTCCTTTCCCGGCCTGAAGGTCAGTGAGAAGCTGGAACCTGAAATGCAAAGAGAGGTTCTGCGGATATTGAACAGCATCGGATTAGACGCCGGGGAGGTTACTGGAAATTTGGATGACCTTCAGGGAGCCGGAGCGCGCGTCGGCGAGGATGGAAGCTTTCGTCAGGGACTTCTGGTGGGAAGAGCCGGGAAAGAAGGAGCGGCAGAATTTGTAGGGCAGCTAGCCCGCCAGAGGAAAAGAGCGCAGCAGATTGGCCGACTGGAAGCGCAGATCCGGGAGGTGGAGATCAACCTGGAACAAATGGGCGGGGAGATCGCTGCGCTGGAGAAAAAACTGGGGCAGTTGGAGCAGGAATACAGGGAGCTTACCGATTTCTCGGAGCTCAACGAGGCGCTTCTGGAGGTTCAAAAATGCGGAGTGGAACTGGGGATTGCCCAGCAAAACGCCGCACAGCAGGAGCGCAGAGCCAGGGAGGCTGCCCGGAGAAAGGATGATACCTATCAGCGGATGTTGCAGCAGTGCCGCCCGCTCCCCTATGGAAGAACAGAAGCGGAGTATGAGGAAGCAGAGATGACCCTGGCGGAATACGAGTCCGTCTGGCAGAAATGCAGGGGGTTGCTGCTCCAGATATCCGGGATCCGGGAGAAAACTGCTCTGCAGGAGGACCGGATCGACCGGGAGAAGGAGTCGCTGGATCAGGCGCTGTCGGAAAGACAGCGCTGCAGCGTGGAGAAGGGCGCCTGTGAGGTTCAGATACGCCAGTGTGAGGAATATCTGAAACGGCCGGAGATCCGTGAGCGGGCACAGCGTCTGGAACAGGTGAATGCGGAACTGAGCGCGATACAGAAAGAGTGCAGCAATTTGAAAGTGGATACCGGAATACTGGAAGGCAGCCTCGGCAGCCTGGAAAAGGAGGAACCGGAGCGCAGGGAGGCCCTTGTCCGGGCCATCGGGGAGGAAACTGTTCTGAGAAGCTGCTTTGAGGAAGAACTGTCTCTGAAACTGCTGTTTGGCCGGGAGAGTCTTTCCCTGGAGGAATGCGCCCGCAAGGCGCAGAGTATGCTGCGGGAAGGGGACAGGAACCGGGAAGCGGCGGAGATGCTGCAGGCGCTGTACCAGGTATTCCAGAGGCATAATGGGAATCTGGCCAGGTATGGAACTTCTCTGGAGGAGTGCTTCGGCACAGAGCAGGGAGAAGAACAGACCGGGGCGACCGGAGCCCTGCGGAAGCGTGTGCTGGTGGTGTCTGTCTGGAACGGAAAGAAGGTCTATCTGGAGGAGTTTTATCAGATACTGAAAAACGCCATCGATGAGACAAGACTCCTGATCCAGCAGAAGGACCGGGAACTGTTTGAAGATATTCTGTCCCAGACCATCAGCCAGCAGATGACGGATCGGATCGCGGAAAGCCGGAAGTGGGTGGCGGATATGTCAAAGCTGATGCAGCAGATGGATACCTCCATGGGGCTCTCCTTCTCTCTGGAGTGGAAACCGAAGAAAGCGGAAAATGACGCGGAACTGGATGTGGCGGAGCTGGAGCAGATTCTGCTTCGGGACCGGGATCTTCTGACCGTGGAGGATATTGAGAAGGCCGCCTCCCATTTCCGCAGCAAGATCCGGACAGAAAAGAGAATACGCCAGGAAAATGGCGGTGTGATCAATTATATGGATCTGGTGCGTGAGGCCATGGACTACCGGGGCTGGTTCGAATTTCAGATGTACTGCCGGCGAGGAGAAGAGCCCAGGAAGCCTTTGACCAACGCGGCCTTTAACCGGTTCAGCGGGGGAGAAAAGGCCATGGCCATGTATGTACCCCTCTTTGCGGCGGTGAACGCCCAGTACAAAAAGGCGGAGAACAGCGATTATCCCCGCATCATTGCCCTGGATGAGGCCTTCGCCGGCGTGGATGATAAAAATATCAGCAGCATGTTTGAACTGGTACACAAGCTGGATTTCGACTATATCATGAATTCCCAGTCTCTCTGGGGATGCTATGAGACGGTAGACGGGCTACGGATTGCGGAGCTGCAAAGGCCCATGAATTCCCAGATTGTAACGGTAATCCGCTACATCTGGAACGGCCATGAGCGAATTCTGGAGGAACAATAAATTGGAATGCGCGGAATATTTCCGGAGCCAGGCGGGATACCGCCGCTGCTTCGAGGAACTACTGAAAAAATGGACGTCCTACGGCCACCCGGCCGGGATGATTACCCTTGAGGCCGCATCGGAGGAAGAACGTCGTCTGCTGGGCGGTATCCTGGGAAAGACCTTCTATGATTCAAAGATCCGGTTTTCCTTTGCCGATTTTGAGCGGGGGCTGCAGCGGACACGCTTCGCTCCCGTGGATATGAAGGAACTTCTGGAAAGCTATTTTGGGAAAGAAATTTCCACCAACCAGGAGGAGAAGGAGAGAAAACGGCAGGCGAGAGACCGGTTTTTTGAGGAATTGTATGCATCCTTTGCGGATAACACCGGGAAAGACGCAGCCGTGGAAATGTCCGGGAAAATGGATAGGGAAATATCCGGGAAAAATGTCGGAGAAATAGGCGCAGAGACGGGCGCCCACCGCTGGATCCGGCAGATGATGGAGGATAAGACCTGGGGCTTTTGGCTGCTTTCCAGGGAGTTCGCGAAAAATAAAAAAGCAGCCAGAGAGCTGGGAGAAAATACGGGGAGAGCGCTCCAGGAGCTATTTCCGGTTTTGCCGGGGAGAGAAACGGAAGGATCCGCAGAAGCGTTTCAGGAAACGATTCTGGCTGTCTTTGCCGCGAAGATCTGCGGGAATCCCCACTATTTTGACCGGGGGACTCCGGGAGGGCAGCTTCTGACAAATGGGCTCTGCTGTATCATGGGGCAGACTCTGCCGGAAAATGCCCATCAGTGGAAGGAGCGGCTTCTTCAGGCAGGGATTGCGCCGGATTATGTATCCAGCATGGTTCATGCCTACGGCATCGGGCTAAAGATACCGGAGGGGAGACATCCTGCCCTGGAAGCCTTCCGGGCGCGGAGAGAAGCCTGCGTGATCACCCTGGAAAATCTCAGGAATGCGGTGGGAGCCTGGGCGCCGGGAAAGCGGATGTTTGTGGTGGAAAACGAGATGGTATTCAGTTTCCTCACAGAGCAACTGCGAGGCCGGAAAGCGGATGTGGGGCTGCTTTGCACCTCCGGACAGCTGCGGACAGCAGCCGTGAAGCTGCTGGAACTGTTTGCCGAGGCCGGATACCGGATCTGGTACAGCGGAGACATGGATCCTGAGGGAATCGAGATTGCTGACCGCCTGTGGAAGCGCTTTAAAGGCGGTGACTTTAAGGGCAGCGTAGAAATCTGGAGGATGTCGTCGGAGGACTATGGGAGGGGAAGCTCAGGAGAGGTTTTGAAAGAGTCCAGGCTGACCCGGCTGGATAAGGTGGAGCATCCGGTACTAAAGGAAACGGCGGACTGTGTGCGGGAGAAGAAGCGGGCCGCGTATCAGGAAAATATTCTGGAAGCCCTGCTGGGGGACCTGCTGAGCGCAGAAGAGTAGAATGGAATGCGGATACAGGAGGCAATGCGGGGCGGGGCCTCGACAGCGGATGATCCTGATTGGAGAAAGGAGAGGATGGGCGGTATGGAGACGGGGGATGGGCTGAGGGATCTGGACATTCTCCGGGCGATCATGGGGGAGACGAACCGGTACATCCGGGAATTTACCCGGGAGTGAGGGGAAGGGGATCGCCACGAAAGCGGGAAGCGTTAATCTGCAAAAAGCAAAGGGAGGAGCAGAGTGCAGAAGAATAACGAGATTGTAATATTTGAGACGGAAGATAATCAGGTGCTTTCTGTAATTGAAAAATACAGCAATGCGCTGGATCTTCTGGATCCTTACGATCACCAGACTATGACCCGGCCGAAAGGAAACAAAGCAACGTATGTTCTGGAATAGGAAGAATGTATGAGAGTGATTCAAAGCATGTGTTTTGGCGATGAGTCAGATCTGTTCGGCAAAGAAAAGGATGATTCGGGTAAGAAGCTTATGCTCAGAAGGAAAAATATCGGGTGTTATCCAGGCTTGCACGGTTTTATGCTGAATTTGAAGGAATTCATCCCTTTATAGACGGGAATGGCCGCACGGGGCGTCTGCTTGTAAATCTGGAATTAATGAAAGCAGGGTATCCGCCGATTGATATTAAATTTGCAGACCGGGGTGCCTACCATCTAAGAAGTAGTAACACCCCCTATTCTTACTACGGTTCAGCCGATGAAAACTATATATGTACAAATCCCTTTTTCGGGGGTACTAGAAGGCACCATGCAGCATTGCAGGTGTCTTTTTTGGAAGAAATGGAAGTATTGTTCCGTTAATTTATTAAATGTTGTTCCGATATTATTGGTATTATTCCGATAAAGGGGTATACTATATCTTAGATTGGAGGGATAGGCTATGTTTATGACAGTAAAACAGGCTTCTGAAAAATGGGGCATTTCTGATAGAAGAATCCGAGTTCTTTGCTCTGAAGGGAAAATTCCGGGTGCGTACCAGGAAGGACGTGGTTGGAAAATTCCTGTGGATGCAAAGAAACCTGCCGATGGTCGTTACAAATCAAAGGAGAGCCTTTTGGCTCAAATCGACCGTAAAAAGGTTGAGTTGGACGGTAGAAGACCTTTAACAGCGGGCGAAGTAGCAAGGTTTAAAGAGGAGTTTATCGTGGAATACACATACAACTCTAACGCCATCGAAGGAAATACACTTACCTTGCGAGAAACAGACTTGGTACTCCGAGGTCTTACGATTGACCAGAAACCATTAAAGGACCATATGGAGGCGGTCGGTCATAAAGAGGCATTTGATTTTGTGAGTGAACTTGTGAAAGATAATGTTCCGATTAGCGCGAGCATCATCAAGCAGATTCACTACCTCGTCCTTGCTGATAAGAAAGAAGACCGTGGCGTATACCGCAGAGTTCCGGTTCGTATTATGGGCGCACAGTATGAACCCGTGCAGCCGTATCTTATTGAGCCGAAGATGGAACAGTTGTTGCGTGATTTTGCTGAAAGTACAGAGCATATCGTAACAAAATTGGCTCGTTTCCATATCGAATTTGAGGGCATCCATCCTTTCATTGACGGTAACGGTAGAACCGGAAGGCTGCTTGTAAATCTTGAGTTGATGAAAGCAGGATTTCCGCCTATCGACATTAAGTTTACAGATAGAATTGCCTACTACAATGCATTTGATGAGTATCATGTTAAACATAATCTTTCCGTGATGGAAAATCTGTTTGCAGGATATATCAATGCAAGACTGGATATGTATTTAGATATGTTGCAGGACTAACCGACCTGCTTTTGAATAAGGAGGTCACCTATGCCTTTTGAGATAGTAAGAAATGATATTGTAAATATGCAAGTGGATGCGGTGGTAAACACTGCAAATCCGAACCCTGTCATAGGCTCCGGCGTTGACAGCGGAATACATAAAAAAGCAGGACATGAGCTGCTTGCGGCAAGACAGAAAATTGGCTGTATTGAGTTCGGTGATGCGGTTATCACTCCCGGATTTGGATTGGATGCCAAGTATGTTATTCATACGGTAGGTCCCATTTGGGAGGATGGCAACCACGGAGAGGAGCAGATTCTGTCTTCGTGTTACAGAAAGTCCCTGGCCTTGGCTAAAGAGCATGAGTGTGAGTCTATCGCATTTCCTTTGATAGCCACAGGTAATTATGGCTTTCCGAAGCCTCTCGCTCTGCAAATTGCTGTCCGTGAAATCAGCACTTTCCTTTTGGGAAATGAAATGCAGATTTACCTGGTTGTGTTTGGTAAAGAGGCTTTCGCATTGTCGGAGAAACTGTTCAAGTCCGTCAGTAGCTATAAGGAAAAAATATAGCGAAGAAAGTTGGTCATACCATCGGAGATGCTGTTGCAGATGCAAGTGAACGTGCTATGGTTTTTTCGGAAGAGAACTTCAGAAACAAAAAAGAAATGGAACGTCAAAAGTTGTTCTTTGGAGTAATTAGTCTTTATAACGAGGGGCTTGAAACGTTCATGAAATCATAAAGGTGATGGATATGGCAGAATTACAGGATGTAAGATACGGTTGGGATTTTATGGCAAAGCTGATGGGTGCTGACTTGGCAGGTAGCAGTGCTTATGCAGACTATGCTGCCAATGTATTGCAGAATCAGCAGATAGCCGCTCAAAATTTACATATACAAGAAATAAAGACGGTGGAATTTAAAATTTCATTTTAGGAGTGATTTATATATGATGTGAATCGAAACCAGCTCAGTAAAGGGCTGGTTTCTTTATCGGCAAAATTGTTGCCTAATTGCGTAAAGTTAATATTTCAAAAGTCAATTTTTGTTTTTCTCTGATGATGTTCTTTACAGTTTTAAGGAACGATGAAGAGTTATCGTTTTTTGAAAAGAACTATTGACGGTAACTTCAAAAGCTGTATAATGAGCTTAACAGAACCCACCACGCCTCTGATTTTCATGCGCAACCCGGTGGGACTTTTTTATTTATAGGGTATTTTATTTATCAACATCTAACGGTGAAGTGCTGCCGATAAGCACTTTGCCATTTTTACGTTAAGAGGGAGAAAGAATCATTAAACACGGCAAAATAAAATCAAGATATATTATAATAAATTGGATTTATTGCCGATATTATGGTATAATAACGAAGAAAGTAACTGTCGTGCTTGCACGAACAGCCATTTGACGAGAAAATCATCGAGACGATAGTCGAGATGGTATACTTATAACGATAGATTTGTGACTGAAAAGTAATCGCATGAAGAATGTGGGGTAAGCTATGCTTGAAAATAAATTAGGTATTACAGATTCTACAGAATTAGCAAGAATGGAAGAAAAAATCAGTAAGCAAAAAGCGCTTGAAATGTTTGAAAGTGGCTTTTTTGAGACATTAGAACCAGGGACTTATAAAAGTCTTGCGATAATCCATCAATATCTTTTTGATGAGATTTATGATTTTGCCGGTAAATTACGAAAGGTCAATATTTCAAAAGGAAATTTTCGATTTGCTCCGTTGATGTATTTGGAAGCAGCGTTACAGAGCATAGACAAAATGCCGCAGTCAACTTTTGATGAAATTGTCGAAAAATATGTTGAAATGAACGTGGCTCATCCGTTCCGAGAGGGAAATGGGAGAAGTACGAGGATATGGCTTGACCTGATGTTGAAAAAAGAAATCGGCTATGTGGTTGACTGGAGCAAGGTGGATAAAGAGGATTATCTGCTTGCCATGGAGCGAAGTCCTATTAAAGATATCGAAATAAAGTTTCTCCTGAAAAATGCCCTTACGGACAATGTAAATGATCGAGAAATTTATATGAAGGGCATCGATTACAGTTATTACTATGAAGGCTATTATGTGTTTAAGATGGAAGATTTGACGGACACAAAGGAGTAACTTGATTTAGTGTTAGAAAAGTGGAGGAATATGGATGCAGTATCGTTCAGTTAATGAAATAGCGAAAAAATGGAATGTGTCGGAACGAAGCGTTCGAAATTACTGCGCTCATGGACGAGTAGATGGGGCGTTTCTTACCGGTAAGACTTGGAATATCCCTGAAAACGCAGAAAAACCGGAACGCTCAAATAAAAAGAAAGAACAGCCGATTACCTTACTGGATATTCTGCAGGAGCAGAAAGCAAGCAAGTATTCTGGTGGTATTTATCATAAGACCCAGATTGATTTGACATACAATTCCAATCATATGGAAGGCAGCCGTCTGACTCACGATCAGACTAGATATATCTTTGAAACCAATACCATCGGTGTAGAAAAAGAAGTGCTGAATGTGGATGATGTGATTGAAACGGCAAATCATTTCC
>ENA-ORTM01001351-ORTM01001351.1-human-gut-metagenome-genome-assembly--contig:-NODE-1351-length-25900-cov-9.727375_pt1 | contig 25900 bp, 14 predicted proteins | sample MGYA00241909_ERZ509182 | MGnify/ENA primary metagenome ERZ509182 (study PRJEB26280, sample SAMEA2338855) | human gut metagenome | biome: human gut; feature: human-associated habitat; material: faeces...
CACCATTAGATAAAGCGTAAACATCTTTGGTTACAGCACAATCATAAACATTCTTTTTGTTTCCATCCTCTTCCACCTCCTTGGTTGTCGACCGCAAATAAGACAACATCGTTTTTCCGTCTTTTTCAGATAATACCACCCAACCGTCATTGACGTAAACAGAAGTAACTGAAATCATTGTTGTTCCATAATAAGTGATCCCGGTATCTTGATCTTTAATTGCCAAACGCAAATCTTTATACTGGCCCTCTTTATCGACTATCCATTTCAAAACTGGTTCTGTAGAAATCTCCGTACCATCAAAAGTCCATGAATAAGTAAGAGATTCAGATTCCACCCCCTGAGAGAATGTCAATTCAGGCTGGATATTTATTTCATCTCCCAATACGAATACATCATTGCCATCCGGCAATGGCAATGTTATTGTTATATCATTCATTATCTGATAGTCGTAATTTCCTTTATCTTCATAACAAGAAGACAATAATCCGACTACAAACACTAATATCGCTAGAATATATTTCATTTTCATATATTATATTGTCCTCAAATTAATTAACTGGTACAGTCATTGGCTTCCCGTCTTTCTCCCGCAAATCATAATCCACAATAGCCTGCTTCAAACGTAAAGCACACAAACGTTTTTGTGCAGTATTCAGATTACCAAAATCCGCAGCTTCTTCACCTCCATATTGCACCAATGCTTTATATTTCTCCAAGCTATAAGTCCCTAAATAGTTTCTCTCTACAGTTTTATTCCACCATAACGGTTTACTTTCTACAGCGTTAAATACAATCTTGATGGTTTCATATTGCTTAACACTACCTGCAATATATTCATTAGGCTCTATCTTCAACATCAAAGTCACATCCTCCTTCAAATGTTGTGTTTTTATCAATTTCAAAAGAAATACATCCTCCGCTACATTAGGCTTAAACATTGGATTAGCCGGCAACTCATAATTCTCAGCCAATGCAGTTGTCTTATCGGCAACAACACTCACCTTGTAAGGAGTAGGAACAGCAAAAGGATCACCAACTAATCCTAAAGAAAGCTCTACGGACAACTCATCGTCAAGAGGATAATTATTAAAAGAGACCTCTACCGCCTCCTTATTCTCCTCAGCTTCCATCAATTCACTAAAATACAAATACTGCTTACCGCTATATGCTTCTATTTTATCCTCTGCACAAGAAAAGAATAGCAATGCAAAAAGAGATAACAAAATATACTGTTTCATATGTATATACGTTTTATTTACGTTAAATGTCTTCATTTTCCGGGCGATCAAAAACAAATTTCACATCATCTGCAAACGATTTTCTGTCGAGACGTTTATATAGAAAATAAAGTTGCCCCTCACCAATCAGCTCCTTACGTACTTCTTTCACCAATTCATCAAGAAAATTCTCCAATGATACAAAATTAAACGTTTTTGAAATCATCCCCCGAGCCGAACAAACCGTTTCCAATGCATTTGCAGCAGTCGTAAAATCATTAGTACGTGCCGCATATTCTGCTATAATATAATACATTTCGCTCAATCGTAAAATAGGAATCATATCATAATCATTTGTTCCTTCTGCAATCAGATACTTCTTGGAATAATACACATCCCCCGCAGCTTCTACCATTGCAGACGAAGCACGTTTATCTTCCTGTGAATCTTCAAAAATATCCGTCTTATTAAACCAAAACCGTGTTTTACTATTTGTATCTGTATAAGGACGATATTCTTCTTCCAATGTAATACGAGAAAGAGTAAACAAAATACTTTCGCTATCTTTCATATCCTCTTTCAAACTCGTATGTTCTACAAATCCAAAAAACTTAGAGTCATCTATTTTCGCCTCAATTACTTCCATTGCCATATCGTAGGCCTTCTTATATTCTTTTTCCCACATATATACCCGTGCCAATAAAGCAGTAATAGCATAGTAATTCATGCGATACCCTCGATAAGCAAAAAATACATCTTTAGGAAGCTCAGAATTTATTCCTTTTGCAAACATACGGCATTGTGTCTCCATCCATTCCGGATGCTCTTTTACATCGCACGTTGCCACTAAATCACGTGCTTTTATTAAATCGTTTTCTATCTTTTTCAGTATCTCGACATTCGGATAATACGTAGTACTAATCACCGGATATAAATCCACATACGGCATATACGCCTTGCCGTCATCCGCTTCCATAGAAGGAGCAAACGTACGTAGAATATCAAAATGAAATAACGCCCGCAATGCCAAAGCCTCACCGTGAATCAAATTTTTCTCCATTTCCAATTCTTGAAAATCAGCAGGTCCAGCTTCACTAGCCATCTGAATCAAATGATTACAGCTGGCAATACCGTTATATCCGTTTGACCACAAATTAGATATTACAGATTTTACATCCGCATCATCATACTTAAATTCAGAAGCCTTATAGTAAGTAGAAGTTGTCTCCATATACTCCGGCAAATACTGGTGTCCAAGAACTTCTATAAATCCATAACTTAAATTAGAGCCATAAAGAGCCGTTGCACCCAACTTCAAATAAATGCCATTCAACGCATTACGAAGATCAAGGTCATCCTCATTGACTTCATTGCTTGGCGCCACATCCAACCAGCTGCAACTACTCATAAGCAACATGGTAAGAAATGAAAGTATTGTATTTTTTCTTGTTATCATCTTAATTTATTTCTAACTTTACACTTGATTATAAACTCATCTTTACCGATACAGAAAAAGAACGAGAATAAGGGTAATCCAAGCCACGTTCAGCACGCACCGTAGAAGTACGGAACAAATCATTCCCCGATAGCTCCAAACGTAACATTCCCAAATGATATTTCTTTAAAACTGACGAATTAAAATCATATCCAACTGTCAGAGAGTTAAATGTCAACACATTATAATCTTGCAAAAAACGACTGGTAGGACGTGTTGTTGCAATCAGATCCGTCTGTAACTTTCCATAAGGAGTACGATCACCAACATGCTGCCAACGATCAGTTAGCACACGACGATCTACATTTTGTGAAGAAACACGTGCGTTTTCGACTTTACTTACCAAAGTAGAGTTATAACGTTGTCCTCCAAACTCATACATGAAACTAGAAAAAAGTGTGAAATTCTTCCAACGGAGATTCAATCCAAATGTCCCTTGAGCTTTCGGCTCTTCATTTCCTATCACAACTTGGTCTGCCGCACTCCAATCATAGGTAAGAGAACCATCTCGTTTAATAAAAATTTCACGTCCATCAGCAGGATTAATACCTAAAGAACGAACTCCAAAAATAGAAGTCAGAGATCCACCTTCCACATATTGCAGATAAGTTTCCGAATACTTTTCGTCTGTTCTGTTCCACGCCTCATCATAATCGTCATATTTTGCAAGGACTTTATTATTGTAATCTTTCAGACTATCTGATATTTTCAGAATCTCATTCTTATTATGAGCTAAATTAGCGAATACGGCCACTAACCAATCTTCATTCTGAAAAACATTACTTCTTAACTGAATCTCGAACCCTTTATTCATTACTTCACCAATATTATCTTTATAGGTGGTAAAGCCTGTAGAGCTAGGTAATGTCACATTATTTACCAAATCAACAGTCTTTTTGCGATAGTACGAGAAGTCCATCTGGAGCAATCCTTTAAATATATCCAAATCAACTCCTATATCCCAGTTACCAGTTTTTTCCCAACCGAGATTCTTATTTCCCATTGCCATCAATTGGGCGCCAATCCCAGTCTTGTACCATTCATTATTAATAATCTGATAAATAGTTTGAGCTTCATAAGGAGAAAAGTCAACCTTACCTGTCACACCATAAGTTGTACGAATTTTCAAACGATCCAACCATTTCAAATCTTTAAAGTAATCGTAATTGTGTATATTCAGACCAATACCTCCCGAAAAGAAGGGTGCAAAACGTTGCTCCGAACCAAACTCTGAATTCCCATCAAAACGAACGGAAACATCGGCAAGATAAATATTATCATACGAATAATTAAACGTTCCAAGTCCACCTAACAAACGACTTTTTGAGTCAGAAGCAGAAGGATTGCCGGAAATAGAATGTGCATATCCCGGAGATGAAAGATTGCCGGAAGGGAAACCGCGATAATCAATCGCAAGTCCCGTACCTGTACTTGAAGTAGCATTTACACCAACTAAGAAGTTCAAGTTATGCTTTTTTATGCTACGATTGTATGACAATGTCATTGTAGCATCCCAACTTAGACTATTATTAGTCACTACATCCAACTTACCAGATATGACGTTATTAAGCCCTAAAATATCATCATTCTGTTTCGAACGCGGATCAAGAAAATCATTTGCTTCAGAGTTCGACTTGGTAACGCTGAACTGACCTTTCAAAAGCCAATAAGAATTAATATTCCACAATAATTCGGTATTATTAATCAACTCCCACGATTTATCACGGCTATAGTTACCAAGCGTAGCTTCATACAATGGGTTAGGACTACCGGCACTTCCATTCCATGGATAAGTCGTTTCCAAATATCTGCCATTCTCATCCAGATATTCATCATATGGAAGTTTAGAAGTATAATCCGAGAAACTGCCATAAGGAGAATCCGCCGATTTGGTATATGTATAAGAAAAGCTATTCCGCAACTGGAAAGATCCCAAGCGATAAGACAACGAAAGCCCACCAGCCATACGGTCACGAAACGACTCTTTCATAATCCCGGCATCTTTATTATAAGAGAGATCAACTCCCCAACGCAGGTCATCCGTACCACCGTCCAAATATATGCTGTGTTTATGATTAAACACTGTACGAAGTGGTTTTGATAGCCAATACGTATCAACGCCCCGTACTACATTATTCAACTTCTTATTATAAATCTCATCTAACGATGCTTGTTCTGATACATAATTATCTGCTTTCGGATCTGCTTTAAACAAGCCGGCCGCAACTTCTGTTTGAAGTTTCTCACGAGCATTCATCAGGTTATAATCCGTTAAATCAGGGTATTCTAACGTTCCTGTAAAATTATAACTGACATTGATCTTACCCGGCTTAGGAGTCACTGTTGTAATAATAACGACACCATTTGCAGCACGAGAACCATACATTGCTGTAGCAGCAGCGTCTTTCAAAATAGTGATGCTTTCAATGCGGCTAGGATCCATATCATACAGCTTCTCTACACTGATTTCAAATCCGTCCATAATAAAGGTCGGAAGATTAGGATTATTCTTCAAAGCAGATTTGGAAAGGCTTTCTGCATCCAATTCTGTTGTACCGATACCGGATCGTCCACGGATGTAAAGTTCCGGTACGCTATTCGGATTAGATCCCATCATATTGTTTTCAGCAATGCGGAAAGAAGGGTCAAACACCTGCAAAGCCCCCAGCACATTCGTTTTTGACACAGACATCAGTTGGTCTGCCGAAACTGTTACAGAAGTACCTGTAAAACTATTCTTGCTAATCTTCACATAACCGGTCACTACCACTTCATCCAGCTGTTTTGCATCCGGCTTCATCACTATTCGTAACGGTTTCCCATTGGTAACTTTTACATTTTGAGTGGTCATACCTAAATAAGATACTGTCAAAACAGGGTTAGTCTGATTCAATAGAGTAATGGAGAAATTCCCTTCAACATCTGTTACTGCAGAATGCTCTGTTTTCAATAATTTGACATGAGCACCCGGCAAGGGTCCTCCTCCTTCATCAACTACAACTCCAGTTACAGTTTTTTCTTTTGGCTGTTGATATACAATAGTCACAATATTGCCTTCAATCTCATAAGTATAGCCTGTATTAGCCAATACTTTATCCAAAACTTCAGTGATAGGTTGCCCCTTACTTTGGATCGTGATACGAGACATACTCTTTACTTGCTCAGTGTTATAAATAAAGTTCAAACCTGTCTGAGCTTTCACTGCATCAAAAAACTCTTTAACTGATGCAGACTTTAAATCAAGGGATACTTTCATTGAATTAGACTGCGCTGTTGCCGATATCGGTGCGAACAACAGAAAAATAATACAGAGAGACATCACAATACGCTCTCTGGCCCTTTTTATTTGCATGACCTCCTCCTTTTTAGTAAATGTGGTTAATAATTGTTTTATTCTCTTCTAATAATAATAGCTTCTCCTTCAACATCCATTTTCAGATGAGTAACTCTTTGAATTGCTTTTAATATAGGAATTATGGAACCGTAACGATCAAGGTCACCGGTAAAACGTGTTGTCTTTATATCTTCATCTTCAAACATAACTTTCTTATTATACCAACGAGATATCACCTCCATAAGGGTTTCCAAAGAACAATTATCAAATACAAAACGTCCACTATTCCAAGCAACATAAGGTTCTATATCTACCTTACTGATTTGAACCTCCTGTGTTGCTTCATTTAGTACAACCAATTCTCCCGGATGTATCCTATGCTCATCTCCCTGATTAGAAAGAACACTGATAGACCCTTCCACCAATACCACTTTCGTGACTCCGGCTACATGTGTATTGACATTAAAAGAGGTACCATATTGCTTGACAATCCCATTTGCCGTTATAACCCGAAACGGACGTTTATTATCTTTAGCTATTTGAAAATAAGCCTCTCCGTCCAGATAAACAGTACGGCTAACTGCGCTAAAATGCGACGGATACTTTAAAGTCGTATTATAATTCAAATGAACTTTTGTTCCATCCTCAAAGGTGAGCCAAAATTCACTATCATCATAAGTGACTAATTTATTATTGTCAGTAACAGAGACTTCCTCATTTTCTGATTGCGTTTCTTTCACAACTTTAGAAGAGGGCACCGACAAGATAGCCGAGTCCTGCAATGATTGATTGGTAACCGATTTCAATTCAACTTCCTGCCCACCGGGCAATACAAGAGTAGCTTTCTGCTTTCCCATCTTTTCCGACCGCAACATTGCCAATTGATCGTCCTGTACTCTTACGGGTCCGATATCGGCATTTCGCCACATTCCCATCCAAATAGCAGCACCAATAATTATAGGTATCATAAGGATAGCAGCATATTTCCAAAGCATCCTGCGATAGATTCCACGAACTTGAAAATGTTTCTCCTGAAAGATTTCCCAAGCCTGTTCCTCGTCTATTGTTGCAAACTGACGATATCTTTCAGACAACTCAGTATCTTGCATTAGACATTCATAATTCTTTTTATTTTCTAGAGAACTTTCAATCCAAGCCTGCAATCGTTCCTTTTCTTCTTCTGAAAGCTGTCCTAGTAGCTGATCATGAATTACAGAATTTATATTTCTTTTGCGTTCCATTATATATTTTGCATTATTATATAAAAGACGACCAAACAAATAAAATGAGGGACAAGTTAAAGCTATTTTTTTTCAGGAAACATCTTTTTTATGGAAGAATAGACAAAAGCAGTGCAAAATGATATGAACCTAATTTTTTCCTGAGAAAAGACATTGCCCGTTTCTTTTGTGTCTTAACGGTCTCGAGAGAAACATAAAGTGCGGCTGCTATTTCCTCATTCTTCTTACCTTCCATATACAACAAAAAGACTTGCTTGCAACGTTCCGGCAAAGAGTCAATGGTCATAAAAAGTTGACGAAAGATCTCCTCTGTGAAGAAATCATCTTCTTCCTCATCTCCGACTCTGTATGCCTGATGTGATTCGATAATCTTTTGCAAATAATCAAATTCGACATCCTTATGCTTGAGATAATCAATTGAAGCATTCCGGACGGAATTATATAAATAGGCCTTAAATGACACCAATGACTTAAATGACATTTGCTTTTCCCAAATGGTAGAAAACAGTTCTTGTACAATATCCTCCGCAACTCCAGATTCCCCTGTTATTTGTATTGCATAACAAACCAATGCCTTATAATAAGTCTTATAAAGCATACGGAAAGCTGTAGCATCCAGTTTATTTATCTGTTCTATGGAAATCTCTTTGCTATCCATCTTGGGCATTTTGTGCCAAAAATACAACTAAATAGCGATATTCCATACTAAATACACTATAAAATCATTCAGAGCATATCGCAAGAATTTAATAAAGATTTACAAACAAGTTACAACTCTGATACTAAAAAATAAAAAGCACCCTATCGTAATCACTACGACGGGGCGCTTCATTAGCAATAAGATGCTAATATTAACACTAAATTATCAAGAGAGAGATTTATTACTTTTTGTCGGGAGTTACTTCTGGAGCAACCAATTTCTTGATTGATTTCATATTCAGATACAAAAAGGCCAACCGCGGCTGTGCTTCCTGAACAACCAATTCTAATGAATCTGATGTTACATAACCAATACGTTCACGTGTTTTATACACTTCTACTTTTCCGTTGTCTTCTTTGCTGAATCCTTCTATAATCAAATAGCCGTTATCTATCTTCCATGTTCTAAGATCTAAAGACGGTACGTTGATAGCAGAACATTTACCGCCTTTTTTAAACTCAAACCCTTTGAGTTCCCCTGTAGATTCATAGGTATAAGGATTGCACCATTTACCAATAATTTGTTTCTCCACTTTCTGTCCATAGCTGCTGAATGCAAAGCAAGACAGAACCATAACTGTCATTAATAGTTTCTTCATTTTATTTATTTTTCTAGTAAATCATATTTCTGATCAATTCCACGTTCTCGCAAATGAATACCCTCTTTCATCCAACGCGGCTCTTTTGTTCCTTTCAGGTAATAATCAAAGAACTGTTTCATCCGGATAGTCCAGTCTTTCTGTGCAGCCTGATTACCAAGAAAATGCCCTTCGCCTTTGTAATTAAGATGCCATGCCGGACGTTGTAAACGACGCATAGCTAAATAAAGTGCACGACCTTGTTCGTAGGCAACAGCCTCATCCTTATCATTATGCCAAATTAATAATGGAGTATGTATCTTATCCGCTTCCACGATAGCAGAGCTTGCCAAATACTTATCTTTGGCTTCCCACAAACTCTTTCCCATACGGCTTTGCCATTCTTCATACATGAAATAACGCGGCAAACCGCTTCCACCACGAATACCCAAATAACCGGTTACCATATCAGTAATAGGAGCCCCGATATTAGCACAAGTGAATATATCCGTCTTTGTCACCAGATAACTAGCTTGGAAACCTGACCAACTATGTCCCTGAAGACCTATTTTTCCCGGATGCGCTATCCCCTGCTCTATCAAGTATTTCGTTCCGCTTACTACTGCATCATAACTACTCTGTCCCGGTGTTCCTATGGTAAAATGCACATCCGGCATAAATACAATGTACCCATTACTTACAAAGTACATCACATCCGCCATTGCGCTACTCAACATAGGAGCGTGATAAGTGTTCAATCCTCCGGAATGTGTTTCATAGAACTGTACCAGAACGGGATATTCTTTCTTAGCGTCATAATCTTCCGGCAAGTAAAGTATTCCCTTGTTAGGCTTATTCTCATAATTAGTCCATTCCACTAACTTTGCAGTACCCCATTTGTATTCGCTTTGTTGAGGATTAGCGTTCGTTATACGAATCGGATCAGAGAAATCCGATTTACTCCACCACAGATCACGGAATTCTGATATATTCTGACGATTCCAGATACAATACTTCTGATTGTCAGAAAAACGATGAATTGAATAGATATAAGGGCCTTCTGCGAGCTTCTTCAAGCGACCTTTCATGTCAAGTGAATAAATACCTTCATCCATTGTGTTTTCATCCCATACGCTGACTATAACCGTCTCGTCCGGATTGAATACTTCTTTGTCAATATTGCTGGTCATTTTACGGATAGATCTCTGATTTTTGCGACCATACCCCTTAGTGATACATTCCGGCTGACGTTCTCCGGTCAAATCGATCTTCCACCAGTCATAAGCATCATAAATCAACACATTATTACCATCAGCAGTCCAACCAGCAATACCATAAGCAGGTGCAGGATTTGGTTTGTCATAAGTTTCCTCAAATATCGGATACCCAATAGCTGTTGAAATATCGGTAACCTCACCCGTTTTTCCGTCAAACTTATTCCATACCTGTGCAACAGGATCATACATCACAGCCCATTTGCCGTTCACCGACCACCTCGGTCTTGTCCGATAGCTACGTCCTACCAATTGCTTTTCTCCCGTATGTACATTCACAGAATAAGTGTCAAACGGCATTTCATTAAGCCAGTCTTTCTGCGCACGATAAGGCGTTTCGTCTGTGTAAAGCACATAATGAATCTCTTCCGCACGGTCCGGCTCCAACAAATCAGCATGTCCGGGAGCTACTTCCGTCAATTTTTGGGAAGTAATGTCATAGATATATTTCGAATATTGAGGATGGGAATAACGGCTACGAGTCTGCAAAGTAGGTACTTCATATTCATCCCAGGTCCACAACTCCAGTTCAAAACTCTTATCCGGCTTTATTTCCTCTTCTTTCTTATCTTTATTTACTTTCTCCTGATAAGGTCTGAGTTCCATTGTCAGAAACTTCTGGCTACTTGACAGACTAGCCCGGACAAGTTCCATTCCCGCAGGAATGACAATCTCCTTACGGTCGAATACAAGGTCGCAAGTATTATTCTTCAAAGAGAAATTATACCATAATGAATCCTTCACAGTAAACTCTCCGGTCATCCGTTCTTTGTCAAGACTGAAAGAAGAAAATCCTTTCTTGACAGAACTTTGATAAATAGTCCGGTAGGGACCTACCAACGGGCCATAACACAAAGCATTTCCTTTGGCTTGTTTACGAATAAAAAGAATCGAACGATTCTGATTATACAACGTATAATAGCCTATACTATCAATCTGAAATGCAGTTCCAGTCTTAAGGTGACGTACCACCAAACAATCGAAAGACGGAATATGGTTGACCGTATCTTCCGGTACATTGCTCACAGACACCGAATAAGGAACCCCTTCCACAGGGTGGAAAGATTCTTTATACGTCCACTCCGTCTTCACTCCGGAAGGTAACGACATCAATATAGTCTTCATATTTCCGGCAGTATCCGCCTGTTCGTAATAAACAGCTCGGTCTGCATCATAATATTGGATCTGTTCGACATCAGGCAATACTATTTCTTTTCGTGTACGCGAATCAAACAGATGCAATATCTTCGACTCCTTATCATCCGAATTATATTCCATCGGAGCAATGCGATAAGTCACCCATCGCCCTGTCGGGGAAATATCTGGTGATTCGACGCGCTTCCACGACATACAAGCTGCTATATCCAACGGTTTCAATAAATGAGACTGTTGTTCCGCAGACTGATCTTTCGCTTTTTGTTGTGCTTCGACAGAGGTGTATGACAGCAGCACAGCTACCAAAAACAAATACCTAAAGAAAGAGTTCTTCATATAGTTTATCGTCTTATTTACTACGGTTTATGTCTTCCCAACAGTCTGCACGAGTATCGCCCAGTAAATGTTTGGCAAAAAAGCGGTACATTTTCCTTTCAAAATACTTATCAGCAGAACCATATCCATGACCAGCCCCCGGAATCACTAACATATCAAAGTCTTTACCGGCTTCAATCAGTGCCTTAGCCATACGATAAGTATGTGCTGGATTGACATTCTTATCCATATCTCCTGTTACAAGCATCAGATGACCTTTCAGGTTCTTAGCAATTTCTGCATTCGACTTCACGCTAAACTTATATTCATACTCTTTCGTCTCATTACCCAGACTGTCTTTCACAACCTTTTCCACTTCTTTCACACCATTATAGCACTCTCCCCAACCACGATTGTAGATATTATTATCATGGTTTCCGGAACAAGAAACAGCAGCCGTATAAAAGTCCGGATAAGTACAAATAGCAGCCGCAGCCATAAATCCACCACCAGAGTGCCCGTAAATACCGACTTTCTTACCGTCAATAAACGCATGACGTTGAGCTAACTGTTCAATCGCATATTTATCATCTGCCAGCGGATAATCACGCATATTGCCATAACCATAACGGTGATATGCTTTACCACGCATCGGCGTATCCCCCCTATGTCCTACTGTAATTACAATAAAACCAAGCTGCGCCATACGAGTACAATAACTATCATCCAACGTAAAACTTGTAGGTACAAATCCAAAATAAGGTCCAGGATAAACGACTGAAATAATCGGATATTTCTTTTCCGGATCAAAGTTGGACGGTTTCCACATCACCCCATACAAATCGGTAACATTATCAGCAGCTTTCACGACAAAACGTTCCGGTTTTTTCCAACCTGATGCATAGACCAGGTCCAGATCCGGTTTTGCCAGTTCCATAATCACCTTGCCTCTTCGATCCTTCAACATAATCTTAGGCTCCATATCCACTCTTGAATAGGTATCGACATAGTAATTATGAGATTTCAAGAAATTCACATTATGCTGTCCGTCTTCCGTGCTCAAAGGAGTTACTCCTTCTCTGTCAATGTCAACTTCATAAAGCATGTAATAGAAAGGATTTACTTTTTTATCTTTACCATATCCATACAGATAAACTTTGCGTTTCAGCGTATCAATAGAATTAATATAGCCTGTTACCCATTCACCGGAAGTCATCACATTCTTGAGATTTCCATCTCCATCATAGTGATAATAATGCCCCCAACCAGTACGTTCTGAACGGAACAGAATATCTTTTCCATCATTTAAGATCGCAACATTACGAGCATGTGGATCACGGTATGGCTTATCTTCTTCATGAATGATTTCTTTCACCTCCAAAGTTGACAGATTAACAGAGCATACATCTACTTCATCCCAAGTACGCTTAGTACGTTCAAAAAACAAGTATTTGCTATCCGAAGTAACATGAAGAGGCCTTATATATTGGTCCTTCCATTTATCTATCTTTGCTTTTTTCACTGTTTTCTCTACAATATCGATAATCGCCAATTCATTCTGAGTAACATACTTGTCACCAGGAAACTCATATTTATACTTTATCAATGAAGGAGAATCTTCCAATGAATTAATTACCCAAAAATCCCGCAACAAACGGTTATCATCACGTACTACATAAATATGACGATTATCCGGACACCAAAGTGCTGTTGTCGGCACTTCTCCGTTCTCCCCCGCTTCTTCTTCACGAGCATAAGAAAAATTTTCCACCCCATCCGTAGTCAACTGTACCTCGGTTGTATCCACTCCCAATGCTTTATTTCCTTTTACATACAGGTTGTGATTCTTAGCATACAAAATATACTTTTTATCAGGTGAAAAAGTCATCCAGCTATAAACGGGCTCTTCCGGCTCCTTCTTTTCTTCCTTCTTCTCTACTAATGTCAACTTGCCCGTCAGACGATTATAGCTGTATCGTTTACTCTTATAATCAAACTCAAACGAGCCTTGGTCTTTGGCAAAAGTTACAGATGAGATATCCAGTTTATTTCTATCTACTACACCTTTGGTAAATTCACTTAACTGCATAGCCATCTTCCCTTTGTCAAATAGAGGTTCACGCTTTCCTGCAGCAGGCATTACATAATAATATTCCTTGCCTGATGTTGTTTGAAACTCAAACCAGAAATTATCTGTATCGTTAATTCCCCGAGGGTAAACCGATAGACTAATATTAGACAATTTACCTCCTAAAGTAAAATCCTGAAATTTATCTGCCAATTCATAATTGGCAAATATATTGCTTGATTTACCAATAGATACCTGAGCAATCATCTGCACCATAGTGCAAGATGTTAGTATAGCAGTTACAAAAAAAACTTTAATACTCATTATAATAATTCTTTCAAAAAAACATTCATATATTAATTAAAACTCAAACCAGAAATAATCAAACCCACGACCAAGTTTATAAAGTGCATCAACAACATTACCAAAGTGGTTATCTTCTATAACTTCATTAGGGAACAGCTTACCTAAAGTAACTTCTTCACAAACCCCAGTAGCCTGATTTTTGGTTTCTTTAACTTCATAAATACTGAATGTTCCATCCGCTAACGCAACTCCCAACTGCCCATTATAACTTGGCATATATGGAGAAGCAGACAAGTCATTAACAGCTAACGATACTATATCACTAGTCATTTCTCCTAACAAAAGCATTGCTTCATTATGGTTAGTACCAGTCTCCGGATCTTGACCATATTGACAATACCATAGTCTATTTCCATCTGCAATTACAACAAACATTTTATTATTAAAAACTGCAATGTCTTTATAACTTGGTATTACCCCTAATTCTTTCTCAAAATATTCAGTCTCTGAAATAGTTGCAACACCTCCTCCATCTTTTCCTTCCAATGCGAAATATCTCAATCCATACGAATTACTACCGGGTTCTTTCATCAGAGCGACCCAAGCAGGAACAGCTGCCGAAACATCATAATCATTTTTCCTTGCACTAGCAGCAGGAATCATATCCACAACTTCTTGAGACATTTTTTGAAAATGCTTCTGATCATTCATTTCTGTAATTTCATAAACATTTCCAGTCAGTTTAGTAGAATTCTCACTGATGGTTGTACTATAATCACTAACAGTAATACCACCGTCATAAATTCCAACTAATGTATTATCTTCCTTCAGTGCTGGAATAACGGAACAATAAAGGTCATTAATTTTAAGACTCTGAAACAGTCTACGAAACTTCATTCCATTATTTAACGGAACAGATGTATAAAATCCCGCATGAAAGTCACCCGCATCGATTTTATTATTTAAGAAAATATGCCCATTCTCATTACGAAGTAATTTTGCCGAATATGTCATAGCAGCTTCTACGGGAGAAAAATTATCAGGTAAATCATTATTGAACTCTTCAAAAGTATACAATTCATGTTCCAAAGTATTACCATTCAATTCAGCCCATTTATCTTGCTTTACAAGCAGTTCATCATATACTTCAAGACCCAATGAACTATAGTAATCCATATTACCCAGATTTTCCATTAAACCAATAGGATTCATTCCTAAATTAGGAGTTACATCCATCTTCACTCTATGATACACTAATGAATCACGTGCTTCCTCATTCCCATCTATAGTTGTAAAATAGGTTACAGTGGAAGGAATAATAAAGTTCAAAATAGACCTGTTATCATTTCCTCTAGAAAGAATAGCCCATCCCCGTTGAAACTCTGTCCGAATCTTAACAGTTGTTGATCTCGCAAACTTTACCCCCGACTTATTATCTATCACAGCAAAAGTAATTCGAGCAGTACCACTTTTAGAAGAAGAAAAAGTATAGGATGGGCCTTGTTCATCCGCTAACAATTGGCCATCCAAATACCACTCATAACTCACATCCGGTGCAATACTATCAATTGTAAACTTAAAAGTCGGTGTTAAAGTTAACTTTTCATCTACAGCAATGCTATAATCATCTTTAAGTCCTCCAATAGATTGATATCCTCCTTGAAGCTCATTTAACTTATCATAATTATAATTGTTGTCATCATCCAGACAAGCTGACATAGCTACACATAAGATTGCTATGATTATATATACAAACGATTTATTCATAAACTAACTTCCTTTCTATTACCCTGCAACAGGAACTGTAATCTCTAATTGTGTTTTCTCATCAACCAATGGCCCCAAACCTTGTGCTGCTCTTTCCGCATTAATATCTTTCAAAGTATTTTTCAACTTCAATGCATATTTACGTAGTACTTGTTTGTTCTTGCCATCAAATACCATATCATCCTTTTTCAACTCATCCAAAAACATTTTATATTTATCTTCTAAATATATCCCTAAATAATATTCTTCAACCGAATTGAGAGGAGTATCAGCACCACCTGTATCAGCTACCGACCACCAACTGGGTTTAAATAAACGATCTGTTACAGTAACAATTGCTCTTGAGTATTGTCTTGCTCCCTCTCTTACTTCTTCCTTCTCATCTATTTTTAATGCTAAAATCAATGTATTAGTACTCAATATTTCTGAATTCTTCAATTTTATACAAACACTTCCCGTCAGCTGACCTTTTTCAATCAGACACTCTGTTGGTAATTCATATAAATTGGCAGGTAAAGTTGTACGATCTTCATCTACACTTACAGAAAACTTCAGATCTTTATCCTGCACTTTACCATATACTGAAACCTCTAATGGAATCTCCGGAACTTCGCCCTCATTATAAACCTTAAATGAAACAGTTGTAGTGTCTTTAGTCATATCTTTGGCAAAGATAATATACGAGACGTCATTATCATTGACCATCAAACCTTTCTCTTCACAAGAGATAAAAAAGCTAGAGCAGCAAAAGCATGCTATAGCAGGAATTATAAAATTCTTGATATTCATTTTCTTACTCCAAGTTTAGTTATTTGATATTACTTTCCGAATCAGGTAACGGTAATACGACATATTCTTCCGTCATTGGAATTTCACCACTATCACAAGTCAAAACTTTATTTAGACGTTTAAACATGTATAATGTTTGTCCCTCTCCAAAAAACTCCCGACGTGCATCATTTACAATCATATTTACAAAATCATTCTTAGAAGAAACAGATGAATAATCTACAGTCTTAATACCGCGTCCTTTTTTCACTTTTTCTAAGTAACTTTTTGCTTCAGCTATTTTAAGCAAATCGCCTTCTGTATAAATCGCTTCAGCCGCAATATAATATACTTCAGACATGCGAATCATCGGAATAATCTGATTATTTGCCTTACCGTATTCTGTACTTTCCACTTGTTTATAATATTTCAATGTACGGTAATTATATCCATAGTATTTTGATTCCAACTGATACTTAAAGCGAAAATCATTCTCTTTCTCTATACCATATACAGCATCAAGCATTTTACTACTCCAAGACAAATAGTTCTGATCAGATTCTGATTTACCATCAGTCAGATGATTAATCTCACTATCCCAGTCTACTAATTCTGTAGGAGAATACAATGCAAAAATTATATTATCATACATCTTCATATTACCGTTCTTAAAGTTATCAGAAGCATAATAAGATTCGTCGGCTGCAAAATATTTTGTTTTCTCCTCTTCATCTATCAACTTCTTCGCTTCCGCATATGCTTCGTCGTTCATTCCTGCATATAAATATACTCTTGCTAATATGGCTGTTACAGCATAATAATTCAAGCGGTACCCTCTTAACGCAGCAAAAGCACCTTCACCAGCCACTTTTTGCACAAAGCGCCTATCAGGATTAAAATTTGTACTCTCTGTATCTATATCAAATAAAATACGTTGTGATTCTTTTAGATCAGCAATAGCATGTTCCAGACAATAGCTAACCGTTTGTTTATCATTCACATAACTAGGATATTTGTCTACATACGGAATAAAAGTACGTGTATTAGGATTCGCAGCAGGAGCAGGAGCATACATACGAAGTAAATCAAAATGCATATATGCACGTAATCCTATTGCTTCTCCCAAAATCATACGGCGTTCAGTATCGTGATCATAAAATAATGCAGGATCAGCAACCTCTGCCTGCTGTATCAAGTTATTACAGTTGGCAATAATATTCCAAGCTGCATTCCACATAGCATCTGTTGTTGGTGTCAACTCTGAATGCTTATAATTAAAATTACAGATTTTACTCATTGCCTGTCCACTACCACTCGTTGGAGCTCTATTCTTATCATACACTTGTCCCCAAGCATCTACAATCCCCCACGTCAAATTACTTCCATACAAATCAAATGTTGATAATTTACGATAAATACCATTCAATGCTGTCCGGAATCCATCACCTGAAGAAAAAAGATATTCTTCCTTGATTTCATCAGAAGGATATAAATCAAGCCAGTCTTGGCAGGATGAAAACGTTAGTGCCAAGCAGGCTAATGATATGATTGTTCTATATATTTTTTTCATTATAGTAAGTCTTAAAATTGTGCTTTAATTGAAAAATTCACTTTCCATGATTTTGGATAACTTAATCCACGCTCTTGACGGATGGAGTTCCAATTTATAAAGTCACTTGAACTGGCCTCAAGACGAAGCATATTCATACCTAAATACTTCCTTATCCATTCACGTTTGAAATCATAACTCAATGTCAATGCACTCAAACGGATATAAGATTTATCCTGTACAAAACGTGATGTAGGCAAAGTAGTCAATTTACTATCCTTAATATTTTTAAACTGGGCAACATCACCAGGTTTTTGCCAGCGATCTGTCAATACTCGTAAATCCACATTTCCTCGCTCTATCGCTGCATTCTCCACTCGATCTACCAAAGTCTGATTGTACTCTTGCCCTCCCCATTCATATAAGAAAGAAGCAAACAGACTCCATTCTCTATAAGTAAGATTTACACCAAATGCTCCATTAAATTTCGGTTCTGTATTACCCACAACAACTTCTTGCGTAGCATCCCATTTATCGGACACTGTACCATCTCTATTCAAATAGATCTCTTTACCAGTAGTTGGGTCGATACCTAATGATTTAACTGCCCAAATGGATGTCAATGATTGCCCCTCTTCATATTGTGCAATGGGCACAGAATAATTAGCATCTTTCAATGAATAATTTATATTCTGTGCATCCTGCTCCTTTTTATAAAATTCAGCTACACGTTGATTATATGCTTTCTGTGAATCAGATATTTTCAATATTTTATTGGTATTGTGTGCCATATTTCCCCACAAAGCTACTATCCAATCACGATTCCGATACACATCAGTACGTACAGTCAACTCAAACCCCTTATTCATAACTTCACCCATATTACTTTTATAGGTAGAAAAACCTGAAGTATTAGAAAGACTGACATCATTAACTAAATCTATCGTTTTCTCATAATAATAGTCAGCTTCTACTGTTAAACGCCTGTCAAAGAACTGCGTTTCTACACCAATATTAAACTTGTCTGTTTTTTCCCATGTTAAATCCTTGTTACCCAAAGCTTTTAATACAGCTCCGTAACCAGTTGCATACCATTCATCGAAAAGAGTTTCATACATTGTAGTTGCTGCATAGGAAGGGAAATTTACTTTTCCCGTACGTCCGTAAGAACCACGTACTTTCAATTTATTCACCCAGTTATTTCCTTTTAAAAAATCATAATTATGCAAGTTTACTCCCAAACCTCCTGAGAAAAAGGGTGCCCACCTTTGATTAGAACCAAATGCAGAAGAACCATCAAAACGTACCGAAACATCCGCTAAGTAAATATCATTCCATGTATAGTTAGCTGTAGCCAATACACTCACCATGCGAGAAGTTCCTTCTGTACGTGTTGGTTTTTTATAGATTTCTGAAGCATAATTTAAAGAGTGAAATTGTCCTGATGAAAATCCACGATAATGGGCACTCGTATTATCCTGCGAACCTGCCGAGGCTTCCCATCCTATAGATACATTTAAATTATGTTTTTTCTCAAATGTACGTGTATAATACAAAAAAGCATTTGCATTCCAGTCTAAATTATTCCCATTAGTTGTATATAGATCCCCTACCTTATCTTCATTCCCACTTGAAGATTCCCCCAGCACACTAGTTTTAGACGATAACGGATCTATAAATTTCTCACTATTAGCATACTTTCTAGTCACACTAAATTGGCCTCTTACAGTCCAATAGTCAGTCAAGTACCAATTTAAACTTAAATTATTTGTAATCTCATCATATGCATTCCAATCATAATTCGCCAAAGTTGCCTCGTATAAAGGATTATTTGCTGCACTATTCCTATCCGTTTTCGAGAAGGCTAGTTGTTCTACTAATATTCCATCTTCATAAGGAGTATCATAAGGTTGCATGCTCGTGTAATCACTGAATGAGCCATAGGGTGATTCAGTTGATTTCGTATGAGTAAAAGACACTGTATTTTTTACTTGAAGGCTTTTCATTCTATAATCCAAAGAGAAACCGACACTATAACGATCGCGAGAGGATCCTTTCATAACCCCTTTTGTTCCATTATAAGAAGCATCCACACCATACCTTAGGTTTTGTGTTCCTCCTTCTACGTACACACTATGTTTATGATCAAAAGAATTTCTTAATGGCAATACTAACCAATTTGTATCCACTCCTTTTCGTATCTGCGCATATTTTTTACTATATGAATTTATGATATTTCCCATATTATCTCCTGCCGATACATCAAACAACCCGGCAAGTCTCTCTATTTCCAACTTCTCGGATGCGTTAGCCAAATTATAATCTCTCAAGTCAGGCATTTCCAAAGTCCCTGTAAAATTATACGACACACGTACCTCACCCGGTTTAGGAGCCACTGTAGTAATGACAACAACCCCATTTGCTGCACGTGAACCATAAATTGCAGTTGCAGCAGCATCCTTCAAAATTGTCATACTTTCAATTCGGGTAGGATCAAGATCATACACCTTCTCTATACTCACTTCAAAGCCATCCATAATGAAAGTAGGCAAGTTAGGATTATTCTCTAAATTTGATTTAGAAAGTTGATCTTTATCCAAATCCCTCACTCCAACTCCTGAACGTCCACGAATATACATCTCTGGTAATGCATTTGGATCTGAACCAAATTGCGTATTTGTCATAAGACGGAAAGAAGGATCAAAAGACTGCATAGCATCAATTACATTAGTTTGCGATACCTTCCGTAAATCATCGCCTGTAATCTGCGTAGAACTACCAGTAAAGCTAGTTTTACGAACATTACTATATCCGGTCACAACCACATCATCCAATGTTTTTACATCATCAACCAAAGTAATTTCAAGACTTTTCCGACGGGTAGCATCCACTTGAAGAGTCTGCTTTTTCATACCGATAAAAGAGACTTCCAAAGTCACTTTGTCACTTTTCACATCCAACGTAAACTCACCTTCGATATTGGTAGAAGTACCCGTACGAGTACCTTTTACGATGACGCTAGCTCCTGGTATCGGTTCCTTATTCGAATCAACAACCGTACCATGGATACGATTATCACGCTTCTCGGTCTGCAATTTACGAACAACAACAATACCATCTTTCACCACATAATCAAATCCCTGGGGATTTAAAATCAACTTCAGAGTGACTTCCCATTTCTCATTCTTTGCATTAATTGATACGGGAGGAACTCCTTTAAACATTTGTGAATTATACAACATGTTCACTCCTGTTTGTTTCTTCACTGCATCCAAAACTGTCTCGATAGAGACATTATGCAGATTCAAAGTTACCGTCTTATCCTGTGACGGTAGAGCCCATGTGCTAAATGTGCAACACACTGCCACTAAAAAACATAGTAGCCATCGTTTTTCTCTCATAAATTAATGATTAAACTTTACCTAATATTCTATTTATTCTTACTCTTTCATTCCATCGTATATCAATACTTTCCGGCCACTGATTTTATAAGTCAGATCGCCTGTCAGTTCCAAAGCATCCAAGAAAGAATTGACTGCTCCATAACGTTTCAAACTACCACTGTAAGTTATGTCGCGTAGATCTGGCGTTTCATAATAAACTTGTATATCATACCAGCGTTCGAATGTCTCCATAATCTCCCCTAAAGAGCGATTTTTAAAGTTGTACACACCGTTTACCCAACCGACATATTCGTCCAAGTCAACTGTATGTTTCTCTGTACCATTGGCAGAGACTACTGCTTGTTCGCCCGGCTGAAGAGTTACCGTTCCGACATTCGGTGCAGAAAACTGTACTTTGCCATGTACCAATGTAGTGTAACAAACGGAAGCATCGGTATAAGCATTCACATTAAACGCCGTACCAAGCACCATCACTTCGCCAAGATGAGTTTGTACCACAAACGGATGGGATTCATCCTGCACAACCTCAAAATAAGCCTCACCTTCCAGAGCTACAATCCTGCGTTTACCCGCAAAGCGTACCGGATAAGTCAACTTAGAACCAGCATTCAAATGAACCGTCGTCCCATCAGCAAGGATCACGGTATTTTCTCCTCCACGTGGTATGATAAGTTCATTTGACTTAACCGGCTTCTCTTCGACGTTTTTCTCTTCGTGTTGTGTTGTGACGGTTGGTTCATACGACAGCACTCCTTCCTTATATTTTACCTGAACGCCGTCTACTATTACGTTAACTTCTTTCTTATGTACATCAATAATGCTGCCATCGGGTAAAGTCAATTGTGCCTGTTGAACTCCCGGCTGAATCAATGGTCTGCTTTCCTCTTCAATCGAACCATAATTCGACATATAGAAAGATAAACCGATTACTAAAACAACAGCTGCTGCAACAGACCACCAAATCCGGAAAGCACGAGGCTTCTTTATTACCTCCGGTTCCGTTTGTCCGATTTTCTGAAGGAAAGATTCATAGGCTTTCTTTGATGAATAATTTTTATATTCTCCAAATGCAACTCTTAATGTCTCACCATTCTGCAATTGCTCATACACTTTTTGTAAGTCCGGGCATTCCGCCAATCGCTTTTCAAGCTCTTGCTGTTCCGATTCATTAGCTTCTCCTAAAAGAGCTTTCTTCATTAAAGCGGCATCTTGATATACATTTTCGAACTTCTTCATCTTATTTTTCCTTTTTAAATCAAACAACTGTTTAATTTGCTTTATTATAGATATACATAACTCACAGAAAAGGGTGACAAAAAGATGATATTTTTTTGAGATAAGAATATAAAGGAGAGGATTTTAGAGGCAAAAATATAACATTATGTCACGAGATAAAAGGAATCCGTTCGCTTTTAACAAAGAAAACAAATCTTAAGTAATCAATAAAAAGATAAAGATGTATCAAATTGACTTTTTTATCTTTTTAGAGAAATAAACAAAGAATAATAGAATGAACAGAGTCGCCCAGCCTCTCGCGAAGGAATTTATAGCTGCGTGTCTTTTGAGTTTTAACAGTATTGATACTTATTTCTAAACGTTCCGCTATCTCTTCCCATGTATGTCCTTCGATTCTCATTAAGATAATCCGGCGTTGCTCGGACGGAAGTTCTTCGATATAGCAATAGAGTTGCCGGATAATTTCTTCTTTCACCGTCAATGCATAAATCATATCTTCGTCCTCCACGCTTTCTTCTTCGGCTAAAGAATTCAATATGGTATCATGAATTTGATTATTGCGTATATATAATAAAGTATTATTATAGCAGGCACGATAAAGATAATTGGTAAGCTCTTTAATATCAGAAAAGGTACGCTTCCCTTCCCATACAGAAATAAAAACGTCTTGCACCAAATCTTCTACCGCATCGGGGACCGGCAATATCTTTGATACATAAACACATAAGGCAGTATAAAAACGATCGTAGAAATCGCCCCACATCTTTTCATCCTTCCGGTTTACTCCCGCTACTATAGTGTCAATTTTATCGTTCATACTGTCACATTACCTGCGAAAAAAGGAAACAGAATTCAAAAAATCGCCGTAACTACTTACTTTTGCGACATTTACGATTGCAAATATATTGTTTTTTTTCAAAAACGCAGACTTTGCCGGCTTACAAAATAGAAAATAAAAAAGTTCTTTCTCATACATAGAGATTTTTTCACTTTCATCTTTCATCTATCACCAGACTTCTTGAAACAGTTTATTCATAGTACTTTCAAGCATGGTGATAGATTGCCGGTAACCTATCACCTTATCTTTCATCTATCACCACCATTTTATCGCTCTGATTTCTTGCTTTTTCCCTTCAATTTTACCGGGAATCTTGTCCTATGATAGCCACCAGACTTTATTTTTTTGATTTCAAATATGAGTCAGACAAGAGAAATGCTGACAAAACAATCGTAAGCTATAGGGCGGCGGTTCGTATCCCACAAGACGACAATCTGTTTCATGCTTTGAAACACTCTGTTTCATTACGGGAAACACTTTGTTTCACACCGAGAAACGAATCGTTTCAAGCCTTGAAACAAAGTGTTTCAAATAAGGTTGAAACTAATTGAATCCAAGCAAATAGCAAATTGACCAAAAAGAAACTTAAACGAGCTTACCTTACAGTTCAAATGAGAAGCAAAAGAAAATAATAGTTGAAAACGAAAGGGTACAAAAAAAGAGCGAATCATTCCGCTCCACATTTAAAGAATCCCCATAAATGGGATTCTTCTTTTTCTTCATCTTTCATTTACTCGTTACCTGAAAACGTCTTTTTCCTAATACCTAATCAAAACAATCTTTTTCCTAAAAACTAATCTTAAAATCTAATACCTTAATTTTATAAACCAATACCTTTTAATTATTACCTTTTTCTAATACCTAAAAATATAAGTAGTTTCACAACTACGCTGCAAAGGTATAGCTGTTTGCGAAAACAACAAAAGCCACTATACAAAAAAAACACATTCTGGCTTGTTTTTTTTGACTTATGTCAAGACGTAGGGTAGATTTTGAGTGTAAACCTCAAGTTTATTCCCACAGCAATCCGTATTTTCAACAAATCTTTCCTTTTACTCTCTAGTTGCACTCATAATTGAGCAAGCACATAACTAACAAAAAGAAAGCAAAACAGGGGATTGAAAAGACAAACTATTGCCATTCCATCCAAAAATATACAATCACAAAAGCCAATAAGCGGTCTATTTTCGAACAATCTGCATATTTCTAATCCGAAATTACGGCGTTTTTTTCAGTTAAGCCGGATTCCTCCTCGGATTTTCAGAAGCAAAAACAGCTTGAAGATACAAGTCTCACAACTTTTCTGTAACTTTGCAGCGTTTGATAATAAATAAGATAGGAATGGATTTTAAGTACGACGTAATTGTAATTGGTGCCGGACATGCTGGTTGTGAAGCAGCGGCAGCCGCTGCTAATTTAGGTTCCAAAACTTGTCTCATCACTATGGACATGAACAAGATTGGACAGATGAGTTGCAATCCGGCTGTAGGAGGAATCGCCAAAGGACAAATTGTACGTGAAATAGATGCATTGGGTGGACAGATGGGATTAGTGACAGATGAGACTGCCATTCAATTCCGAATTCTAAACCGCTCGAAAGGTCCAGCCATGTGGAGCCCCCGCGCCCAATGCGACCGGGCTAAGTTCATTTGGTCCTGGCGAGAGAAACTGGAAAATACACCCAACCTTCATATCTGGCAAGATACCGTATGTGAACTGCTCGTAGAAAACGGTGAGGTCACTGGATTGGTCACCGCATGGGGCGTCACCTTCAAAGCGAAATGCATTGTGCTCACCGCAGGAACTTTCCTCAACGGACTGATGCATGTAGGACGTCATAAATTACCGGGAGGAAGAATGGCCGAACCGGCTTCCTATCAGTTGACCGAATCCATCGCCCGCCACGGTATCACCTACGGAAGAATGAAAACCGGTACTCCGGTACGAATTGACGCACGTAGTGTTCATTTTGACCAGATGGAAACACAAGACGGCGAATCGGACTTCCACAAGTTCTCATTCATGAATATTAGCACGCACCACTTAAAGCAACTTCAATGCTGGACATGCTACACTAATGAAGAAGTACACCGGATTCTGCGTGAAGGTTTGCCGGATTCTCCCCTGTTCAACGGACAGATTCAAAGTATCGGGCCACGCTATTGTCCGAGCATCGAAACCAAGATTGTCACTTTCCCGGATAAAGATCAGCACCAGTTATTTCTCGAACCGGAAGGAGAAACGACACAAGAGTTATATCTTAACGGATTCTCTTCTTCGCTTCCGATGGAAATACAAATTGCAGCATTAAAACAAATCCCGGCTTTCAAAGATCTGGTTATCTACCGCCCGGGATACGCTATCGAATATGACTATTTCGATCCGACTCAATTAAAACATACGTTGGAATCGAAGATTATCAAAAATTTGTTCTTTGCCGGACAAGTAAACGGAACCACCGGATACGAGGAAGCAGGAGGACAAGGATTGATAGCCGGTATCAATGCACACATTAACTGCCACGGCGGAGAAGCATTTACTTTGGCTCGCGATGAAGCATATATTGGCGTATTAATCGACGATTTGGTTACCAAAGGTGTGGATGAACCTTATCGTATGTTTACCTCGCGTGCGGAATACCGCATTCTGCTTC
>ENA-ORTM01001358-ORTM01001358.1-human-gut-metagenome-genome-assembly--contig:-NODE-1358-length-25798-cov-10.100610_pt1 | contig 25798 bp, 25 predicted proteins | sample MGYA00241909_ERZ509182 | MGnify/ENA primary metagenome ERZ509182 (study PRJEB26280, sample SAMEA2338855) | human gut metagenome | biome: human gut; feature: human-associated habitat; material: faeces...
GTTCTATCAACAGATTTATAACAAGGTTACTTCTTGGATTCGTCCGGGATTGTTTATTTTTTCGGCAGTGCTGGTTCTCTGTTCCGCTTCCATATGGTTAAATATCCGTTTGGCTACACGGATGCAGCAGTTACAGGACAACGATATGAAATATCGTTATTTGCTGATGCAGGGTTGGGCAAACGGAGAAGTCCTTGATATACTGGAAACCAAATTCAACTGGCAGAGGGATAATGATTTCATTCAAATTCTGACCGATTCTGTGATAGATTTTGAATATCGCAGCAAGAAACAGGCGGAAGCATTGGAGCGTGCAAGATTGCTCAATGAACAAGCCGAGCAGTTGAGAAAGGAAGCTGATAAATTGGGTAAACCATAAAGCGGAGCAAAGCCGGAGTGATGAACTATGTTCGCATCTTTGCTTTCAAGTTGTAGCAATACGCTATAATCTTGTTTGTTTATACTGAAATCAACAATATGGGTAGCCAGTCCTTCAATAAATTCTGTTTGTTCATTCATGGAACTTTACGTTGCAAGCATTCTGATAATAATAGAGAAAAAATCAGCTGTAATAATTGTTGCATGATAGTAGGTTTATAATACTTAAAACAGGTAGAAAGATAAGTTATGTATTCTTTCTGCCTGTTTGTACCTTCTTAGTGTTTAGCCTACTACACTATAGATTTTAATTTCCGGTGTCTCTTGGAAGAATGGTCTTAGTTCAACCACAACATCTTGATTAAATAAATCGGATTGCAAGTAGTTTTCCGCTTCCGCAACGGATTCAAATCCGTGAAGAACTTGTACATCGTCTCCTCTCAAGAGAAGTTGTTTACTGGTTGCTCCCGAAATCGTTTCCAAAAATGGTTGGCGATACTTGCTGTAAACTGCTGCGGCTGCGTTTCTGTCGCTTTCATTGATTTTCATGGTGATTTCCAAAAATGCACCTGTTGCTTTTGTTGCTGTCATAATCTTTATATTTTTAATTACCTTGCAAAGGTAGATCCATTCTGAGTTTCGGACAATGTCCTTTTGAGAAATAGAATGGTAAATTTGAGAATTAATTATTGACACTGTTTTATAAATTCCTAAATTTACCATCTCAATTCCCTTTTATACTATCACCAAATGCAGAAAAGAAAGTAACTTTGCATCAATGTATCTAAGAAGTATATAGTATGGGAAAAGAAGAAATATTTGTGAAGTATGATTTAGAGAAAGAAGTACTTGATGATGCGCAATTTACTCTCATGGAGATGCCTAACTTCTTTCATAAGAATGGTGATAACCCTAAGCAGGCACATATTCATTCCTTTTATCAAATAATTTGGTTTATGAAAGGAGAAGGAGTACATTATGTTGATTTTAAGGAATACCCGATAACAGATAATACAGTCTTTTTTATATCGCCCGGGCAGATACATAATTTTGAAAAAAGAGATGATTTTCGGGGAATCATCATCCATTTCAATGAAAGTTTTCTTTCAGACGAGGGAAGCAGCGAGAATGTTTTTCTTAAATATAATGTATTCAACGCTTTCGATACAGTGCCTTACTATCATTTAATGCCTGACGAAGTACATCGGCTGGGATTTTTTATAGAAGAAATGAAAACAGAAATGGGCAATACACAAGCATTTGCCCATAAGGACTGTTTGAAGTATTTAGTGAAACTTTTTCTTATAACAGTGCAACGCACAGGACAGAGGGGTACGGGTATTCCGCTTTGCATCAACAACTCGGCTAACCGTACATTTGTCAAGTTCCGTCAGTTGTTGGAACACCATTATAGGCAGATGCACACTGTAAAGGAATACGCAGACCGTTTGAATGTATCAACGAAGACCTTAACAAATTGTGTGTACGAGAGTTCACATAGTACCCCACTGAAAATTATTAACGAACGGATTATATTGGAAGCTAAACGACAACTCTTACATTCTGATTTAAAAATAAAAGAGATAGCGTTCTATTTAGGTTTTGAAGATCCATCGTATTTTGTAAAATTATTTAAAAGGCAAACAGGATGCTTGCCTGCGGAATTTAGAGAATAATTATAATATCAAAGTTATGAATATCGAATTTAAAGATACAAAGGATTTTACGGAAAAAGAAGTAGAAGAACTTTTTCTTTCTGTTGGATGGCTATCGGGACAATATCCCAGTCGCCTTATAAAAGCATTGAAATCATCTTCTTTGGTCGTTACGGCATGGGATGGCAATAAATTGGTTGGGCTTATTCGCGCCTTAGATGATGGAGAAATGGTGGTTTTTCTTCATTATTTATTGGTGCAGCCTGATTATCAAGGCAATGGTATTGCAGCCCATTTGTTGGACATAATAAAGGAAAAATATAAAGATTTTCTTTATATCAACATAATGCCCGATGAAAGAAATAATATCACATTTTATCAAAAGCATGGTTTTACGCTATTGGAAAATGGTGCAGCCATGCAAATAAGACATTTGTAAATTATTATGTTGCTTGACAAAAATAATATTAAATAGATTTTTAGTAGATAGAGAAAAGTGCATAGACTTATAAAAGTTTAGTTTGTTCCTTTGTCTATATATTCAAAACGGACTAAACTTGTGTTTGTTACCAGTAAATTATATATGTTGCTGGCGAAAAGAAAAACAGTATTCTTCTTTTCGCCAGTATTACTTTTTATGATAGGTTAGTAATTTGAGGAAGCAATGAACTCCTTTATTTCTTCCTCGCTTGGAAGTTCTATCATGTACTTCTGTACGAAGATATTCGGATCTAATCCGGCAGTGGCATACTTAACCAATGTATCTCCCTTCTCAGTACAAAGTAGAATACCGATAGGCGGATTATCATCCGGCTGCATCACTTCCGCTTTGAAATAGTTCAGATACATATTCAGTTGCGAAGCATACTCATGGCGGAATTTGTCTATCTTCAATTCCACAATAACATGGCACTTCAAGATGCGGTGATAGAACACAAGGTCGGCAAAGAAATAGTCCTCATCAATCAAGATACGCTTTTGCCGAGCTTCAAAACAGAATCCATGCCCCATTTCCAGCAGGAAGTGTTGTAGGTTGTCAAGAATGGATTGCTCCAAGTCGTTTTCTGTTACTAAGGCTCGTTCATTCAATCCTAAGAACTCTAAAGTAACAGGGGTGTTGATAACATCTTTAGGTTGTAATAGGATTGCTTGTTGCTGGACTAAAGCGGAGAGGGCTTCTTTGTTCTTGGATAGTCCGCTACGTTCATAGTATAAAGACGCTATTTGCCGTTCCAGTTCTCTTGCAGACCAACAGCCACGTATTGCTTCCATTTCATAGAAAGCACGCTTTGTCGGATTTTCGATTTTGGATATGAATTTTAAATGAGAATAAGGTAATTTATTGAACAACCTTTCAGCAGGAATACTCCACTTATCATGTTGTAATTCTGATGTTTGTAATTCGGCACACACTGAGTGCCGAATTGGTTCTGTGAATTCGGCGGACAGCGTGTGCCGAATTTCATTTCCAGCCATTATATATTGCAATATTTCTTCTCTTAGCTGTGGATAAACAAGGTACATCCGTCTAAATTCTCGGAATCTACGTTCATTCAGACCTTTTGTATTCAGCCGTTGTTCCAGCTTTTTCAACAATTGTTCACCGTAGGCTGCACGGTCTTCTCCGTTCTGCTCAAATTCCACGATATAGCAACCCATAAGCCAGTTACGGGAAGTAAGGGCGAGGTTTACAGCGTGTGCGGCTTGTGCCTGCAACGTGTTTTGTATCGTACAGATATGTTTTACTAATGCTTCAAAGTCCATAGTTACAAAGATAAGTCTTTTGTGGTTAAAACTTTAGTTCGGGTAGGCTGTTTATAGCTTCCTCTTTCAATTTATCCACCGCACGGGTGTATTTCTCGGTATGCTTCAATCCGCTGTGCCCTAAAAGACTGGCTACGGTCTTGATATTTGCCCCATTGTTCAGAATGTTCACAGCAAACGAATGTCTTGCACAATGCCAGCTTATGTGCTTGTCTATTCCGGCTCTCTTTACCCAACGCTTAACTGATTTGCAACAGCTTTCGTATGTAGGCAAATCGAATATCAAGCAGTTTTTATCTGCCGGAGCTTCACCAATGATAGACAATAGCCCGTCATTTAAAGGAATAACCACACCACTGCTGGCAGAATGTCCCTTGGTCTTGCTTTGTTCAAACTTCAATAACCGATTTGCGTAATCCACATTCCTATAGGTAAGGTCTTTTACATCGCAGAAGCGCAGACCGCAATACAGGCAAAAGATAAACGCTCGTCTGATTGTGGGGTTTTCATTGTCATAATGACAAGCCATCAGCTTTTGTATTTCTTCGGGCGAAAGAACATCTTTCCGAAGCATTTGACTATCTACTTTGCAGGTAACATCTTTACAAGGGTCTTTCAGCATTACATCATGCTCTATTGCATAGCGAATAACTTTCTTGAAACGCTGGTATATGCTTTTAGCACCTTCGCCAACGCTTCGGGATTGAAGATAAGCTACAAACTGTTCCATCATTTCTTTAGTGATGAGTTCCGGTTTAATGCTACACTCATTCATGGGGTACTTCTCTTTCAAGAAGTTTTTGAAACGGCTAAGCGCAATTTGCACCATGCGAATATCTTTCTTGGTATAGCTATTGATATAGGCTTGAAAGTAGTCCAAGAAATTAACAGTCCTGTCTTTCTTTAAGCGGTAACCCAACATGCTTTCTTTAAACTCCTGTTCACGCTCTGCACGTATGCGCATGGCGAGTTCCAAAGTTTCCTTGTTCTGTTGCCGTTCCGTAGGGGTACGGGGTTTGTCTATCAGATACAGGCTAAGGTTTTCTTTTCGCCTGTTATGCTTTACTGCAAACTTGGGCTTGCCTTGCATTTTCCCACTATCGTAATACACCTGATTACCGTTTTCATCCAATACGGGCTTTTCCTCTCTACCTAAATAATACTCTAAGTAAAGGCTTATTCTACCGTCCGAGAGCTTATTTTGCTCCAACTTGGGGTTCTCTTTCGTTTTATTTTCTAACTTTGCCATTGTTTAGAGGTTTTATCCCGATTTAGGTACCGTAACCGGGTAATTACACTAAATAGTTGATTTTCTTTTGTTTTCCGATATTGCAAAGGTACAAAAGAAAATGAGATTTCAAAGTGTACTAAAAGTGTACTGAATAACAGAAAACGGGCAAAATAGGGCAAAAATGGAGAAAATAGGAAATATGCAAATAGCTGATAATAAGGAAAATAAATTCTTTTATTTTCCTATGATTTCTGTGGCTTGTACCGGGTCTGGGTACTGAAGTTGAAAAGCTTGATTGAGTAATCAGTCAAGCTTTTTTTGTATGTAATTATTCGGCAGGACTATCCACGGCTAGACAATTTTTGTATCTTTGCTCAACTCATGAATTTATAAACAACAAGGTGAAATATCCCATTAAAACAGAAAGATTAATCATACGGCTTGCTGAACCGGAAGATGCAGAAAGCATTTTTTCTTACCGTTCTGACTTTGCGGAAAATAAGTATCAGGGATGGTTCCCTGATTCAGTTGAAGAAGTCCGTGATTATATTAGCAATATGCCGGCGACAATGGATATTGCCAATATATGTTTTCAGTTTACCATTATTCTTGCAGATGAAAACAGGTTAATTGGTGATATGGGAATCAGCTTTACCAATCACAACAATATGCAGGCTGAACTTGGATGTACGCTACATAAAGATTATCAGAAAAAAGGTTATGCTACAGAAGCATTGAAAGCAATGGTTGATTATCTTTTTGGAACGCTCGATAAACATCGGATTATAGCCTCAGTCGATCCGAGAAATACAGCTTCTATCCAGTTAATAGAGCGATTGGGGTTCAGAAAGGAAGCTCACTTTAAGGAGAGCTATTATTTGCGTGGGGATTGGGTAGATGATATAATTTATGCGCAGCTTAAGACCGAATGGGGTAATAATGATAAATATAGCAAAGAAGAGATAATGATAGACCCCCAAATTATTACCTTGCAATTTAATGAATGTATCAGTAGGGCTGACATTAACGCACTATCCAGTTTAATGACTGAAAATCATGTTTTTATCGATATGGCAAACAATCGAATTGTAGGAAAATCTGATAATATAGTTAAGGCATGGAAGCCGTTTTTTAGACTTTATCCGGGATATCGAAACATTTTCGAGAGCGTAACAGTAAATGGTTCTATGGTTATTATGCAGGGATATTCCATTTGTTCAGATCAGGTTCTAAATAATGTTCATGCTATTTGGGTTGCAGAAATAAAGGAAAATAAGGTTAATCTATGGCATATCCATCCGGACACGAAAGAGAATAGAAATAAGTTTGGTATATAAACATGAAACAATGAGTATTGGAGAATATAAATGAATATAGGTTACAAGGTTGGTGAGTTGATTTATGATGCAAATATATATGATGGATTAAATACCTTTCTATCTGATTTGCAATTCTACAAAAAGTGGCTACCGAAAAATAAGGAGGCTGAAATACTTGAACTGTGCTGTGGTACAGGCAGACTTACGATCCCCATTGCCAAAGATGGATACAGCATTTGCGGAGTAGATTACACACCCTCAATGCTCGAACAAGCAAAGATGAAGGCTATCGAAGCAGAATTAGTGATTGATTTCATAGAAGCAGATATTAGAATGCTTGACTTGCAAGAAAAATTCGACCTAATCTTTATTCCATTTAATTCAATCCACCATTTATACAGAAACGAAGATTTATTCAATGCGTTAGGATGCGTTAGAAATCATCTCAAAGCAGGAGGCTTATTTCTGTTAGATTGCTTTAATCCCAACATCCAGTATATTGTCGAGAGCGAAAAAGTGCAGGCAGTAATTGCCGAATATACAACGGATGATGGACGGGATGTGTTGATAAAACAAACAATGCGTTATGAGAGTACAACCCAAATCAATCGCATAGAATGGCACTATTTTATCAATGGCGAGTTTCATTCAATCCAGAATTTGGACATGAGGATGTTTTTCCCTCAAGAATTGGATTCATATCTGGAACGGGCTGGATTTGATATTATTCACAAGTTTGGAAGTTTTGAAGAAGAAGCATTTAACGATAATTCGGAAAAACAGATATATGTTTTAACCCTTAATGATAATAAGGTATTATACGGAAAGATACAAAACCAAAGATGAAAATGGACTTTAAAATCAGAATAGCGCAACAATCTGATAGTGCTGAACTGAGAGATTTATATAAGAATACCGTGCTTGTAGTAAACAGGCGTGATTATTCACAGGATGAAGTTGAAGATTGGGCATCATGTGGAGATGATCTTTCCAATATAGAGGAAATGATAAAGACTCACTATTTTATTGTGGCTGTTAATCAACTGTCTCAGATTGTAGGTTTTTCATCCATTACGCCGCAAGGCTATCTGCACTCTATGTTCATTCATGCAGACTTTCAAGGCAAAGGCATTGCAACTATGCTTTTGGAAGAAATAGAACGATATGCTATTACAAAAGGTATTATACAAATCACATCAGAAGTGAGTCTAACTGCTCGTCCATTCTTTGAGAAGCAAAAATACGTGGTGAAGAAGGAACAAAAACGACAGGCAAATAAATTGAATTTGACTAATTTTTGGATGGCAAAAAACTTATCTGTAATAAAACCATATCATGGTCGTATTCCTGCTTGTGGTGTGTTCTGTGGCGGTTGTCCAAGCTACACACGAGATGAAAAAATTTGTCAGGGAGCAGAGGAAAACAAAACCCGCTGTGAAAAATGTAGAACATTTTACCTGTGTTGCGTTGAGAAAGGAATAACACACTGCTACCAATGTCATCTATTTCCTTGTACTAAGTTCAAAGGTTTTACAAAACGTTGGTTAAAGTATGGACAAGACTTTATTGAAAATCAGAAATTTTTAAAGCAGGTGGGTGAAATGGAATTTTTGAGGTTTTATAATGAAAAGGTTATAGATTAAGTTTAGTCCATTTCTCTTGTATATCTAAAATGAACTAAACCTTTGTTTTTATTGAAAGTTGTTAGCCTATCTCCTTTGAAAGAAATCTCTTGAATTCTTCCTCACTGGGCAACTGGATTTTATACTTTTGTACAAAAATATTTGGGTCTAATCCTGCTGTGGCATAACGAACTAAAGTATCTCCTTTTTCAGTACAAAGCAAAATACCGATTGGTGGATTATCATCGGGCTGCATTACTTCTGCTTTGAAGTAGTTTAGATACATATTCAGTTGGGATGCATATTCATGGTGGAATTTGTCAATTTTTAAATCCACTATGACATGGCATTTCAATATGCGGTGATAGAAAACGAGGTCAGCAAAGAAGTAATCTTCATCTATCAGTATGCGTTTTTGGCGAGCTTCAAAGCAGAAGCCGTGTCCCATTTCCAGAAGGAACTTTTGTAAATTATCAAGGATGGCTTGCTCTAAATCATTCTCTGTAACTAATGCCCGTTCATTTAACCCTAAGAACTCTAAGGTCAAGGGAGTATTTATTACATTCGCAGGCTGTAGTTGAACTGCCTGTTGCTGTACTAATGCAGAAAGAGCTTCTTTGTTTTTAGATAATCCACTACGCTCGTAGTACAATGAATCAATCTGCCGTTCCAGTTCTTTTACAGTCCAGCATCCCCTAATCGTTTCCATTTCATAAAAGGCACGTTTAATAGGATTGTCAATAGCAGATATTGCATTCAAATGCGTAGAAGATAATCTGTTAAATAGCTTTTCTGCAGCCAATTTCCAGTCATTATTTGCTATTTCTGAAACCACTTGCAATTTGGCGGTTACTGACCGCCGAATCTCTGTTTCAAATTCGGCGGTCGGCAACCGCCGAATTCCCGAACCCGACATAACATAGCCTAAAACCTCTTCTTTCAACTGTGGATAAACAAGATACAAACGTCTGAACTCCCGGAATCGACGTTCATTCAGCCCTTTGGTATTCAGTCGTTTTTCCAGCTTCTTCAAGAGTTGCTCACCATAGGCTGCACGGTCTTCACCGTTTTGTTCAAACTTCAATAGCTTGTTTGAGTAGTCTACATTCTTATATGTAAGGTCTTTCACATCACAGAAGCGTAAACCACAATATAGGCAGAAGATAAAGGCACGTCTTACCATTGGGTTCTCATTCTCATAATGGCAGTTGATAAGAGCCTGAATTTCTTCCAGTGAAAGCACATCTTTCCGTAACATTTGGTCGTCTACCTTGCAAATTACTTCTTTACACGGGTCTTTCAGTATCACATCGTGTTCGATGGCATAGCGTATCACTTTCTTGAAACGCTGATAGATACTTTTTGCTCCCTCGCCAACGCTACGGGATTGCAAATAGTCTACAAACAGAACCATCATATCTTTAGTAATAAGTTCGGGCTTGATGTTACATTCATATAATGGCTACTGTTCTTTCAGAAAATCCTTAAAACGACTGAAAGCAATTTGCATCATACGCAGGTCTTTCTTAATATTTATGGCTAATCAGTTAAAGAAATCCCTTTCTTTGGAGATTGAACGGTTCAATGCTTCGCAGAAGAAAGGATTTAGCTTTATGTTTTGATGTAAAATGCTTTTTCATAGTTCCTCTATAATAGAAGCTCACGCTAGTAGCCAAGAGGTAGTGTGGCATGTTTAGAACATGTATTCCCAAAAAGAAGAAGGAATCTGCTCTTTTGTCGAAAAAAAGTCTTATGTTTACGCACGATATGAAAAACAGGGTTTATATAGGCCCTGATATCAGTAAATAACCAACCTTGACATGTGTACAAACAGAGATAAGGCTATCTCTTTTGGGCGGGACGGCGGAGATGTCTGCCGTTTCGTTTTTTGTCTATGAGCCAGTGACGTGGTTGCTGACGAATCGTTGCCTCAAGATATTTTTCTGTAGATTCATCGTTCATATATTACCAATATTAATCAAGTAAACGCTCACCCGATATTTATTGGGGACAGACTTAATTCAAAGGGATAAGACAAGAATTGCGGATGTCAGCTTAATGCGATGAATGGTATCTTTTTGATTGAAATACCTTCTTTTTTACGACACGGCTCTCTGGCTATAAAAGCCAACGAGCGTAAGCGGGGAGTGCGAACAAGCTGCCGCAACCGCTTTTTAACACGATAAGCGTCGCTTTTTAACGAATATATACGTATCAACCAACACATATGGCTGTATCAACTCACACATATAGCAGTGTCAACCCACACATATAGTCGCGTCAAGCTACACACATAGTGGCGTAAGCCTACACATATATAGGTATCGGCCCTCACATGCGGTAGCGTTGGGCATTATTACCGCCTAACGACCGTAAAACATGAACTAGGGTGAATTATTTCGGCTGGAACGAAAGGCCGTTTTTCAGCAAACAGCTATCAAACAGAGAATTGCTGTTTTTTTCTCTCGAATTTGGAAGCGAGACGCACTTAGGTACGGAATAATCGTTTCTCTGGGACTTAAGATTACAAGTTGTCAAAAAGACAAATGGGCTACTTGTATCTATAGTTCCTCTGCCATTTCCCGATAACCATCGGGGGAGAGACGCTTAATGTATAATTTATGCCTTGTCAGGTGAATAACTTACGGCTGGGGGTAGCCGTAAGCTTACGAGTCTGGAAGTGGTTAGTTATTCACTTGGGAAGCCTTTCTCAAGTGAGTTGGCCTGTTGATTAACAGGATATAAGACAGCGATTTATATGGCAATGGTTATCCCATGATCTCATCTGTTGGCCGACTTCTATATTTCTGTAGGTCGACTTGTCTTAGGTTGCCGGCTGAAATGAAATATAGATGAGCCTGAAGATACCCCCACTGATTATCGGGTGAGCCGAATTTTCTTCTGATAAGGCATTGGAGACAAGACTTATAGGTAATAAAAAAAACCTACAAATCAGCGATTTGTAGGTTTTTGTCCACTTACTCTCTTGTTTTGTTCAGTAGGTTCTGCGGAAAGACAGGGATTCGAACCCCGGGAACCTCTCGGTTCAACGGTTTTCAAGACCGCCGCAATCGACCACTCTGCCATCTTTCCAATATGTTTTGCGATCAAACGTTTCGTTTAATCGCTTTGCAAAGGTAGTCATTCTTTTGGAATATACAAGAGTCTTATGCGCTTTTTTTCTTTTTGTTTATTCTTTTCTTTTAAGAATAGAATGTGTGGGAATCCCCTTTTTATTGCTATTTTTGTAGCAAATAATTTATCAATCAAGTAAAAGGTTTCTATATGAGAAAGTTGAAAAGTTTATGGCTGGTTTCGGTTGTGCTGCTATTAGTAAGCTGCTCGATGTCCGCTAAATCAGATAAATCAAGTGAGGCTGGTACCGCCTCCAAGGGAGAGGTCGTTACTTTGAACAAGGCAGAGTTCTTGCAAAAGGTATTCAATTACGAGAAGAACGCAACGAAATGGGTATATGAAGGTGATAAGCCTTGTATCATCGATTTTTATGCGGACTGGTGTGGTCCCTGCAAGCAAGTGGCTCCTATTTTAAGGGATTTGGCTATCCTGTATAAGAATGATATCGTAGTTTATAAGGTAAATGTGGATAAGGAAAAGGAGTTGGCTGCCGCTTTCGGCATACAAAGTATTCCTACGTTCTTGTTTATCCCTAAGGAAGGACAGCCTCAGATATCGATGGGAGCTCTTCCCCGTGAGGAGTTTGTGAAACAGATCGATACTTTCTTGTTGAAGAAGAAGTAACACGACTTAGTTAATCATCATTTATAGATCGGAAAGCCGTAGAATTTTAGATTTTACGGCTTTTTTAATTGGGAGGGATGCTTTATGAAAGTAGGAATTATCAGATGTATGCAAACAGAGGATTTTTGCCCCGGTACTACTGATTTTAGGATGATCCGTGAGAAAAAGGGAGCCTTTGAGGGCGTAGAGGAAGATATTGAGATCATCGGGTTTATCAATTGCGGAGGTTGTCCCGGAAAAAAGGCCGTATTAAGGGCGAGGGAGTTGGTGAATAGAGGGGCGGATAGTATCGCTTTTGCTTCCTGTATCCAAAAAGGGACGCCGATAGGTTATGCCTGTCCTTTCGCCAAAAGGATGAAGGATGTTATCCAGAACGATTTAGGCGATGGCATCCGGCTGATCGATTATACGCATTAGGAAGATCCGGTAGCTGGTGGAAAAGGCATAAAAAAAGAGGGCATTGAAAAATGTCCTCTTTTTTATTTTGGCATCGCACGAATTATTCAGCGCTTTCAGTTGCCGGAGCTTCTTCAGCGGGAGCCGCTGCGGCTGCTTCCTCAGCTTGCTTAGCAGCTTCAGCTGCTGCCAATTCTGCTTTCTTTTTAGCTACGATTTCTGCTTTTGCCTTATTCGCTTCCTTTTCAGCCTCAAGACGTGCTTTAGCTTCTGCTCTAGCTGCTTCGCTGTCTTTTTCTTTGATAGCTTGTACGGAAGCTTGTTTGTTCTTCAACCAAGCTTGGAATTTCTCCTCAGCTGCGGCTTCGTCGAACGCACCCTTCTTAACACCTTCCAATAAATGCTTTTTCAAGCAAACGCCTTCGCGAGAAAGAATGTTACGAGTTGTGTCTGTAGGTTGAGCACCTACTTGTAACCAATACAAAGCTCTTTCGAAGTTCAAATCTACTGTAGCAGGATTAGTGTTCGGATTATAAGAACCTATCCTTTCAATAAATCTTCCATCACGTGGAGCCCTGCTGTCTGCGATCACGATTTGGTAGAAGGCGTAACCTTTACGACCGTGTCTTTGCAATCTAATTTTTGTTGCCATGTTTGAATAATTAATTTAAGCTGTTTGTATTAGCGGGTGCAAAGATAGGAGTTTCTGTTTATAAAACAAGCGTTTTGTTGGAAAATATGTGGATGCTTCTGCTTTTTTTTAAGGTAGTTTAAGGGATTAGTCCCTTATGCAATTGGTTGCCGACACCGTCGGCAATAATGCTGACGCTGTCGGAAATATTGCTGACGGCGTCGAAAATATTGCCGACGGCATCGGCAACCAATTTCTTCCTAGTCTTGCCCCGGAAAGATCGTATGAAATCTCCTGTACATCCCTAATGAAAGGGATTTTTCTTATCTTCGCGGCTTCATTATATTAATGTATTAAAATAAACATATGATTTCAGTTGACGGACTAACAGTAGAGTTTGGTGGAAGCGCCCTTTTCTCGGATGTTTCTTTTGTGATTAACGAGAAAGATCGTATCGCCTTGATGGGTAAGAACGGTGCCGGTAAATCTACCTTGTTGAAGATATTGGCCGGCGTGCGGGAGCCAAGCCGTGGAAAAGTGTCCGCCCCTAAAGATACCGTGATCGCTTATTTGCCGCAGCATTTGATGACGGAGGATGGCCGTACCGTTTTCGAGGAGACGGCGCAGGCTTTCGCCCATCTGCACGAGATGGAGGCGGAGATCGCCGAATTGAATAAGCAACTGGAGACTCGTACGGACTATGAGTCGGATAGTTATATGGAGCTGATCGAGCGGGTCTCTACCTTGAGCGAGAAATTCTATTCCATAGAGGAGATCAATTACGACGCCGATATAGAGAAAACCTTGTTGGGACTGGGTTTCAAACGGGAGGATTTCGACCGGCAAACCAGTGAATTCAGCGGTGGCTGGCGTATGCGTATCGAGCTGGCGAAACTACTGTTGAAGAAACCGGATGTCCTTTTGCTGGACGAGCCGACGAATCACTTGGATATCGAGTCTATCCAGTGGTTGGAGGATTTCTTGATCGATAACGGTCAGGCCGTAGTGGTGATCAGCCACGACCGTGCGTTCGTGGATCATATCACGACTCGTACGATCGAGGTGACGATGGGCCGGATTTATGATTATAAGGTAAACTATAGCCAATACTTGCAATTACGGAAGGAACGTCGTGAGCAACAACAGAAGGCTTATGACGAGCAACAGAAGATGATAGCCGAGACGAGAGAGTTCATCGAGCGTTTCAAGGGCACGTACTCCAAGACCTTGCAGGTGCAGAGCCGTGTGAAGATGCTGGAGAAACTGGAGATCTTGGAGGTGGATGAGGAAGATACCTCGGCTTTGCGCTTGAAGTTTCCGCCTTCGCCTCGTTCGGGCTCTTATCCGGTGACGATCGAGAATGTCTCGAAAGCGTATGGCGATCATACGGTTTTCCGAAACGCTAATCTGATGATCGAGCGAGGGGATAAGATCGCTTTCGTCGGGAAGAATGGCGAGGGTAAGTCTACCTTGGTGAAGTGTATCATGAAAGAGATCGAGCATGAGGGGACGTTGACGCTGGGGCATAACGTGATGATCGGTTATTTCGCCCAGAACCAAGCCTCCCTGCTGGATGAGAATCTTACGGTTTTCCAGACGATAGACGATGTGGCGCAAGGCGATATCCGTAATAAGATCAAGGATCTGCTGGGTGCGTTCATGTTTGGCGGCGAGAACTCGGCGAAGAAGGTGAAGGTGCTTTCCGGTGGCGAGCGCACACGTCTGGCTATGATTAAGCTATTGTTGGAGCCTGTGAACTTGCTGATTCTGGATGAGCCGACAAACCATCTGGATATGAAGACGAAGGATATCTTGAAGCAGGCGTTGCTTGACTTTGACGGGACGTTGATCGTCGTATCCCACGACCGTGATTTCTTGGATGGGCTGGTCTCTAAGGTCTATGAGTTCGGAAACCAAAAAGTGACGGAGCATTTGGAAGGCATCTATGAGTTTATGCAGCGCAAGAAGATGGAGAATCTGCGTGAGCTTGAGCGGAAGAATTAAATCCTCCACCCAAGCGTCAGCATAATATCATACGTGGAGCTATCTATATCTTTATGATACTTATAATGGGTACGGCGGGAGAAATAACGATTTCGCAACGCAATATTCCATTTATGCTTGGACATATAGGCTAAGGTGGTGGAAAATACCGTTAAACGTGCGTTGCCGGCATCGCCTTGTACGTTTAACTTTGTAGGGTCCACCGCATTCCAGTCTATATCCGGCTCGTATCCTTTCCATGTGAAGATATGGTAGTTCTCCAAATCGATCAAGAACGCCCAGCGTTTATCGTAGGCCAATCCGGTAAACGCTTTCACGCTATAACCGCTTCCCAGATTATAATCTCTCTCTTCCAGCCGGAGGTAATCGGAGATGCTTGCGCCCAAGGCGACTCCTGTTCCGTATAATTCGGCGTAAACATCTACCTTATTGTCCGGCGTGCCTCTTTTGTAATAGATCAATCCACCACCGACCGCCGCCGCTTCCGATATGCGGTAGGGAGCTACCGTTTGGGAACTATTGGATTTTAACTCGGAATCATAGTAGTCGAAATGCTGAAAGATTCCAGCGGCCAGACTACGAGGGCCTTTACTCCAGACCTGTTTCCCCCAGATAGCCCCAACGGCATTGACTTGGCTGATGAGCGGCTGGCTCGAAAAGAAATCGAACCCGGCCTTCAACTGAAACCATTCATAGGGCGAATAGAAATCATCATTGAAAGGATCTCCATAATCCAACCTGAAGGATACGTGCATGCTCGTAGTGCCATGCTTGGAGCCTTCCTGCTCGGCAAGGAAGCGAGGACCAACACCCACGATGAAGTTTACGGGAACCGAGGTGTAGACACGCCCCTTGGAGCTGCTGTGTCTCCAAGCTTCTCCCGTGATGATACGATTGATCGCCCGCATCGGAGATATCAAACCGGATAAGATCTCCCGTCCCACACGTTCCGCCCCGTGGGAGCGGTTGTCGATGAATAAGTCGGAGAGCCGGTAGGTAATCTCACCTAATTCTATACCGCCGAAAGAGGTGGCAAGCATGTCATTGATGGAGGGCGGTTCCGTTTCCATAAAGAATTCCCACATTAGGCTGCCTCCCGCCGCGAATGGAATGGATTGCCAGAAATTCAGTCCATTGCTACGGGCCGCGTTGAAATATAACGATCCGTGATAGGGATGGGCCACCAGATTGGTAGAGAACTTATCCGTGTCCCAAACAGGCCCCGTCTTGAAGTTTTGCTTAATCGTATGTCCGTTTATCTTCGCGAAATCCTCGTTCATTAAGAAACGGTCGAAAGTCCAGACGGCCATGTTCATTCCGAATACCTCGCTTGCTGCCAACCAAGGACGGCGTGGAATGAAAAGGGCCGTGTCGCTCACGTAATTGCGGGCATCCATCTGAGGGAAGTGTTGCCCCCACATCCATTGGCTGGATAGCAGACAGATCAACCCGATCAACATGCATTTTTTCATCCTCATCTAACTCAATTCTCTTTTGTAAATAAAAATCAATAGGTTACGGTTATAACCACTCCGCAAACTTATATATAATAAACATTAAGGGATTCGTTTGGTTTAAATTATTGTTAGGTATTCTTTCTATAAATGCTGTTATTTGCGAACTATTCCGTATTTTTGCGAAAAAAACAAAATGATAGATTTTATCACCTTTTGTGACTATACAGGGACCTTTGCGTTTGCCATAAGTGGCATAAGATTGGCTTCTGCGAAACAATTTGATTGGTTTGGCGCCTATGTGGTGGGTGTCGTGACCGCTGTAGGAGGAGGTACGATTCGTGATATTTTATTGAATGCGGTGCCTTTTTGGATGGAACAAGCCTCTTATTTGATTGTCTCGGCCTTGGCTTTGTTGTTCGTTATCGCTTTCCGAAAATACGTGATCCGTTTGAACAATACATTTTTTATATTCGATGCTATCGGATTGGGGTTGTTTGTGGTGGTAGGTATCGCCAAGACCTTGGATTTCGGGTTTCCCATGTGGGTGGCGATCGTGATGGGAACTATAACCGGCTCGTTTGGCGGTATGATGAGGGATATATTGATTAATGAGGAACCTTTGATATTCCGGAAAGATATTTATGCGTTGGCTTGTGTCTTTGGCGGTTTGATATATTATATATGTATGCAAACTTCTATGTCGGCGGCGATGATACAGTTCGTATCGGCGTTGAGCGTGTTCCTCGCACGTATAATCGCCGTAAAATATCATATAAGTGTTCCGGTGTTGAAAGGAGAAGAATAATTTATTAACTTTGCATAATTATATGGACATGCATACTCAACAAGAAAAGGCTTCCATCCTGTTGATATATACGGGTGGGACGATAGGTATGATCGAGAATCCGGAGACTGGAGTGTTAGAGTCGTTTAATTTCCAGCATTTGAAGGACAATATGCCGGAGTTGAAGAAACTGGGGTATTCGGTGGCCACGATACAGTTCGATCCTCCGATGGACTCCTCGGAGATGGGGCCGGACTCGTGGATGAAGATCGTGAAAATCATCGCCGATAATTATCAGAAATACGACGGCTTCGTGGTACTGCATGGCACGGATACAATGTCGTATACGGCATCGGCATTGAGTTTTATGCTTGAGAACCTAAGTAAGCCGGTGATCCTTACGGGATCGCAATTACCGATCGGGATGTTGCGTACCGATGGGAAGGAGAACTTGATTACGGCGATCGAGATAGCGGCTGCCAAGGAGAACGGCTTACCGTTGGTCCCGGAGGTCTGTATCTTTTTTGAGAATGATTTATTGAGGGGGAATCGTACGAGTAAGATAAACGCAGATAATTTTAATGCGTTCCGTTCGTACAATTACCCGGCTTTGGCCCATGCGGGTATCTATATCAAGTATGATCTGCCGCAGGTATATCATCCGGTATCGCGTAAGCCGCTGAAGCCGCATTATTTGTTGGACCGAAATATCGCTATACTAAAACTATTCCCCGGAATTTCTCCGCAAGTAGTGGAAAGTATCCTGAATATCCCGGGTCTGAAAGGTGTGGTGATGGAAACATTCGGAAGCGGAAATGCTCCGTGCGAGGAATGGTTCTTGAATATGTTGAAGGAGGCTGTAGACCGTGGTATCGTTATCGTGAATGTTACTCAGTGTAGGGCCGGAAGTGTGGAGATGCACCGTTATGAGACGGGGCACAAATTGTTGGAGGCAGGCGTGACGAGCGGCTTCGATAGTACGACGGAGAGCGCCGTGACGAAGCTAATGTTCCTCTTCGGCCATGGGCTGACACCCGACGAGGTGAAGGAGCATATGAACTGCTCGTTGATCGGGGAGGTATCGATCCCTGAGACGTTCCGCCCCTAGTGTATACTATGTAAAACAGAAAAAAAGCAGTGTTGCGGAATAGGAGAGTATGAAACTATCATTTCTGAGTTTAGCGAGTGGGAGCAGTGGAAACTGCTATTATTTGGGGACTTCGGAATTCGGTATGCTGATTGACGCAGGTATCGGAATCCGGACCATAAAGAAAGTATTGAAGGACCGGTCGATCGATTTTACCAAGATCGTGGCCGTGTTGATTACCCACGATCATGCGGATCATATCAAGACGGTCGGGTATTTGGGCGAGAAGCTTTGCATTCCTGTCTATGCGACAGCCGACGTGCACCGGGGGATTGATAAGAGCCGGTATGTGGAGGAGACCTTATGTGTCTCCCGTAAGGTTATAGAAAAAGAAGTTCCATTCCTTATCCGTGATTTCCGTATCACGGCTTTCGAGGTGCCTCACGATAGTACTGATAATGTGGGGTACCATATCGAGTATGGTAATCATAAATTCACTTTCGCTACCGACGTAGGCCATATCACGGACACGGTGGGGAAATATATCTGCATGGCGAACCATTTAATATTGGAAGCGAACTATGACGAGGAGATGCTTCGTTTCGGTACATATCCTGCTTTCTTGAAAGAGCGGGTGGCGAGCCCGACCGGGCATTTGAGTAATAGGGAGGCTGCGGAGTTCTTGGCGACCCATTATAATACCGGTTTGAAGAATATCTGGCTTTGCCATCTCAGCCGGGACAATAACCATCCCGAACTGGCCTATAAGACAGTGGATATACGTCTTTTCCAAGAGGGCATAAGGGTAGGGAAAGATGTCTCATTGGTAGCGTTGAAGCGGACTACACCCTCGGATATTTACGAGTTTGATTAAAATTTTATGAAAAAAAGTAGTCGAAAAGTTTGCGGGGAAAAATAAAACCTCTATCTTTGCACCCGCAATCGAGAAACAAACGATGGTTTGAAAAAGTAACGATAGCGAAACAGAATGACTTGGTAGCTCAGTTGGTAGAGCAAATGACTCTTAATCATTGGGTCGAGGGTTCGAGCCCCTCCCAGGTCACAAGCTAAAAGGCCTTTTACAGCGTTTGCCTGTGAAAGGCTTTTTTATGATATAAATCGCCAATGGTTATGTAAATAAGTTTATTCCGGGAATTCATTTTAGGCTTCACCTTTCCTTGGCACATTTTGATTGTTAAAGTATAAAAGGGTGAAGCTAGGTATCAGGACTGCCTTCACCTTAAAAATCTGCTTTCACCTGTCTCGTGTCTCATCCTGATTCAAATTAGTTGTATCTGTTTCGGCTTCTCATCCAAAGCAACATATTCGAGCGAAAAATAAAAAGGTTATCAGTTTCTTTTATATTCTAATATACAGTGAATTGAATCTAATCTTATAGTTCTTTCTGTTATCGGCCTGGGTCAAAAGCCTTTTTGCCCCTTGTCAAAAGCCTTTTTGCCCAAGGTCGAAAAGGTTTTCGACTTAGGTCAAAAGCTCTATGATATGATAGTTTAATGATAGAAGTATAGCGGTTATCACTCTATCGGCTTTGGATTGATCCCTACAATTGGTTTTGTCTTTGCGTTAATCTCCGATGATTATTGGGTGAATCCAGCCTTGTTCGCGCGCAAAAAAGATCGTTGAATGATAGTTGAATGATAGTTGAAAACAACAACTATCATACTATAATGTCCTGTTTTTTAACAATATACGAACCTCAGTGATAGTATGATAGTTGTTTCTCTTTTTAACTTTTGTGGAGATATCCCATATCGTTGGCAATAGGAATTGGTTTTCACAAAGGGATTTTGTCAATCCTGCGCTGATGCCGACCGCCTTCGAACGGGGTGTTCAGAAAGGCTTCGACCGTATGAGTGGCTTCCTCTTGACTGATAAATCTGCCGGGCATTACGAGTATGTTGGCATTATTGTGCTCGCGTGCGAGACGTGCTATCTCTTCTTGCCAGCACAGAGCGGCCCGTATTCCCTGATGTTTATTGAGTGTCATGGCTATTCCGTTTCCGGATCCGCAGATGGCTATTCCGGGATATACTTTGCCGGCTTCTACAGCTTTGGCAAGCGGATGGGCGTAGTCGGGATAATCACAACTTTCAGTCGAGTCGGTTCCGAAATCTTTATAGGCCAACCCTTTCGAGTCGAGTATTTGTTTTACGAATTCTTTCAGTTCGTACCCTGCGTGGTCACTACATAAACCTAATGTTTTCATATTTATCTGTTAGAGGAGTTTGGAGATTTATGATTTATAATTTCAGATTTATGATTTACCAACTATTCATAAATCTGAAATTATAAATCATAAATCTGAAAATTAATTCAATAATTCTTTTACCTGATTGTATACGTTCTGACCCGTGAAGCCGAGTTTTTCGTCCAATACCTTGTACGGAGCGGAGAAACCGAATGATTCGAGTCCCCACACCTTACCGTTGGCACCCACCAATCCTTCCAGGTTGACCGGCAGACCGGCAGTAAGCCCGAATACCTTGCTTCCTGTTGGAATGACAGATTCCTGATATTCTTTGCTCTGGCTGCGGAATAAGCCTTCAGACGGAACAGATACGATGCGGACCTTGATGCCGTCGGCGCGAAGCAATGCTGCTCCTTCTTCCAGTGTGGAGACTTCTGAACCGGAAGCGACCATGATTACATCAGGGTTTTCGTCACTTTCTACAATATAAGCTCCCTTTTCAGCCTGCAAGGCTTCGTCGTAGCGGTTTCCTTTTGCGGGCAGGTCTGTGATGTTCTGACGGGAGAAAATCAAAGCTGTCGGAGTGGCTGTGTTTTCCATAGCCATCTTCCAGGCAATTGTTGTTTCGGTCACGTCTGCCGGGCGCAATACCAACATTGAGTTGTGTCCCTTGTGGTTCTTCAGCTTTTCCATCAGACGAATCTGCACTTCCTGTTCAACCGGTTCGTGTGTCGGTCCGTCTTCACCTACGCGGAAGGCATCGTGAGACCAGACGAACTTAACCGGCTGTTCCATCAGGGCTGCCATTCGGATAGCGGGTTTCATGTAGTCGGAGAATACGAAGAATGTACCGCAGGCTACGATTACACCTCCGTGGAGCGACATACCGATACATACGCAAGCCATCGTCAGTTCGGCAACACCGGCTTGAAGGAATGCACCACTGAAATCGCCTTTTACGAATGCATGTGTTTTCTTCAGGAAGCCGTCTGTCTTGTCCGAATTGGAAAGGTCGGCTGAAGAAACGATCATATTTTCTACCTGGGTTGCCAGCACGCCTAAGACGGTTGCCGAGGCCGCACGGGTCGCTTGGTTCGGTTTCTGTTCGATAGCCTTCCAGTCGATGACAGGTGCTTTGCCTGAGAACCACAAATCCATCTTGGCGGCCAGTTCCGGATTAGCTTTCGCCCATTCTGCTTTGGCCGCATAGCGTTCCGCAACGATTGCTTCCAATTCTTTAGCACGTTTGGCATATAGTTCCGCAACTTCGGGGAAGATCTGGAACGGATCGTCCGGGTTTCCTCCTAAGTTCCGGATGGTGTCTGCGATAGAGACGCCGGCTGCCGAAAGAGGTTGTCCGTGTGTAGACACCTTGTTTTCGTAGCTGCTCTTGTCAGCACCCACAGCACCCTTACCCATGATCGTGTTACCGATAATCAGGGTAGGACGGGATGTTTCGGCTTTCGCCTCGGTCAGTGCCCGGCGGATTTCCGTTACATCGTTTCCGTTGATTGTGATGACTTTCCAACCCCATGCTTCGTATTTCATGGCTACGTTTTCTGTCGTCACTTCGCCTACGGTTGTGGAAAGCTGGATGTTGTTGGCATCGTAAAACATAATCAGGTTGTCCAGTCCCAGTGTACCGGCAATACGTCCGGCTCCCTGAGAAATCTCTTCCTGGATGCCACCATCGGATATATATGTGTAAATCGTCTGATTCATGACGTCACCCAGGCGTGCTTTCAGGAACTTGGCGGCGATAGCAGCACCTACGGCGTAAGTGTGGCCTTGTCCCAACGGACCGGATGTGTTTTCTATACCACGCATCACGTTGACTTCGGGATGTCCCGGAGTCACGCTACCCCACTGGCGGAACTCTTTCAGTTCGTCGATCGTGAATTTGCCTGCGAGGGCGAGTACTGAATAAAGCATCGGCGACATATGCCCCGGGTCCTGGAAATAGCGGTCTCTGCCTTCCCATGCGGGATTCTTGGGATCATACACGAGGAACTCTGAAAACAGTACGTTCACAAAGTCTGCACCACCCATTGCACCACCGGGGTGACCGGATTTCGCTTTTTCTACCATTGACGCAGCCAGGATACGGATGTTGTCCGCTGCTTTGTTCATTAATTTAATATCGTTCATTGTGATGAGTTATTTTTATTTTTTGCAAAGATAGGCAATCTCTTCGTAATGACCATCCTATCGATGAAACAATTCATTTTCTGTAAAGTTTCCTAATTTCCGATATTTCTCATAGAGAGCAAGATACGCCAGATGATTTTTATGATTCGACTGGTATTCTTTTGCAAAACCTTATCCTATAGTCCGCTGTGTGTCTTCGATTTTGGCATATATGCACGGTGCTACGGCTGCGAACATGGAAACACCGAATGCGCAAGTCTGTTCCGCTTGGGCTACTTTGTGATCGGAATATCCGGCACATCTGTCAAAGTCAGCATATTGAATGGGGATTTTGATGAAATACCATTGATTTCTATTATGCTCTCGATCTTGATATCATTTTCCAGAAAGCGGCCGACAAGTTCCGTACCGATATTCGGAATGTCGCACCCGGCCTGCGTCCAATTTGTGTGTGTTCAGGTGTGTGATGTTTTTTATTATAGGGAGAAATAGAACCCTTGTTCCAGCAGATGGTCATATTTTTCTTTGTTGAACATATAATAGAAAGCCCCTCTTTTGGAACCTTTCTTGTCTTTTTCATCCAACTTCTCCAGAATATCCATCGCATTTAGTTTTTTGCGGAAATTACGCTTGTCCAGTTGAGTCTGGTAGATGGCTTCATACAGGTTCTGCAATTGCGGTAACGTGAATTTTTCGGGAAGCAGGTTGAATCCGACCGGACGGGTAGCGGCTTTTCTGCGCAGACGGGCTAATGTGTCGGTGATCATTTGGTTATGGTCGAAAATAAGTTGTGGAACTTCGCTGACCTTGGCCCAGACCGCATTATACTCTTCCAGTGTTTCGCTACTGAAATCGTTCATATTGACGAGTGAATAGTATGCTACGGATATTACCCGCTCTCCGAGATCGCGGGTAATGTCTCCGTAAGCACCTACCTGTTCCATAAAAAGATTATCAATGCCGGTACAGTCGGTAAGCACGCGTGAGGCGGCCTCCTCTATACTTTCTCCTGCTTTGATAAAACCGCCCATCAGAGACCATTGTCCCATCATGGGTTCAAACTTACGTTTATAAAGTAATACATTAAGCTCTTTTTGATCGAATCCGAGTATAATACAATCTACTGCAACGTAAAATTTGGTTTCGTTCTGATAAAAAGCGGCTGTCATGATTTTTTTATGGAATTATGATTAATTTATTATGCGAGCTTGCGTGCGCCGTCGCTGATTACTACATTATATAACTTAGGTTCGTGGCCGAATTTAGCAGTGTAGGATTCAAATGCTTCTTTTACAAATGCATCGTATTTTTCTTCTTTCACCAGATTGATTGTGCAACCGCCGAAACCGCCGCCCATTACGCGTGAGCCGGTTACACCGCACTTTCTGGCAACATCGTTCAGAAAGTCCAATTCTTCGCAGCTGACTTCGTACAATTTGCTCATGCCATGATGTGTTTCGTACATCTTCTTACCTACGGTTTCGTAGTCGTCTTTTTCTAAAGCGTCGCAAACGTCGAGTACGCGCTGTACTTCTTCGATCACATATTCAGCACGCATATAATCTTCAGCGCTGATGTCGCCTTTGACTTCGTTCAGCATATCCATTGTTGCATCGCGCAAGAACTCGACTTCCGGGTGATTGCGTCGGATTGCAGCGGCAGCGTTTTCACAAGACTGGCGACGTTTGTTGTAAGCTGAAGATGCCAGCTCGTGCTTAACGACTGAATCCAGTAAAACCAATTTGTAACCGACCGGATGGAATGGGAAATATTTATATTCGAGTGAACGGCAATCCAAACGGATCAAACTGCCTTCTTTTCCGAATACGGAAGCAAACTGGTCCATAATACCGCAGTTTACACCGCAATAGTTATGCTCCGTAGACTGGCCGATCTTAGCTAATTCAAATTTATCGATGTTCAAGGAGAACAAGTCATTTAAAGCAAATGCATAGGTACTTTCCAATGCAGCGGAAGAGGACATGCCTGCACCCAGAGGTACATCGCCTGCAAATACGGTGTCGAATCCTTGGATCTGTCCGCCACGTTTTATGGTTTCGCGGCAAACGCCGAAAATGTATCTTGCCCAGCTCGCTTTGGGAGCGTCTTCTTCGTTCAGGCCAAATTCGGCGTAGTCGTTCAGGTCAACAGAGAAAGCACGAACTTTACCTGTGCCGTTCGGTTTGATTTCAGCAATCATACCTTTGTCGATAGCACCTGGAAATACGAAACCGCCGTTATAATCGGTATGTTCTCCAATCAGGTTAATACGGCCTGGAGATGCATATACGCTACCTTCTGTTGAGAATAACTCCTGAAATTTATTTCTGATCTTTTTTTGCATGATATTAATTATTTAGATGTTTTATAAATGAAGAAAAGGTGATGTGTCAAAACTCCGTTTTGCCATGGCGGATCAAGTCCCGGATGACTGGGCAGTGAGTGTTGACACATCTCCATTCCATAATTTGACGTATTGTAGTCTTATTCTGATTTTTTTGACGGTTTGGAGCCGATAGCAGCATAGAATAAAATGTAAGCAGCACTGAAAAGCACAACCCAATAACTGGTCATGTAGTCGGTCATGTCGGCAACCCAACCCTGGATAGCAACCATTACGGCGCAACCGAACACCATTGTCATAAAGATACCGCTGGCAATAGCCGTGTATTTACCTAATCCTTCAACGGCCATGTTGAAGATGCCACCCCACATAACACTGGTGCAGAGACCAACGAGGAGGAATGCCAGAATACCGATGGGTACTTCCTGCCAGATAACGCTTAATGAAGCCCAGTCTATGCCGGGAACTTCAACTGTACTCGTTTCAGGTGAAAACATTCCGAAGCCCACTAATAGCAAGGTAGCACTTGCGACAGTCGTGATCATCGTGCGGCTGGAAATTTTGGCACCGATACTTGCTCCTACGAAACGTCCGATAAGCATCATCAACCAGTAAACAGCTACGATAAGGCCTACAGTACTGGCCGGTATACCTTTAGATGTCAGATATTGCAGGATATAGGTGGGAGTACCTACTTCTACGCTCATATACAAAAAGATAGCCAAGGCTCCCAATGCAAAATGACGATGGCTTAAAGCTCCTTTAATTAAACTTGTGTCGACCGGAGCCTGTTCGGGTTCTTCGATTTTAGTGAACATGATCACTACAAATGCGATGACAAAAATAGCCAGAGCGATCATCAGAGCAGGGGTGGCATCGGCAATATGTGCCTTGGCTGCATCACCGATAAGAGCTCCCATCAAGATGTAGCAAGCAACGGCTGCAGTACTGTTGAACACACCTCCGAGTTGAATCAGCTGGTTACCTTTGTTACCACCGCCACCGAGAAG
>ENA-ORTM01001365-ORTM01001365.1-human-gut-metagenome-genome-assembly--contig:-NODE-1365-length-25688-cov-51.552335_pt1 | contig 25688 bp, 24 predicted proteins | sample MGYA00241909_ERZ509182 | MGnify/ENA primary metagenome ERZ509182 (study PRJEB26280, sample SAMEA2338855) | human gut metagenome | biome: human gut; feature: human-associated habitat; material: faeces...
GACGGCAACGAAGTGGTTTCAGTGAAGGTTCTGTAATGCGTATTTTAGTCTTAGGGGTTGGCAATATTTTGCTGACCGATGAAGCCATCGGTGTGCGGATTGTCGAAGCATTAGAGCAACGATACATTCTGCCGGATTATGTTGAGATCCTTGATGGCGGCACGGCGGGAATGGAGCTGCTTGGCGACATGGCAAATCGCGATCATCTGATTATCGCCGATGCCATTGTGTCGAAAAAGAACGCGCCGGGAACGATGATGATCCTGCGGGATGAAGAAGTTCCGGCGTTGTTTACCAACAAAATCTCTCCGCATCAGCTTGGCCTGGCCGACGTATTGTCGGCCCTGCGCTTCACCGGCGAGTTTCCGAAAAAACTGACCCTGGTCGGCGTGATCCCGGAATCGCTGGAGCCGCACATCGGTTTGACACCAACGGTTGAAGCGATGATTGAACCTGCGCTTGAGCAGGTTCTGGCTGCGCTGCGCGAATCAGGCGTGGAAGCCATCCCACGGGAGGCGACTCATGACTGAAGAGATAGCTGGTTTTCAGACCTCCCCGAAGGCGCAAGTACAGGCAGCGTTTGAAGAAATTGCCCGGCGTTCGATGCACGATCTCTCTTTTCTGCATCCTTCAATGCCAGTGTATGTTTCTGACTTTACGCTGTTCGAAGGTCAGTGGACGGGGTGTGTAATCACCCCGTGGATGCTGAGTGCAGTTATCTTCCCCGGCCCGGATCAACTCTGGCCACTGCGCAAAGTCAGTGAAAAAATTGGTCTGCAACTGCCGTATGGCACCATGACCTTTACTGTTGGTGAACTGGACGGTGTTTCGCAATACCTCTCCTGCTCGCTGATGTCGCCGCTTTCGCATAGCATGTCGATTGAAGAGGGCCAACGGCTGACGGATGACTGCGCGCGGATGATCCTTTCGCTGCCGGTCACCAATCCGGATGTACCACACGCAGGGCGTCGTGCCCTGCTCTTTGGCCGCAGGAGTGGCGAAAATGCATGAGTTGTCGCTTTGCCAGAGCGCCGTTGAAATTATCCAACGGCAGGCGGAGCAGCATGATGTTAAGCGCGTCACCGCCGTGTGGCTGGAAATTGGCGCGCTCTCCTGCGTTGAGGAGAGCGCCGTCCGTTTTAGTTTTGAAATTGTCTGCCACGGAACGGTGGCGCAAGGGTGCGATTTACATATCGTCTATAAACCCGCCCAGGCCTGGTGCTGGGATTGCAGCCAGGTAGTGGAGATTCATCAGCACGATGCGCAATGCCCGCTCTGTCATGGCGAGCGGTTGCGTGTCGATACCGGCGATTCGCTGATCGTCAAAAGTATTGAAGTTGAATAACCGGAGTTAACAATGTGTATTGGCGTTCCAGGCCAGGTGCTGGCTGTCGGTGAAGATATTCACCAGCTTGCGCAGGTTGAAGTATGTGGTATCAAGCGCGACGTGAATATCGCCCTGATTTGTGAAGGTAATCCTGCCGATCTGCTGGGCCAGTGGGTGCTGGTGCACGTCGGATTTGCCATGAGCATCATCGACGAAGACGAAGCCAAAGCCACATTAGACGCACTGCGCCAAATGGATTACGACATTACCAGCGCGTGATGATTAGCTTTCGTAGGCCTGATAAGACGCGACAGCGTCGCATCAGGCATTGTGCACGATTGCCGGATGCGGCGTGAACGCCTTATCCGGCCTGGATGGCTTGCTGCGACGAACACCAACCCTTACCCCTGACGCTTATCTTCCGTATTCGTCTCGAAATCACTGGCGTCATGGCGCTCATGCAACTGCTCATTCAGCGGTCCGTTGGTGCGGTTAACAATACGCCCACGCTTCACCGCCGGACGTTCGCCTACTTCTTTCGCCCAGCGTTGTACATGCTTATAACTGCCCGCATCAAGAAACTCAGCGGCATCATACACACCACCTAACACCACGTTGCCAAACCATGGCCAAATCGCCATATCTGCAATGGTGTACTCATCGCCCGCAACAAACTTATGCTGCGCCAGTTGCTTATCCAGCACGTCGAGCAGGCGCTTGGCTTCCATGGTAAAGCGGTTGATGGCGTATTCAATTTTCACCGGCGCGTAATGGTAAAAGTGACCAAAACCACCGCCGAGGAACGGCGCGGCACCCTGTAACCAGAACAGCCAGTTCATTGCTTCAGTACGTTTCGCCAGATCCTGCGGCAGGAAGTAGCCAAATTTCTCCGCCAGATAAAGCAGAATCGATCCAGACTCAAACACGCGGATCGGCGGAGTATGGGTATGATCGCGTAGCGCCGGGATCTTCGAGTTTGGGTTCACTTCGACAAAACCGCTGGAGAATTGATCGCCATCGCCAATACGAATCAGCCAGGCGTCGTACTCTGCACCAGTAACGCCCAGCGCCAGCAGCTCCTCAAGCATAATCGATACTTTCTGTCCGTTTGGCGTTCCCAGCGAATAGAGTTGCAGCGGATGTTTGCCCACCGGCAGCGTTTTTTCATGCGTCGGACCAGAAACCGGGCGATTGATATTGGCGAACGCGCCGCCAGCGGATTTATCCCACGTCCAGACTTTCGCGGGCTGATAAGTATCGTCTGTCATAGTGAGTTGCCTTCTGAGTGGTAGTGTTGAAGCAGTGTAGCAGGTCACTTGCTGTACAGAATGTGAATTTTTTAACCCTTTGCGCCAGCCGCTGCGATGAGGTGTATGATTAGTCTGACCTCTGTCCGGTTAATGTCGCTGAGCAGGTAATCAGAGCACAACAATTACGCCAACTGCTTAGGTTGTATTGTTAAAGGTAAAGTGATGAGCAAAGGAACGACCAGCCAGGATGCCCCGTTCGGGACATTATTGGGCTACGCCCCAGGTGGGGTAGCAATCTACTCTTCAGATTACAGTTCTCTCGATCCGCAGGAATACGAAGATGACGCCGTATTCCGTAGCTATATCGACGACGAATATATGGGCCACAAATGGCAATGCGTTGAATTTGCTCGCCGTTTTCTCTTTCTGAATTACGGTGTGGTCTTCACTGACGTGGGTATGGCGTGGGAGATTTTCTCGCTGCGCTTCCTGCGTGAAGTGGTTAATGACAACATCCTGCCATTGCAGGCATTTCCTAACGGCTCGCCGCGTGCGCCGGTCGCGGGTGCGCTTCTTATCTGGGATAAAGGCGGTGAATTTAAAGACACTGGCCATGTCGCCATCATTACCCAATTGCATGGCAACAAAGTCCGTATTGCGGAACAGAACGTGATTCATTCCCCGTTACCGCAAGGGCAACAGTGGACACGCGAGCTGGAGATGGTGGTCGAAAACGGCTGCTATACCCTTAAAGACACGTTTGATGACACCACCATTCTGGGCTGGATGATCCAGACGGAAGATACCGACTACAGCTTACCGCAGCCGGAAATTGCAAGCGAGCTGCTGAAAATCAGCGGAGCGCGTCTGGAAAACAAAGGTCAGTTTGACGGTAAATGGCTGGATGAAAAAGATCCGCTACAAAATGCCTACGTGCAGGCCAACGGTCAGGTGATCAATCAGGATCCGTATCATTACTACACCATTACCGAGAGCGCAGAGCAGGAGCTGATTAAAGCCACCAACGAGCTGCACCTGATGTATCTTCACGCAACCGACAAGGTGCTAAAAGATGACAACCTGCTGGCGCTGTTCGACATTCCGAAAATCCTCTGGCCACGTTTGCGTCTCTCCTGGCAGCGTCGCCGTCACCATATGATCACCGGTCGTATGGATTTCTGCATGGACGAACGTGGCCTGAAGGTCTACGAATACAACGCCGATTCCGCCTCCTGTCATACCGAAGCGGGCTTGATCCTCGAACGTTGGGCGGAGCAGGGCTATAAAGGCAACGGCTTCAATCCTGCGGAAGGGCTGATTAACGAACTGGCTGGTGCCTGGAAACACAGTCGTGCACGTCCGTTTGTCCATATCATGCAGGACAAAGATATCGAGGAAAACTATCACGCGCAGTTTATGGAGCAGGCGCTGCACCAGGCGGGCTTTGAAACGCGTATCTTGCGTGGGTTGGATGAACTGGGCTGGGATGCTGCCGGGCAACTGATTGATGGGGAAGGGCGACTGGTTAACTGCGTGTGGAAAACCTGGGCGTGGGAAACCGCGTTTGATCAGATTCGTGAAGTTAGCGACCGTGAGTTTGCTGCGGTGCCGATCCGTACCGGTCATCCGCAAAATGAAGTGCGTTTAATTGACGTATTGCTGCGCCCGGAAGTGCTGGTCTTTGAGCCGCTGTGGACGGTGATCCCCGGCAACAAAGCGATTCTGCCGATCCTCTGGTCGCTGTTCCCGCACCATCGTTACCTACTGGATACCGATTTCTCCGTGAATGATGAACTGGTGAAAACAGGTTACGCAGTGAAACCGATCGCCGGTCGCTGTGGCAGTAACATCGACCTCGTCAGCCATCATGAAGAGGTGCTGGACAAAACCAGCGGTAAATTTGCCGAGCAGAAAAACATTTACCAGCAACTGTGGTGCTTGCCGAAAGTGGACGGTAAATACATCCAGGTATGTACTTTCACCGTTGGCGGCAACTACGGCGGTACTTGCTTGCGCGGTGATGAATCACTGGTCATCAAAAAAGAGAGTGATATTGAACCGTTAATTGTCGTGAAAGAGTAATAGATGTTGTAGCAGCCCCGTACTGATTATGAAGAATAATCAGTGCGGGGATTAATCAAAATATTCAATATTTATATATTTCAATATTTATTCATTTCATATGTGAATATATTAACCAGCAGAATACCTGTGTTCTAATTATTTTTAAATATTTTGAATGAATGCTTATTGTCTGATACACAAGAAATAACACTCTTTTTATCGTTAAAAGATGATATTTCACTTTGCCCACGCCGTGAAAGTCACTGATAATGCGTCCGTTCGTAAATTCAAAATGGCGTAATCTAATATATGCTAAATTTATTTGTTGGCCTTGATATATACACAGGGCTTTTGTTATTACTTGCTCTGGCATTTGTGTTGTTCTACGAAGCAATCAATGGTTTTCATGACACGGCGAATGCGGTGGCAACCGTTATTTATACTCGTGCCATGCAGCCACAGCTTGCCGTGGTGATGGCGGCATTTTTTAACTTTTTTGGCGTATTGCTAGGCGGACTTAGCGTTGCCTATGCCATTGTCCATATGTTGCCAACCGATTTGTTGCTGAATATGGGGTCAACTCACGGCCTGGCGATGGTCTTTTCCATGCTGCTGGCGGCGATTATCTGGAACCTGGGAACGTGGTTCTTTGGTTTACCGGCCTCCAGTTCGCATACCTTGATTGGTGCGATTATCGGCATCGGTTTAACCAACGCGCTGTTAACCGGCTCATCGGTGATGGATGCGTTAAACCTGCGTGAAGTGACCAAAATTTTCTCCTCGCTGATTGTTTCCCCTATCGTCGGCCTGGTCATTGCGGGAGGCCTGATATTCCTGCTGCGCCGCTACTGGAGCGGGACGAAAAAGCGTGACCGTATTCACCGCATTCCGGAAGATCGCAAAAAGAAAAAAGGCAAACGTAAGCCACCATTCTGGACGCGTATTGCGCTGATTGTTTCCGCTGCGGGCGTGGCGTTTTCGCACGGCGCGAACGACGGGCAGAAAGGGATCGGACTGGTGATGCTGGTACTGGTGGGGATTGCTCCTGCTGGTTTCGTCGTCAATATGAATGCGTCCGGCTATGAAATTACCCGTACCCGCGATGCCGTCACCAACTTTGAACACTATCTGCAACAGCATCCTGAACTGCCGCAGAAGTTGATTGCGATGGAACCTCCATTGCCTGCGGCATCGACTGATGGCACGCAAGTAACGGAGTTTCATTGTCATCCGGCAAATACCTTTGATGCGATTGCGCGCGTTAAAACGATGTTGCCAGGTAATATGGAAAGCTACGAGCCGTTAAGCGTGAGTCAGCGCAGCCAGCTGCGCCGCATTATGCTGTGCATCTCTGATACCTCTGCGAAGCTGGCGAAACTGCCAGGCGTCAGTAAAGAAGATCAGAACCTGCTGAAAAAACTGCGCAGCGATATGTTAAGCACCATTGAGTACGCTCCGGTGTGGATCATCATGGCGGTAGCACTGGCGCTCGGCATTGGCACCATGATTGGCTGGCGTCGTGTAGCGATGACCATCGGTGAGAAGATTGGTAAGCGCGGCATGACGTATGCGCAAGGCATGGCGGCACAAATGACGGCGGCAGTGTCTATCGGCCTTGCCAGTTATATTGGGATGCCCGTCTCCACAACGCACGTCCTCTCGTCTGCGGTAGCAGGGACGATGGTGGTGGACGGCGGTGGGTTACAGCGTAAAACGGTAACCAGCATCCTGATGGCGTGGGTGTTTACTTTACCGGCGGCGATTTTTCTGTCTGGTGGGTTGTACTGGATAGCATTGCAGTTGATTTAACCTTCCTGAAAATGCCCGGTCCTGGCGATCGGGCATTTCCATTTTTGACTAGTGATAACCACACGCGGTCATAAAATCCGTAATCGCTTTTTCTGCATCAACCAGCACCTTTTCCAGTGGCTGATTGGCGTCGATATCAACCAGTTGTGCACCACCAAAGGTTAACTGTGGCGTTATGGCAATCTTTCTCGCCAGCGATTCCCGTTTATGGTCGGGTTTACGCGCGCAGGCAACTTCAAGGTCAACATTGAGTTTGATGACCAGATCAGGCTTATGGCTCGCCATCCAGTGAAATGCTTTACGTTCCTGGCTTGCCAGCCATGAGACAAACCGGCCGCCTTCAACGTTAGGTGGGAACACCGTACCATCGTAAGCGCCAGGAATTTGGTCCTGAGGATAACGATCGGTTAAGACAATCAGCCCGCGACGACGACAGGCGAGCATATGACGAAAGCGTAACAGTCGGCGAGCGACGAAAGCGGTGATCACCAGGGCCGGAACCGGACCCGGCAATTTTTTTGCCGTTTTCACTTCATTTTTTTCAATAGTCTTGTGCAGAGACTTTCCCATCAACGGTAATTTTGTCACTGCACGACCGACATTTCCGGCCTGTTTTCCTAAATGAACTCTTTCGGCAGCACCATATTTTTCGACAACGGTAATAAGATGTTCACACACCGTTGACTTGCCTGAACCATCGCTACCAATAACGGCAATTAATGGAGGTGTTATTGACTGCATGAATATGTCCTTAAATTTAAATATCCATCCAAAATATTTATTTGGTTAATATGTTTTTATGAAAGCGTAATTCAGGTCAATGTCACAATTAACCATTGTCACAATAAGGTTGAACGGATATTCTGAGCACGGACCACGTAATATTCAATACATTATTTGCTGCCGGGTTTTTCGTGAATCAACGTAATATGTCAATAATTAATTCCACGCCAGTGCGTGTTATTGCCATTGTAGGATGTGATGGTTCAGGTAAATCGACCCTCACGGCAAGCCTGGTAAATGAACTGGCAGCAACAATGCCAACAGAACACATTTATCTCGGGCAATCGTCCGGGCGAATTGGCGAATGGATTTCACAGCTCCCTGTTATTGGCGCACCTTTTGGGCGTTATCTGCGAAGTAAAGCGGCACATGTGCACGAAAAGCCCTCCACACCGCCTGGCAATATTACTGCGCTGGTTATCTATCTGCTTTCCTGCTGGCGGGCGTATAAGTTTCGCAAAATGTTGTGTAAAAGCCAGCAAGGCTATCTGCTCATCACCGACCGCTACCCGCAGGTTGAAGTGCCGGGTTTTCGCTTTGATGGCCCGCAACTGGCAAAAAACACGGGCGGTAACGGCTGGATAAAAATGTTAAGACAGCGCGAGCTCAAACTTTACCAATGGATGGCGTCTTATTTGCCCGTATTGTTGATTCGTCTTGGCATTGATGAACAAACCGCGTTTGCGCGTAAACCTGACCACCAACTGGCGGCGTTACAGGAAAAAATCGCTGTTACGCCGCAACTGACATTCAATGGCGCAAAGATCCTTGAACTGGATGGTCGGCAACCAGCCGATGAAATTCTGCAAGCGTCACTACGCGCAATTCACGCCGCGCTTTCCTGATCACCAAATGGATAGGGGATGATTTAACGAATGGATGCACTACAAACACAAACTGTTAATAGTACAACCGCGCCGCAGCCCAACTACATTCCGGGGCTGATTGCGGTGGTCGGGTGTGATGGCACCGGTAAATCCACATTGACCACTGACCTGGTGAAATCGCTGCAACAACACTGGCAAACCGAGCGCCGCTATCTGGGGCTGCTCTCCGGCGAAGACGGCGACAAAATCAAACGGTTGCCGCTCGTTGGCGTCTGGCTGGAACGGCGACTGGCGGCCAAATCCTCGAAAACCCAAAGCATGAAAACCAAATCTCCGGCGCTATGGGCGGCGGTGATTATGTACTGCTTCTCGCTGCGAAGAATGGCGAATCTACGCAAGGTTCAGCGACTGGCGCAAAGTGGCGTTCTGGTGGTCAGCGATCGCTTCCCGCAGGCTGAAATTTCGGGCTTTTATTATGACGGACCGGGGATTGGCGTCGAGCGTGCGACCGGGAAAATCAGCATGTTTCTGGCACAGCGCGAACGGCGTTTATACCAAAAAATGGCGCAATACCGTCCTGAATTAATTATTCGTTTGGGGATTGATATTGATACTGCCATCTCCCGCAAGCCTGACCATGACTATGCCGAGCTGCAGGACAAAATCGGTGTCATGTCGACGATTGGCTATAACGGCACAAAAATTCTTGAGATTGATTCCAGAGCTCCCTACAGCGAAGTGCTGGAACAGGCACAGAAGGCGGTTTCTCTGGTTGCAATCGTTTCTGACCGCCGAAGTTTAACTTAAGGTTGGCGGGATACTTTTTACTATCAACGATAAGGTCAGGCTGAATTGGCGGGGTTTAACATCAAACATTGGTTTGCAGATGGCGCGTTTCGCACCATTATTCGCAATAGCGCCTGGTTAGGCTCCAGTAATGTCGTGAGCGCTTTGCTGGGTCTGTTGGCGCTCTCGTGTGCCGGTAAAGGGATGACGCCCGCCATGTTTGGCGTACTGGTGATTGTGCAATCGTACGCCAAGTCGATCAGCGATTTTATTAAGTTTCAGACATGGCAGCTGGTGGTTCAGTACGGAACGCCAGCCTTGACCAATAATAATCCGCAGCAATTTCGCAATGTCGTCTCATTTTCCTTCTCGTTGGATATCGTCAGCGGCGCGGTGGCGATTGTCGGCGGCATTGCCTTACTCCCTTTTCTTTCCCATTCATTAGGTCTGGATGACCAAAGCTTTTGGCTGGCAGCGCTGTATTGCACGCTCATTCCTTCAATGGCTTCCTCCACACCGACCGGCATTCTGCGTGCGGTAGATCGCTTCGATTTGATTGCTGTACAGCAGGCGACGAAACCTTTTCTGCGCGCAGCGGGGAGCGTCGTAGCCTGGTATTTTGATTTTGGTTTTGCGGGTTTTGTTATTGCCTGGTACGCATCGAATCTGGTTGGCGGCACCATGTACTGGTGGTTTGCCGCGCGCGAATTACGCCGCAGAAATATCCATAACGCCTTCAAATTGAATCTGTTTGAGTCTGCCCGACACATTAAAGGCGCGTGGAGTTTTGTCTGGTCAACCAACATTGCCCACTCCATCTGGTCGGCACGTAACTCGTGCAGCACAGTGTTGGTGGGGATCGTGTTAGGACCCGCTGCCGCCGGGTTATTTAAAATCGCCATGACATTCTTCGATGCCGCCGGAACGCCAGCGGGTTTACTGGGCAAAAGTTTTTACCCAGAGGTAATGCGTTTAGATCCGCGTACCACCAGACCGTGGCTCCTTGGCGTGAAGTCTGGATTGCTGGCTGGCGGGATTGGCATTCTGGTGGCGCTGGCTGTGTTAATCGTTGGTAAGCCACTTATTTCACTGGTGTTTGGTGTTAAGTATCTCGAAGCGTATGACCTGATCCAGGTAATGCTCGGAGCCATTGTTATTTCGATGCTGGGCTTCCCACAGGAGTCATTGCTATTGATGGCGGGAAAACAGCGCGCTTTTCTCGTGGCGCAAACCATCGCCTCAATCGGCTACATCGTATTGCTGTTCATGTTCTGTCATCTGTTTGGCGTGCTGGGGGCTGCATTTGCTTACTTCGGTGGGCAATGTCTGGATGTGGTGCTCTCGTTAATTCCAACCTTAAAGGCATTTTTTCAGCGCCATTCCTTGCTTTATAACGCAGCCGGAGAGAAATCCTGATGATGAGAAAATATTTCCCGCTTGAGGCGAGCGAGCGTCTATTTATTGCAGTTGAAGAAGATGATGTCGTTGATGCGCAGGTCAGTTTACCGCCGACTATCGTAACAGGTTGTACCACCGAAATCATTCATGATAATTACGCGTTATGCCTGCAATTCTGGCTGAATGGCGTTGATCGTCAGGAATTACTGCGTTTAATCCACAAACAAGCCAAAGGCGAGGGGCTTACGGCTGACGAGCGTAAACAGTTTAAATATATGCGGGCGCGTTATAAGCATCTGCGTTTCGCTCAGCGACTGTATCTGAAAAAACACCAGGCAGGATTTTTATTCGGCAAAACGACGGTATGTCTGGGCCATTTTCAGGATGGTTTCCGTAACGGTAAAAAAAATATTGTGTCGTATTACGGCAACCTGTTACGAATTTATTTAAGCTCTCCGGTCTGGTCGTTGGTGAACTATTCATTACGCCATAGCCAGTTAGAAAGCGTAAGCGGTTTTATTGCCTATCGGCAAAAGCAAATGCATACCCTGAAAGAGATAATTGCCAAACCGCGACTAACCGGCAGGGAATTTCATGATGTGCGAAAAATCATCAGCCAGCAGGTTTCTTATTACGACACCCTAAGATCGCTTGATCTTGAAAATAAAGAAGCGTTACAGATTTCCCGCTTCCTCGCCGCCATTAATGGCCTGATGGGGGATAAACACGACGACATGGTGGCGGATGATATGGAAAACCGCCAGTCGTATGATGCACCGATGGCGCTGGATAGCGATATTCGTCAGCGCTTAGAACTGCTGATTTCGCGTTTTCCGCTATAACCGGAGCAATGATGTCATCTCGTTTGATTATTGCGCTGATTATCATGCTCTTAGCCCCGGGTGTGCAGGCGCACAATTTCGTCACTGGTAAAACGGTTACCCCTGTTTATATCCAGGAAGGCGGCGAGCTGCTTCTGAATAGCGACGACGAAATTCACTACCAAAAGTGGAACAGCACACAGCTGGCGGGAAAAGTCCGCATTATTCAGTATATCGCCGGGCGTAAGTCGGCGAAGAAAAAGAACTCACTGTTAATTAAAGCGGTTGAAGCGGCAAACTTTCCGCAGGATCGTTTTCAGCCCACCACCATTGTGAACACCGATGATGCCATCTTTGGTACTGGCTATTTTGTCGTTGGCAAAATCGAAAAAAATAAACGCCGCTATCCGTGGGCGCAATTCGTTATTGACGGCAATGGACAGGGACGCGTTGCCTGGCGGTTGCCGGAGCAGAGTTCAACCATTCTGGTGCTGAATAAAGCCGGGCAAATTCAGTGGGCAAAGGACGGCAGCCTGACGCCAGAAGAGGTAGATCATGTCATTGCGCTGGCGCAGAAGCTGATCAATGAATAAAAAACTCAAAGGATTGAGGGCGTTAGTGAGATGAAGCTGGTTGAACACTACATCATGCGTGGTACGCGCCGTCTGGTGCTGATTATCGTCGGTTTTCTGATCTTTATTTTCGCCAGCTACTCCGCACAGTGTTATCTGACCGAAGCGGCAAATGGGACATTAGCTCTTGATGTTGTGCTGGATATTGTTTTCTACAAGGTGCTGATTGCACTGGAGATGTTGTTACCTGTTGGACTGTATGTGTCAGTTGGCGTGACGCTAGGGCAGATGTATACCGACTCGGAAATTACCGCTATTTCTGCGGCGGGAGGGAGTCCGGGACGCTTGTACAAAGCCGTTCTTTATCTGGCGATACCGCTAAGTATTTTTGTCACCCTTCTGTCGATGTATGGTCGGCCGTGGGCTTATGCGCAGATTTATCAACTGGAGCAACAGTCGCAGTCGGAGCTGGATGTTCGCCAGTTGCGGGCAAAGAAATTTAACACTAACGATAACGGACGAATGATCCTTTCGCAGACGGTTGATCAGGATAATAATCGCCTGACTGACGTGCTGATTTATACTTCTACTGCCAATCGAACCCGTATTTTCCGCGCCCGTTCGGTTGATGTAGTTGACCCATCACCCGAGAAACCGACCGTTATGTTGCATAACGGGACCGCCTATCTTCTCGATCATCAGGGGCGTGACGACAACGAACAGATCTACCGTAATCTGCAATTGCATCTGAATCCGCTGGATCAAAGCCCTAACGTCAAACGCAAAGCAAAATCGGTCACGGAGCTGGCGCGCTCCGCCTTTCCTGCCGATCATGCCGAACTGCAATGGCGACAAAGCCGTGGCCTGACAGCATTGTTGATGGCGCTGCTGGCCATTTCATTAAGTCGGGTAAAACCGCGGCAAGGGCGATTTTCAACGTTATTGCCACTGACGTTGCTGTTTGTTGCCATTTTTTATGGCGGCGACGTCTGCCGTACGCTGGTGGCTAACGGCGCGATTCCCCTCATTCCTGGTTTGTGGTTAGTACCCGGACTCATGCTAATGGGCCTGCTGATGCTGGTCGCACGCGACTTCTCTTTGCTGCAGAAATTTTCCCGATGAATGTTTTCAGTCGCTATTTAATCCGTCATCTCTTTCTCGGTTTTGCCGCCGCCGCAGGGCTATTGCTGCCGCTTTTTACCACCTTCAACCTGATTAACGAACTGGATGATGTCAGCCCGGGTGGTTATCGCTGGACTCAGGCGGTGCTGGTGGTGCTGATGACCTTACCGCGCACACTGGTCGAACTTTCGCCGTTTATCGCCTTATTGGGAGGGATTGTCGGCCTGGGGCAGTTAGCGAAAAACAGTGAGCTTACCGCCATTCGCAGCACGGGGTTTTCTATCTTCCGTATTGCACTGGTGGCGCTGGTTGCCGGGATATTGTGGACTGTTTCATTAGGCGCGATAGATGAGTGGGTGGCGTCGCCATTGCAGCAACAGGCGCTGCAAATCAAATCGACTGCCACTGCGTTGGGGGAGGACGATGACATTACCGGCAATATGCTGTGGGCCAGGCGTGGTAATGAATTTGTGACGGTGAAATCGCTGAACGAGCAGGGCCAGCCGGTGGGCGTGGAGATATTTCATTACCGCGACGATCTCTCGCTCGAATCCTACATTTATGCACGCAGTGCCACCATTGAAGACGACAAAACGTGGATCCTGCATGGTGTGAATCATAAAAAATGGCTGAATGGCAAAGAAACGCTGGAAACATCTGATAATCTTGCCTGGCAATCGGCCTTCACCAGTATGAATCTTGAAGAGTTATCGATGCCGGGAAATACTTTTTCTGTCCGTCAACTTAATCATTACATCCATTATTTGCAGGAAACCGGGCAACCCAGCAGCGAATACCGCCTTGCACTGTGGGAAAAACTGGGACAACCCATCTTGACCCTTGCGATGATTTTGCTGGCTGTGCCGTTTACCTTTAGTGCCCCGCGTTCGCCTGGGATGGGTAGCCGTCTCGCTGTAGGCGTCATCGTGGGCTTACTCACCTGGATCAGCTATCAAATCATGGTCAATCTGGGATTGCTATTTGCGTTGAGCGCACCTGTTACCGCGCTCGGTTTACCGATAGCGTTTATGCTGGTGGCGTTGAGCCTGGTGTATTGGTATGACAGTCAACATTAAACCCGCTGTGGCGCAGCACCACAGCGGGCTCACATTACTGCTTCAGAGTAGCAAATGCCTGAATGATGGCATCGATTTGCTCACGAGTGTGGGCAGAGTTTACGCTACAGCGCAGCAGCGTGATGCCTGCAGGCGCGGCAGGTGGCAGGATAAGATTCACATAAACGCCCAGCGAAATAAGCTCGCGCCAGATGCGTAAACCTTCCTCTTTCGAACCGATTATTACTGGCACTACCGGGCTAATATGTGAACTTAACTCGTAACCCAGTTTTTGCAGACCGTCATACAGATGGTTGGCGTTATCCATCAGCTTTTGCCGCAACTCTGGTTGTGAGGCAATGGTTCTTAACGACGAGCGCACGGTCGCAATGCAGGACGGAGAAGGAGAGGCGGTAAAAATATACGGGCGGCTGCCGTAGCGCAGCACTTCCATCGCTTCCGAACCGACAGCAAAACCGCCAATCGAGGCCAGACTTTTACTGAAAGTACCAACGATAATATCCACATCATCTTCAACGCCAACGGCTTCAGCCAGTCCGCGCCCTGTTGCACCTAATACGCCAAACGAATGCGCTTCATCGACAATCAAATAACCACCAAGACGACGTTTGATATCAACAATTTCCGCCAGCGGCGCAACGTCACCGAGCATACTGTAGATGCCTTCAACGATGATAATCGCCTCTTTTGCCCGTTCACCGAGGCGAACCATGCGCCGTTCCAGATCTTTAGCATCGTTATGGCGGAAACGAATAATTTCCGCTCCACCGAGAGAACAGGCGTCATAAATACTGGCGTGGCTATCGGCATCCAGTAACACCACGGCGTTATGGTCGGCAAGTGCGCTGATGACGCCTAAATTCGCGGTATAACCGGTTGAAAAAACGATAGCGGTAGGGCGATTGAAAAACTCGGCAATTTCTTTCTCTAACGCCAGATGTGGCGCATAGCTGCCATTAGCCATACGAGAACCGGTAGTGCCGGTGCCTTGGGCCGCTAACGCTGCCTGACCTTCGGCGATGGCATCATGATTGAAGGTTAAACCGAGATAATTATTGGTCCCGGCCAGAATCACTTTTTTATTGCCGATACGGCCTTCGGTGGCGGAATACACTTCATCAATACAGGTACCAAACGGCGTTAACCCGTTGTCACTAAATTGCAGTCGCTCGCCAGCAAGGCGCGCATATTTATCGTATAGCCCCATTATTTATTCTCCAGCCATGGAAGTAGAGTTTCCATTAATTGCGCAGGGGTTTTGACATCCAGCAGAATATTAATAGGAATGGAAATATCGAATCTGTCTTCCAGCATCATTAAGAGATCCATCACTTTGATCGACTCCAGGCCAAGATCGTTGACGAGATCGCTGTCGGGCTTAATTTCCACACCGTTTTCGACCAAATCCTGTAAACAGGAAAGGATGTAATCCATTACTATTTCACGATTTACCATAGAAACGTTAACACACCTTTAAACAAGACAATCAAAATAGCCCGCTGCGTAATGCGTGTTCCAGGCTAATCCCGGGAAACCAATTAATATCTTCAGAAATACGGTTATTACTTGCTGACCAGTCGGCGTGGGTTAATTCACGGATTTTCGAGCGGGTCAGCATAGGTTCTTTACCTGCCAGGCGACTCAACGCGGTACTGATATCCGCAAGGCAGGTGAGTACCGGCAGAGGAATACCAACCATTCGAACGGAACCGCAACGGGCGTCGGCGGCAAGTTGCTGTACGCGTTGCCAGTCATAGCCGCCGGCGACGCCATCGCATAATTCATAGGTTTGCGTCTGTACAGTTTCGGCGCTTAACCACTGCCCCACGGCTTGCGCGAAATCGGTGACGTGCAGGAAAGAGAGCTGTGTATCTGGCGCACCAAGTCGTGGCAGCAGGCCGCGCAGCATCCAGTCAAACAGCGGTTTTAACTCTTTATCGCCGGGACCATACACGGCTGTTGGGCGAAAAATGCCCAGCGTAATTTCGTCAGCCATTGCGGTCAGTCGTTGTTCGGCGACGTGTTTGGAATTTGCGTACCAGGAGAGTTCGGGATGGCGCGCCGCCAGCGAAGAGATAAACAGAAAACGTTGGCAAAAGCCGCTCTCTTTTGCCGCTTGCATCAGGCGCAGGCTGCCGTCAACGTTACATCGGGTAAAAATCTCTTCTTTGTGTCCGCGCACTTGCCCGGCGCAATGGACCACCGCGCTGGCTCCGGCAACCAGTTCGCTAAGCGAATGTGTATCTTCCAGCGAACCGCGCACCCAGATGAGATTATCATTGACGTGAGCGCGGGCAGTACGCGTCAATGCGCGAACGTGAAAGCCGCGGGCGAGCAGGTTATCGATAATATATTTACCGATAAACCCGGTAGCGCCCGTCACCGCGACAGTTTGATTCATGCCATGGATTCCTGCACATGAAGGCTTGCAGCATAACGTTTTTTCGCTTCCGCACGGGCAGGCTTGCCGGAGGACGTTCGGGGAATACTGTGGGGCGGCAACAGATCGATAGCCGCTGTTACGCCAAATTCGCTTTGGATCCGTGCTGCCAGTGCGTGGATAAGCTGCCCACGACGTTCTTCGTCGCTGATCCTACACTGGATCTGCAAAATGATTTTTTCCTGGGCGGTAACAAAAGCAATCGCATCGCCAGAATGAATTTCCGGTTCCTGTTCCGCAATATATTCAATATCCTGCGGCCAGATATTACGGCCACGAATAATAATCAGATCTTTAATGCGCCCGGTGACATACAGATAACCGTCCAGCAGATAACCGAGGTCGCCGGTATCTAACCAGCCCGTCGCGGCAATCTCGTCTTGCGAAACCTAGTCGCCAAAGTAACCGCTCATCAGGCTGGGGCCGGAGATGCAAATATGGCCTACCACACGTTCCGCGACCGGCATACCTGCTTCATTGCGGATTTCAATGCCATGTTCCGGCAACGCTTTACCGCAGTTGACGAAAGTCGATACGGCGCGTGTTTCAGCACCCGGCGCGACGGCTTTGCCCTGATATTCAAGGATGTCGCGATCCACTTCGTTAACCACAACCCCGGAGGTTTCATCAGAGAAGCTGACAGCCAGCGCATTTTCTGCCAGTCCGTAGCACGGCATGAAAGTTTTATCGTCAAAGTTAACCTGACGGAAACATTCAGCGAATTGATGGAGTTGTTCTGCGGAGATCGGCTCAGCACCAATACCAGCAACGCGCCAGCAGGAAAGATCCAGTTCAGCGAGATCTTTTTCATTCACGCGGCGCTGGCACAATTCATAGCCAAACGGCGGCGCAACGGAAACGGTGCCGCGATTTTTACTGAGCAATTTAAGCCATTGCAGAGGACGCATGGCAAAATCCTGAGTGCGCAAATAATCTACTGAGAGCTGCGTGGCGACGGGGGTCAGGAGAAAGCCGACCAGTCCCATATCATGGTAGAAAGGCAGCCAGGAGATGCAGCGGTCGCCAGGGCGTAATTTAATGCCATCGTGGCTTATAGCACGTAGATTAGCCATCACTTCGCGATGGGTGATAATGACGCCACGGGGAAAACGGGTGCTGCCGGAGGTGTACTGGAGGTAGGCGATATCGTTCGGAACTGGACGCTGGAGTACAACATCGGCTTCCGGTAATGCCTTAAACCAGGCGTGGCTTAAAACATGTAATTCGGGGTTGTTATGCGTAGCAGCATTGACCAGTGGCAACCACTCATCACCAGTGATAATGGCTGCGGGCTGGCAACTTGCCAGTAAACCCTGCAGTTTGGCGCTCCAGGAATCCCGCTGACCGACGCCCATTGGAATTGCCAACGGGACGGCGACTAAGCCGGCATACTGGCAGGCAAAAAAAGCCTCTACAAACCCGCTACTCGTTTCGGCAATCAGCGCCACGCGATCGCCTTTTTTCAGATTCAGTGATAACAACCGCTTCGCACCAGCTTCGGCACGCGCTTTTAACGTCTGATATTCCAGTTGATCTTCAAGTTGGCAACGTCTGTCATAAAAATTCATTCCGGCGCTACTCAGAGCGGCGTAGTCCAAAGCATCAACCAGCGTTGGAAAATCGGCATAGCGCATAGGTAGGGAATGCGTAAAGATTTTATTAGACATATACACCACGAAAAAAATTGGATATCAGAAATAAAATGACAATAATGCGGTGGATTATATAGGCATAAAAGATAAATGAGATAGTATTTTCATCGGTGCGATATTGAACATTGATTTAAATAATAGGTTTGGCTTTGTTGTTTTTATTGTGAATGATATTTAATTTATGAATATATTAAGAAGAAGCCTTGTTTGGTTGCCTTAAATCGACAAAAGGCATTGAGGCGCTTCTGTGTAGTCTCTGACTTTATCTTAATTATTAATAAATACTATTTATTCTTTGTTTGTATTCATTGGGTTGATTATTAAGATGCCGTTCGTTGCTGTTGCAATCTGTTTGTCACCGTTAATTATTTGTTATCCACAGAGATATGGAATGCGATCTGCTGATGATTAAAATTGAAAAAGTAATTAATAAAAATGACCTTAAGGCATTTATCGCTTTTCCGTCATCACTTTATCCCGATGATCCAAACTGGATACCCCCTTTGTTCATTGAACGCAGCGAGCATTTGTCGGCGAAGAATCCGGGGACGGACCATATTATCTGGCAGGCGTGGGTAGCAAAAAAAGCGGGGCAGATAGTCGGGCGGATTACCGCGCAAATCGATACCTTGCACCGCGAGCGTTACGGTGACGATACCGGTCATTTTGGCATGATTGACGCCATTGATGATCCGCAGGTTTTTGCCGCTTTGTTTGGCGCAGCGGAAGCGTGGTTGAAGTCACAAGGTGCAAGTAAGATCAGCGGGCCTTTCAGCCTGAATATCAATCAGGAAAGCGGATTACTGATTGAAGGGTTTGACACACCACCCAGTGCGATGATGCCACACGGCAAACCGTGGTATGCCGCGCATATTGAAGAACTGGGTTATCACAAAGGCATTGATTTACTGGCGTGGTGGATGCAGCGAACCGATCTCACGTTCTCTCCGGCGCTAAAAAAACTGATGGATCAGGTGCGCAAAAAGGTGACCATTCGCTGCATCAATCGCCAGCGGTTTGCCGAAGAGATGCAGATCCTGCGTGAGATTTTCAACTCTGGCTGGCAACACAACTGGGGATTTGTGCCGTTTACCGAACATGAATTCGCGACCATGGGCGATCAACTTAAATATCTGGTGCCGGACGATATGATCTACATCGCTGAGATTGATTCTGCACCCTGCGCGTTTATTGTCGGCTTGCCAAACATCAACGAGGCGATTGCCGATCTGAACGGATCGCTCTTTCCCTTCGGCTGGGCAAAATTGCTGTGGCGTTTGAAAGTCAGCGGTGTGCGAACTGCGCGAGTACCGCTGATGGGCGTGCGCGACGAGTATCAGTTCAGCCGCATCGGCCCGGTGATTGCGCTGTTATTGATTGAAGCCTTACGCGATCCGTTTGCCCGCCGGAAGATCGATGCGCTGGAGATGTCATGGATCCTCGAAACCAATACAGGCATGAATAACATGCTGGAACGCATTGGGGCGGAGCCGTACAAGCGTTACCGATTGTATGAAAAGCAGATTTGATGGCAGTCACCCCTGCTTCATCTCCAGTGGCACCGCCGAGCGAATCAAATGGTGGCCTTCCAGCTCGATATCGTGGAGATTCTTTTTCACGGTCCGCACATGATCACGTGCGGCGCGCTGGGCGACGTGCGGCAGTCGCTGCAACACCGCGTTGTAGATCCGCGCATGTTGGCGATCGATCTGCTTTTTTTGCTGTGGTCGATGGTAGAGATTATTTACGCTGGCAAACACTGAATTAAACATCAGATCGGTCAATGATTGCAGCGTAAAAACTAGCACCTGATTGTGGGAAGCCTGACAAATGGCAAGATGGAAAGCATGATCCAGCTGCGCGTGTTCGATCAGCGAAATTTCTTTGTTGTTTTCACTGGCGGCGAGCATTTTTTCATAACAGCGGGTTATCAAAACAAAATCCGCCTGGGTTCCCAGCGTAGCTGCCAACCTTGCCGATTCGCCTTCCAGCAATGCGCGAACGTCGAGTAGATCGTATAGCGTTCGCGGCTGTGTACTGAACAGATGGATCAGCGGGCTGGTGTCCTGCACGCGATTAAGGCGTGCTACACGAGAATCGCGCCCCTGTGCTGTTTCAATAATCCCGCGTCCGCGCAGCACGGTCAGCCCTTCACGCAGTGCGGAACGCGAGAAGCCGAGCTTTTCACACAGTCGACGTTCCGAGGGAAGCGGCTGACCGACCTTCAGCACGCCGTCGATAATTAACCGTTCGATACTCTCTGCAACCACTTCGCAAATAGGGCGACGTTCATCTTTCATTCCCGGACCTCGTGCACAGGTAGGACCAATTTTTCTGTTCTTGATTCGCAAAACACGCACATCACGTAAGTGATTATGTTACATCAATTTAACATTAAGTTAACCAAGGCAAGGTCACAGAGCTGGAAAAAAAATGGTCTGACCGGTAGCTAAAGAGATAGACGAAAACGAAAAGCCCGCTTAATAACTGTTCACAGAAGCAGCGCGCAAAAATCAGCTGCCACACAACACAACAAAGCGAACCCTACTCATGAGCATCTTGTACGAAGAGCGTCTTGATGGCGCTTTACCCGATGTCGACCGTACATCGGTACTGATGGCACTGCGTGAGCATGTCCCTGGACTGGAGATCCTGCATACCGATGAGGAGATCATTCCTTACGAGTGTGACGGGTTGAGCGCGTATCGTACGCGTCCATTACTGGTTGTTCTGCCTAAGCAGATGGAACAGGTGACGGCGATTCTCGCTGTCTGCCACCGTTTGCATGTACCGGTAGTGACCCGTGGCGCAGGCACCGGGCTTTCTGGTGGCGCGCTGCCGCTGGAAAAAGGTGTGTTGTTGGTGATGGCGCGCTTTAAAGAGATCCTCGACATTAACCCCGTTGGTCGCCGTGCGCGTGTGCAGCCGGGCGTGCGTAACCTGGCGATCTCCCAGGCTGTTGCGTCGCATAATCTCTATTACGCGCCGGATCCTTCCTCACAAATCGCCTGTTCCATTGGCGGCAACGTGGCGGAAAACGCCGGGGGCGTCCACTGTCTGAAATATGGTCTGACCGTACATAACCTGCTGAAAATTGAAGTGCAAACGCTGGATGGCGAGGCACTAACGCTGGGATCGGACGCGCTGGATTCGCCCGGTTTTGACCTACTGGCGCTGTTCACCGGATCGGAAGGCATGCTCGGCGTGACCACCGAAGTGACGGTAAAACTGCTGCCGAAGCCCCCTGTGGCACGAGTTCTGTTAGCCAGCTTTGACTCGGTAGAAAAAGCCGGACTTGCGGTTGGCGACATCATCGCTAATGGCATTATCCCCGGCGGGCTGGAGATGATGGATAACCTGTCGATCCGCGCGGCGGAAGATTTTATTCATGCCGGTTATCCCGTCGACGCCGAAGCGATTTTGTTATGCGAGCTGGACGGCGTGGAGTCTGACGTACAGGAAGACTGCGAGCGGGTTAACGACATCTTGTTGAAAGCGGGCGCGACTGACGTCCGTCTGGCGCAGGATGAAGCGGAGCGCGTGCGTTTCTGGGCCGGTCGCAAAAATGCTTTTCCGGCGGTAGGACGTATCTCCCCGGATTACTACTGCATGGACGGCACCATCCCGCGCCGCGCGTTGCCTGGCGTACTGGAAGGCATTGCCCGTTTATCGCAGCAATATGATTTACGCGTTGCCAACGTCTTTCATGCCGGAGACGGCAATATGCACCCGTTAATCCTTTTCGATGCCAACGAACCCGGTGAATTCGCCCGTGCGGAAGAATTGGGTGGGAAGATCCTTGAACTCTGTGTTGAAGTAGGCGGCAGTATCAGTGGGGAACATGGCATCGGGCGCGAAAAAATCAATCAGATGTGCGCCCAGTTCAACAGTGATGAAATTACTACCTTTCATGCAGTCAAGGCGGCGTTTGATCCTGATGGTTTGCTGAACCCTGGGAAAAACATCCCCACACTGCACCGCTGCGCTGAATTTGGTGCCATGCACGTGCATCACGGTCATTTACCTTTCCCTGAACTGGAGCGTTTCTGATGCTACGCGAGTGTGATTACAGCCAGGTACTGCTGGAGCAGGTGAATCAGGCAATTAGCGATAAAACGCCGCTGGTGATTCAGGGAAGCAATAGCAAAGCCTTTTTAGGTCGTCCTGTCATCGGGCAAACGCTGGATGTGCGTTGCCATCGCGGCATTGTTAATTACGACCCGACCGAGCTGGTGATTACCGCGCGTGCCGGAACACCGCTGGTGGCGATTGAAGCGGCGCTGGAGAGCGCGGGGCAAATGCTCCCCTGCGAGCCACCGCATTATGGTGAAGAAGCCACCTGGGGCGGTATGGTCGCCTGCGGGCTGGCAGGGCCGCGTCGCCCGTGGAGTGGTTCAGTACGCGATTTTGTCCTCGGTACGCGCATTATTACCGGCACTGGAAAACATCTGCGCTTTGGTGGCGAAGTGATGAAAAACGTTGCCGGATACGATCTCTCGCGGTTAATGGCCGGAAGCTACGGCTGTCTTGGCGTGCTCACTGAAATCTCGATGAAAGTGTTGCCGCGACCGCGCGCCACACTGAGCTTGCGTCGGGAAATAAGCCTGCAAGAAGCCATGAGTGAAATCGCCCAGTGGCAACTCCAGCCATTACCCATTAGTGGCTTATGTTACTTCGACAATGCGTTGTGGATCCGCCTTGAAGGCGGTGAAGGATCGGTAAAAGCAGCACGTGAACTGCTGGGTGGCGAAGAGGTTGCGGGTCAGTTCTGGCAGCAATTGCGTGAACAACAACTGCCGTTCTTCTCATTACCGGGCACTTTATGGCGTATTTCCTTACCCACCGATGCGCCGATGATGGATTTACCCGGCGAGCAACTGATCGACTGGGGCGGTGCGTTGCGTTGGCTGAAATCGACAGCCGATGACAATCAAATCCATCGCATTGCCCACAACGCAGGCGGTCATGCGACCCGCTTTAGTGCCGGAGATGGTGGCTTTGCCCCGCTACCGGCTCCTTTATTCCGCTATCACCAGCAGCTTAAACAGCAGCTCGACCCTTGCGGCGTGTTTAACCCCGGTCGCATGTACGCGGAACTTTGAGGAGCAGGCTATGCAAACCCGATTAACAGAAGAGATGCGGCAGAACGCGCGCGCGCTGGAAGCCGACAGCATCCTGCGCGCCTGTGTTCACTGCGGATTTTGTACCGCAACCTGCCCAACTTATCAGCTTTTAGGCGATGAACTGGACGGGCCGCGCGGGCGCATCTATCTGATTAAACAGGTGCTGGAGGGCAACGAAGTCACGCTTAAAACGCAGGAGCATCTCGATCGCTGTCTCACTTGTCGCAATTGTGAAACCACCTGTCCTTCTGGTGTGCGCTATCACAATTTGCTGGATATCGGGCGTGATATTGTCGAGCAGAAAGTGAAACGCCCACTGCCAGAACGAATGCTGCGCGAAGGGTTGCGCCAGGTTGTGCCGCGTCCGGCGGTGTTTCGTGCGCTGACGCAGGTAGGGCTGGTGCTGCGACCGTTTTTACCGGAGCAGGTCAGAGCAAAATTGCCTGCCGAAACGGTGAAAGCTAAACCGCGTCCGCCGCTGCGCCATAAGCGTCGGGTTTTAATGCTGGAAGGCTGCGCCCAGCCTACGCTTTCGCCCAATACCAACGCGGCAACTGCGCGAGTGCTGGATCGTCTGGGGATCAGCGTGACGCCAGCTAATGAAGCAGGTTGTTGTGGCGCGGTGGACTATCATCTTAATGCGCAAGAGAAAGGGCTGGCGCGGGCGCGCAATAATATTGATGCCTGGTGGCCCGCGATTGAAGCAGGTGCCGAGGCAATTTTACAAACCGCCAGCGGTTGCGGCGCGTTCGTGAAAGAGTATGGGCAGATGCTGAAAAGTGATGCGTTGTACGCCGATAAAGCGCGTCGGGTCAGTGAACTGGCGGTCGATTTAGTCGAACTTCTGCGCAAGGAACCGCTGGAAAAACTGGCAATTCGCGGCGATAAAAAACTGGCCTTCCACTGCCCGTGTACCCTACAACATGCGCAAAAGCTGAACGGCGAAGTGGAAAAAGTGTTACTTCGTCTTGGATTTACCTTAACGGACGTTCCCGACAGCCATCTGTGCTGCGGGTCGGCGGGAACGTATGCATTAACGCATCCCGATCTGGCGCGCCAGCTGCGGGATAACAAAATGAATGCGCTGGAAAGCGGCAAACCGGAAATGATCGTCACCGCCAACATTGGTTGCCAGACGCATCTGGCGAGCGCCGGTCGTACCTCTGTGCGTCACTGGATTGAAATTGTAGAACAAGCCCTTGATAAGGAATAACAAAATGAAAACTAAAGTCATTCTTAGCCAGCAAATGGCGAGTGCAATTATTGCCGCAGGTCAGGAAGAGGCGCAGAAAAATAACTGGTCTGTTTCCATTGCTGTTGCCGATGACGGCGGTCATCTGCTGGCGTTAAGTCGCATGGATGATTGCGCGCCAATTGCGGCTTACATCTCCCAGGAGAAAGCGCGTACCGCCGCGCTGGGGCGTCGTGAAACTAAGGGCTATGAAGAGATGGTGAACAACGGACGTACCGCGTTCGTGACTGCGCCGTTACTGACGTCGCTGGAAGGCGGCGTACCGGTTGTTGTGGATGGGCAAATTATTGGTGCCGTGGGCGTTTCTGGTTTAACCGGAGCACAGGATGCGCAGGTCGCGAAAGCGGCAGCAGCGGTGTTGGCGAAATAAGCGAAAACGAGGAGATAAATGATGAGCGAAACCATAACCCAGGGCCGTTTACGCATTGACGCCGACTTTAAACGTTTTGTGGATGAAGAAGTTTTGCCGGGCGTGGAACTGGATGCTGCCGCGTTCTGGCGCAATGTTGATGAGATTGTTCACGATCTGGCACCAGAAAATCGTCAGTTGCTGGCAGAGCGCGATCGCATTCAGGCGGCGCTTGATGAGTGGCATCGCAGCAATCCGGGGCCGGTAAAAGATAAAGCGGCCTATAAATCTTTCCTGCGTGAACTGGGTTACCTGGTGCCGCAACCGGAGCACGTGACGGTGGAAACCACGGGCATTGATAGCGAAATCACCAGCCAGGCGGGGCCACAGCTGGTGGTTCCGGCAATGAATGCCCGCTACGCGCTGAACGCGGCGAACGCGCGCTGGGGCTCACTGTACGATGCGTTATACGGCAGCGACATCATCCCGCAGGAAGGGGCGATGGTCAGCGGCTACGATCCGCAGCGCGGTGCGCAGGTTATCGCCTGGGTTCGGCGTTTCCTCGATGAATCACTACCGCTGAAAAATGGCAGCTATCAGGATGTGGTGGCGTTTAGCGTGGTCGACAAACAATTACGTATCCAGTTGAAAAATGGTCAAGAAAGCACGTTACGTACTCCAGCACAGTTTGTCGGTTACCGTGGCGATACTGCTGCGCCGACCTGCATTTTGCTGAAAAATAACGGCCTGCATATTGAGCTACAAATCGATGCCAACGGGCGGATTGGCAAAGACGATCCGGCGCACATCAACGATGTTATCGTCGAAGCTGCTATCAGTACCATTCTCGACTGTGAAGATTCGGTCGCGGCGGTTGATGCGGAAGATAAAATCCTACTGTACCGCAACCTGCTGGGCCTGATGCAGGGGACTCTGCAAGAGAAAATGGAGAAAAACGGTCGGCAAATCGTGCGTAAACTGAATGACGATCGTCAGTACACCGCCGCCGATGGCTCTGAAATTTCTCTGCACGGACG
>ENA-ORTM01001368-ORTM01001368.1-human-gut-metagenome-genome-assembly--contig:-NODE-1368-length-25656-cov-3.943869_pt1 | contig 25656 bp, 24 predicted proteins | sample MGYA00241909_ERZ509182 | MGnify/ENA primary metagenome ERZ509182 (study PRJEB26280, sample SAMEA2338855) | human gut metagenome | biome: human gut; feature: human-associated habitat; material: faeces...
CTCATTACCGTAAAATTCTTAGTTCTCTCTACACGAAAAATCTGTGCCATGCTCCCCACTTCCTTTCCAGACAGAAAAAGACGCAAGCCATATTCTTATGACTCACGCCTTTCTGCATAACTTACTTTTCTATTCTTCTGTTTCCAATTCCAATCTCTGTAAAATATCTCTTACAATACCTGCATCTTCAATCAGATTAATTCCAAAACATTTTTTACCTGCATCCTTCAAAGACGCACCCACATGATATGCTTTCGTTTTATCAAGAATTAAAAAACGATCATGAAATGCTCTTGTGTACTTCACATCCAGTTTAGGATACTGTGCATTAAAGTTATCTACATCTGTTTGAGATAATTTTGTCCGTTGCTGTGTATAAACTGTCACCGCCACATTTTCTTTCTTCTTTGACAAAATATTTAATGTTCCTACATCCACATATCCATCTACCAGAACAATTTCCATTTCTGCTTTCTGAATCAGTCCTATCAATAAGCTGAATGCATCATATATCTGACCATCAAAAAATATCTTTTGATTAGACTCCTCATGATCTGATATGTACTCAAAAATCTGTTCCAGTTTTTCATCTGTCTTTTTCTGATATTCCAGTTGTTTTAGCTCAACGTTACTAATCCTTTCAAACAAAAGTGCATTGTTGGCTATAAACCGTCGCATTTCTACAAATGCACGCATAATACCTATACTTACATTAATTGCCACCTCACTATGCAATACACTTGCAAGCATGGATATTCCCTGCTCTGTAAATACATACGGTAATGTACGTCTGCCACCATAACCATTTTCTGTTCCACTGCCATTTGAGATGCCAAATTGGCATTTCAAGTTTTCATATTCATCTTTTGTAAGCTGAAATCGAAAATCTTCTGGAAATCTGGCAATATTTCTTTTAACGGCTCTGTTTAACGCTCCCGTTTCTACCTGATAAAGCATTGCCAGATCACTATCCACCATGACTTGTTTGTTTCTTACTACATAAATCAGATTTTCAACGTCCGGTGGCATGATTTCAACTATTTGTGTTTCCACTGGTTCCATTTCTCTTACTTTCTGATCCGCCATTCCATCTCCTCTATAACTTGAAATGCCAGACTGGCATTTCAAGTTACTTTACCGCACAATCATTTCTTATGAGTTCCCAAAATCCATGTTCCCATTTTTCCCTATTTTTCTCATTCTGCCTACTGCTATTTTTCATACAATAATGAGGTCGCAATCCACGACCTCATCACCTTCATTTAAACATAAATCAATTCATTGAGAATAATCTCTTCTGCAATTGCTTTGTGTTGATTAGCAGCTCTTACCCAGGCAATCTGATCTTTCTCTTTATCCGGCAATGGTTCTTTTTCTTCTAACTGTTTCAGTATTACCTCTTCCCGTTCTCTGGCTGCCTTGTCCACTTCCAGAAGATGCTCTCCAATGGTATCCTGTAAAAGCATCACCTGATAGGTTGAATTTCGATGATTCTTCAGATAATCTCTGCGAAGAAAACCATACTTGCCAAGTTGCTCCATCTGCTCACCGGATTTATAGGTGAGATTCGGGATCAGATATCCATTTACATTTGTATACGTTAATTTCATTTTATTAGCACTCTCCATTTCTCATCATTTTTTGACCACAAATTTACGACATTTACGACAAATCTGACACTGCTTTACAATACCAGACAAAATGACTGATGCCCCGGAAAGCCTGTAAAACAGGCACTTCTAGGATACACAAGACAGGACAAAAATCGACTTCCATTATCAAGAGGTGAGTGCTAATTTAATTGTGAAGATTTTGTGAGCAGTTTTAGGAGAATTAGGGAACGCGGATTCTTACATTTTTATAAAGATCCTGCCTCCTATTGCAGGGGAGAGTTTCCTGAGCTATACTGTACTTTAAAGAGAATGCCTCAGGAACAATTCCGGGCAGATTGGGAGGTAGTACGGATGAACAAGATTATACGCAGAATATTGGCCATTATCCCGGCAGTTCTTGTACAGGTACTCTGGATTATGCTGCTAATGAACTGGCTGGCACCCTGGGCGGCAGTGATTGAGCTGGTACTGGCGATTTTGTCTCTGCTTTTTGTGCTGTACATGATCACAAAGCGGGGAGAGGGAACCTACAAAATGCTGTGGCTGCTGGTCATCATGGCATTTCCTCTGGCGGGAGCTTTGCTGTATCTGATTTTTGGAACGGATCATACAAAGCGTCCGCTGCAGAAAAAATTGGATACGGTACGGGAATTCGCTCTTCAGCCCTCTGGGGGAACCGAAAATCTGGATGAGGAAGTTCCCAGACTGGCCCAGACTTTCCGGTATGTGGAACGGATGACAGGATTTCCGGTGTGTGAGAATCAGACGGCGGACTATTTTCCGTTGGGGGATGATATGTTCCCCTCGATTCTGGAAGATTTGAAGAAAGCAGAGAAGTACATTTTTCTGGAATATTTTATTGTGGAACATGGCGTGATGCTGGACAATATAGTGGATATTCTGGCTCAAAAAGTGAAAGAAGGAGTGGATGTTCGTTTCATGTATGATGATCTGGGAAGCCTTTCTACTTTTTCAGCGGAGGATGTGCGCAAACTGAAAGAGAAAGGGCTTCACTGTATTTCCTTTAATCCCATGGTCTTCCTGAAGGGAACCCTGAATTACCGGGATCACAGGAAGATGCTGATCATTGACGGCAGAGTGGCTTACAGCGGCGGGGTCAACCTGGCAGACGAATATATTAACCGATATGAAAAATACGGTCACTGGAAGGATGTGGGTTTGCGCCTTACCGGGCCGGCAGTTCAGAATTATACCCTGATGTTCCTGCGATTCTGGAATGCTTTTTCTGAGGAACCGATTCAGTGGGGACAGAAGGACGGCTCCGTCTGTATGGAGGATCTGAAACTGAAGTTGGCTGATACCAGGGAAACCAAGAGCCTGGAGACAAGGGAGAAGCCAAAACAGGCAGAGGAAACAGAATTTTCAGAAGGCGAAACAAGCCAGAACAAATCAGGGGCAGGGAAACCCCATTCTGTATCGGATGGTTATGTTCTTTCCTATTATGATTCTCCTCTTGGAGAGCAGGCGGTAAGCAACGAGCTGTACATTGAGCTTTTGTCCCAGGCAAAAGAGTACGCCTATTTTTATACCCCCTATCTGCTTCTGGGAGATGCGCTTTTGGATGCTTTTGTCCGGGCAGCTCACCGGGGCGTAGATGTGAGAATCTTTATGCCGGGCATTCCCGACAAAAAGCTGGTGTTCCGTATGTCTCACAGCTTTTATCCGGTGCTTCTGGAGGCGGGTGTCAGGATTTACGAATATACGCCTGGATTTCTTCATGCCAAGGGATGTGTTATTGACGATGTGGTGGGGACGGTGGGAACTGTGAACTTAGACTACCGAAGTTTGTACCTTCACTTTGAAAACAACTCCCTGTTCTACAAGGCTTCGATTTTGCAGGATATTAAGGCTGATTTTCTGGATACGCAGAGCAAGAGCCGGGAGATGATCCTGGGGCAGAACGTCAAGCTTACTTTCTGGAGCTGGATCTTTGACGGGATACTGCGAATCTTTGCGCCGCTGTGCTGAGCATTCCAAGTTTTTTATACAAGGTCTGTAATAGTAAAAACTTCTTGCATCATCACGCCAGTATGTTATAATGAAAATAGTTAATGATATAATGTTATGACAATAACGTTTATTCCAAAGCTATTTTAGAGATACAATCTATGTTAAAAAGCGGCTGATGTGAGGTGACTATGTTTTTAGAGGGCAAGATATTGGATAAGCGGGTTCCCATACCGCTGTACTTTCAGTTGAAGGAACTGATTGTAGAAGAGATCAAGAGCGGCAAATATGAGGTGGACAGTCTTATTCCTACAGAGAAGGAACTGAGTGAGCAATTTGATATCAGCAGGACTACCGTGCGGCAGGCAGTGACCGAGTTGGTGCAGGAGGGATGGCTGTATCGTATCAAGAGCAAAGGGACTTTTGTCGCAAGGCAGAAGATCCGTCAGGATTTTCTTCAGAGACTGGAGACATTTCGGGAACAGATGGAGCGTATAGGGGTGAAGCCAAGCACGCAGGTGTTGGAATTTAAGCGGATGAAGGCATCCAAAGAGGTGGCTGAGAATCTTCAGCTTCAGGAAGGGGATGGAGTTTTATATTTGTTTCGCCGCCGGTTTGGAGATCAGGAACCGGTGCTGACAGTGGAAACCTATGTTCCTCTGGTAAGGTGCGCCTTTTTGGAGGGCTGTGATTTTGAGAACAGTTCCCTTTATGAAATGATGGCAAAACAGAACGATACCAGGATTTACCGGGCCAGCCGATATGTGGAAGCAGTGGAAGCAAACGCCGGGGATGCACGGTATCTAAATATCAAGCGGGGCGCGCCTATTCAGCTGGTGCATACAGTGGGTTACACAGAGGCAGGCGTGGCGGTGGAGTATTCGATTGCCAGATACCGGGGGGATATGAGCCGCTTCCAGCTGGACGTATATGTGGATGCAGGAAAACGGTAGCGTACAGAGAATGGAATAAGGATGGACAGAAAGGGATGCTGCAAAATGCGGATCTCGGCTCAGTTTCGGTGTGTTTTTCCAGAAAACAGATAGGTTTCGGAGAAAATCACCGGAAAGGGGAGCCGGAGGTGTTTTGCAGCATCTCTGTTTTCTATCTGCGGGCAATGGGGCGGGATAATAGGTGACCTAGTCACAGAAGGAAAGTCTTGCTTTTGTTATACTTACTTCAACAAATAAGGGAGGAACCAGAAATGGCGGTAAAGGGGACAGGAAAATTAAAAGAGAACAGATTGTAAAAAAGAGTGAAAGACAGGAGGAGAATGAAATGTTTTCTATGAACTTTTTTAATAGAGGCGGTCTTTTTAAAACTATGGATATTAATCAGGGAGTAAAAGATTATGGTGCTACTCCGGGGGCGGTTTTGCTGGATGTGCGCACTCCGGAGGAATATGGGGAAGGGCATATTCCGGGAAGTAAAAACATTCCCCTTCAGAAGATTCAACAGGCAGAGAGCGCTCTGGGAGCAAAAGAGAGGGCGCTGTTTGTATACTGTCATTCCGGGGCAAGGAGCAGCCAGGCAGTAAGGACGCTGCAGCATATGGGCTATACGAATGTGACGAATATTGGAGGAATTGCATCTTATTCAGGAAAGGTGGTGCGCTGATATGAAGGTTGTGATTGTAGGCGGTGTGGCAGGGGGCGCCACAGCAGCGGCAAGGATCCGCAGGCTGGATGAGGAGGCTCAGATCCTGGTGTTTGAGCGATCCGGTTATATTTCTTATGCAAACTGCGGTCTCCCCTATTACATTGGGGATGTGATTACAGATTCGGAAGAACTGACTCTTCAAACTCCGGAGAGCTTTTTTTCACGTTTCCGAGTGGATATGAAGGTGTACCATGAGGTCATTGCCCTTCATCCGGAGCGGAAGACGGTTTCTGTCCGAAATCTGAAGAATGGGGAGGAGTTTGAGGAGAGTTATGACAAGCTGATTCTTTCACCAGGAGCCAAACCTACCCAGCCCAGACTTCCGGGGATAGGATTAAGCCGCCTGTTTACTCTGAGAACTGTGGAGGATACTTTTCGAATCAAAGAATACATCAGAGAAAATCATCCCAATTCGGCTGTACTGGCAGGAGGAGGCTTTATAGGCCTGGAATTGGCAGAGAATTTGCGGGAGCTGGGAATGGATGTGACCATTGTGCAGCGGCCGAAGCAGCTGATGAATCCTTTTGATCCGGATATGGCAGCCTTTATTCACAGCGAGATGAGAAAACATGGGGTGAGGCTGGTTTTGGGGCATACTGTGGAAGGGTTTGAGGAGAAAGACGGAGGCGTGGAAGTTCTTTTGAAGGGCGAAAAACCGCTTCATGCAGATATGGTGATTTTGGCTATCGGTGTGACACCGGATACCTGGCTGGCAAAGGAAGCTGGCCTGGAGCTTGGCATTAAGGGAAGCATTGTGGTGAACGACAAAATGGAAACTTCCGTTCCGGATGTCTATGCGGTGGGGGACGCTGTGCAGGTGAAGCACTTTGTATCCGGGGAGGATGCGCTGATTTCTCTGGCAGGACCGGCCAATAAACAGGGGCGCATCGCAGCTGATAATATCTGCGGCAAGGACAGCCATTATCTTGGTTCCCAGGGCAGCAGTGTGATCAAGGTATTTGATATGACAGCGGCTGCCACAGGACTAAATGAAGGCAATGCCAGAAAAGCCGGTTTGGATACAGATAAGGTGGTACTGTCTCCCATGAGTCATGCGGGTTACTACCCGGGAGGCAAAGTGATGACCATGAAGGTGATTTTTGAGCGGGAGACTTACCGCCTGCTGGGAGCGCAGATTGTGGGCTATGAAGGGGTAGATAAGCGCATTGATGTGCTGGCGACAGCCATACATGCGGGACTGAAAGCCACACAGTTAAAGGATCTTGACCTGGCCTATGCACCGCCTTATTCTTCCGCAAAAGATCCGGTAAATATGGCTGGTTTTATGATTGATAATATTGCCAAGGGGGTGTTAAGGCAGTGGCATCTGGAGGATGATGAGAAGCTCCCAAGAGACGGCAGCGTGACTCTTTTGGATACCAGAACTCCCGGAGAATACAGTCTAGGTCACGGGGAAGGGTTTTTCAATATTCCGGTGGATGAGCTGAGAGAACGGATTTCGGAAATCAATCCTGGAAAGCCGGTGTATGTGATGTGCCAGAGCGGTCTGCGAAGCTATATTGCTTCTCGCATTTTAGCTGGAAAAGGCTTTGAAGTATATAATTTTTCCGGAGGCTTCCGCTATTATGACGCAGTGCGCAATGACCGTTGTCTGATACAGCGGGCATCTGCCTGCGGTATGGATCAGCCGGAATAAGAACTATTAAATGGCATATGTCAAAAATATTATTGACATATGCCATTTATGTATTATAATAAAGACAGAGAGCAAGAGGCAAGGGCAGTCGGCAAATGGAAGAACTGAAAAGTCGATAAGCCGAAAAGCGAAAGAGCCGGTAAGCCGGTAAGCCGGTAAGCCGGTAAGCCGGTAAGTGGGTAAGTTGCTACGCTGATCAGGAGGTGAGAATCTTGCCGAGGCCGAGAAAATGCAGAAAAGTATGCCAGATGCCTCAGATCAGGGAATTTCGCCCTGTGGGCGAGACGGCTGGTGAAAATACAGTGGTTTTGACGGTGGATGAATACGAAGCGATCCGTCTGATTGACCGGCAGGGTTTTTCACAGGAAGAGTGCAGCAGCTATATGCAGGTAGCCAGAACTACAGTTCAGCTGATCTACAATTCTGCAAGAAAAAAGCTGGCAGATGCCCTGGTGGAGGGCTTGTCCCTTCGCATAGAGGGCGGGCATTATCAGCTCTGTGCTGGAGATGAGGAATACTGCGGCTGCGGAGGCTGTTGGAGACATCGGAGAGATGGACGCAAGGAAGAACGTATAGAAGACAGTATAAAAGATGGCATAGAGGAGGCGAAGTCCATGAAGATTGCAGTACCTTTGGATGAAAATAAACAGGATGTGTGTATCGTTCTTGCCCGGGCGCCCTATTTTCTGTTTCGGGTGGAGGGAAAGGATGAGGTGGTAGAGAATCCGGCCGCCAGCGCCCAGGGAGGCGCAGGGATACAGGCAGCCCAGTTCTTGGTGGATCAGGGGATCGACGCATTGATTACCCTTCGCTGTGGGGAGAATGCCAGAGAGGTATTCCAGGCAGCAGATATTAAAATTTACAAATCCGCAAACAAAGCCGCCGCGGATGACCTTGCCGCAGTGGAGCGGGGAGAGCTGAAGGAGCTTACCCAGTTTCACAGCGGATATCATGGTGTGCAATGAAGATCGCCTGTCTAAGCGGTAAGGGCGGTGCAGGCAAAACAATGGCGGCGGTGAATCTGGCTGCAGCAGCAGGAAGAGGCGTTTATATTGACTGTGATGTAGAGGAGCCAAATGGCCGGCTGTTTTTAAAGCCCGAGGGTGTGAGAGAAAGCACTGTATCATCCATGCTGCCGGAGTTTGATGCCAAAAAATGCAATGGCTGCAAAAAGTGTGTGGAGTTTTGCCGATTTCATGCGCTAATGTATATAAAAGAGAAACCGATAGTATTTTCCGAGGTCTGCCACAGCTGCGGCGGCTGCATGCTGGTATGCCCGGAAGGTGCGGTGTCCAAGAAACTGAAGCCTGTAGGAAAATTGGAAATTGGAGCAAGAGGAAATATTCAGATAGTAACCGGGATTTTAAATCCGGGAGAAGCCTCCGGCGTTCCAGTAATTCGGGAAGCGCTGGCTCAGGGAGATAGAATCGTCCGGGGAGCGGGGGCACCCTGCAAAGGGAAGCCTTTTTATGAGGAGACGATGGAGCCGGAAGCGGGCTTAGACCATGGAGAGAACCTGACGGTGATTGACTGTCCGCCGGGAAGCGCCTGCAGTGTAATGGAAAGCGTGATGGATGCAGATTTTTGTATTCTGGTGGCGGAGCCTACTGCTTTTGGATTTCACAATTTCCGGATGGTTCATCAGCTGGTTACTTTGCTTGGAAAAAAATGCGGTGTGGTGATCAATAAGCAGGAGGAGCCGTATGAGCTGTTAGAGAATTTTTGTGAAGAGCAGAGATTGCCTGTACTAGCCAGGATTCCCTATGATTCCAGAATAGGAGCGTGGATTGCCAGAGGCGAATTGATTGCCAAGCAGGATCAGGAGTTTCATACCCTGTTTGTCGGGATTTTGAAGCAGATTGGAGGCAGCCTATGAAACGTCTTTTGATCCTCAGCGGAAAGGGAGGAACCGGAAAAACCACCACAGCGGCAGCTTTTATGCACTTTGCAAGGGCGAAAGCTGCGGCGGACTGCGATGTGGATGCGCCCAATCTGCACCTGGTCACGCAACAGAAGGGGCAGCCTGTTGTCACAGAATTTCTGGGCGGGGATAAGGCGGTGATCGATGATACGCTTTGCATTGGCTGCGGACTCTGCAAAGAGCACTGCCGATTTCATGCTATTGAGTGCAGGGAGGGTAAGTACCAGATAAATGAATATTCCTGCGAGGGCTGCGGCGTCTGTGCCTATGTTTGCCCTAATCAGGCCGTTGGGCTGAATACAGACGTGGCCGGTCAGAAAGAGCTGTATCTGGAGGACGGAGTGTTTTCCACAGCTACGCTGAAGATGGGCAGAGGAAATTCCGGGAAACTGGTAACTGATGTGAAGATGGCAATGCTGAAGAATGCTCCGGATACCGAGCTTGCGGTGATCGATGGCTCTCCAGGAATCGGCTGTCCTGTGATGGCATCAGTCAGCGGCATGGATCTGGTGCTGGTGGTAGCAGAACCCAGTCTTTCCGGGATCAGCGATTTAAAACGATTGGTAAAAACTGCCAGAACCTTCGGGGCCAAGCTGGCCGTTTGCGTCAATAAATGGGATGTGAGTCCGGAAAATACGGACGAGATCCAACGCTTTTGTAAAGAGGAGGAAATTCCCTTTGTGGGAGTGATACCTTATGATAAAAGTGCATCTGCAGCGATCAATAAGGGCTGCAGTCTGGCAGAGATGGACTGTCCTGCCGCAGATGCGCTGAAAAAAATTTTTAAAATGACAAGCCAATTGCTTGGATTGAATGGAAAGGAGATTTTATTATGAAAATTGCAGTAGCAGCTATGGGAAACACCGTTGCAGGTCATTTTGGCCATTGTGAGAACTTTATCTTTTTTGACACAGCAGATGGAAAGATTACTGGTGAAAATTCTGTACCGAATCCTGGGCATCGCCCCGGTTTTTTGCCAAACTTCCTGGCAGATAACGGCGCAGAAGTGATCATTTCCGGGGGAATGGGCGGAGGCGCTGTAGATATTTTCAATGAGAGAGGGGTAGAGGTGATCGTAGGCGTTCAGGGAGATGCCAGAACCGCAGTGGAGACCTACCTGAGAGGCGAGTTAAAATCTACAGGCTCCATCTGCCATGAACATGAGCATGCGCATGAGTGCGGAGAGCATCAGTAGAGAAATGGGAAGAAACAAAAAAGCACTAAAAAGTAAGAGAAAATGAGAAATTCCACAAGAGAATAAATAATACAAAAGAAGTAAGGGATATAAAACCCGATAAAAGAAAATGAAAGAGGGCGCCCCAGACGGCTCAGTCTCTTCCAAGGCAGTCAGGTGAAAGAAGCAAAATCTGCTGTTTAGAAGGGAGTGGGTCAAAGGGGGGCCCTCTTTGTATCATAGGAGCAGGGTGTCAAAACACCTTAATTGAGATTACGCGGATTGTTTCGTGCAGGCACTCCCAAAATCCTTCCCCATATTTGTATATTGTGAAGCTTACGCTTCACTTTTAGGCTCATATGGGACACTGTAATCCTATGAAATAAAAAGGTTCCGCAGGCTCGCGTTGCGGCGGACGGGAATAATACCGCGGAAACGACTAGGCTCAGGCGGAGGGAATGTTTGGCGAATGAGAAGCAGCAAAAGTTACCATCCGGATCCCATGCGGCTGAGGGCAAGGATAATGGATTCAATGCCTGCAGCGATCAGATAGATACCGATGAGTGCGCCCACAGTGAAGAGGGTAAAGGCGGGCTGAAACAGCATCAGGACACCGAGAATCAGTCCGGTAATGTTCGTAACCAGTGAAAAATAGTAGCAAAAGTCTCCAGCGGCAAGGCGGATGATCCCCAGATGAGCCAGCCGGGAAAGGCAGTGAGTGATAAACCAGAGGGGAAACAGGATAGATACGATCCATTTCCCAATTCCTGGGTGCCCCAGGAGAATGACGCCTGCCATCACGCTCAAAATACCGGAAACCAGGGCAACAATAGGGGCAAAACCCGTATAGCGCTCCGTTTTAATGTAGAAGATAATATCACAGGTTCCGGTGATCACAGCAATTACGCCGTAGATGACAGCAATGCTGGTGAACATGCTTCCGGGTTTGAACAGGGTAAATAATCCCAGGATAAGCATACAGATGCCGGAAATAAATTCAATCCATCCAAAACCAGAGCGTTTTCTCATTGCTGAGCGCCCCCTTCCTCTAAAATTCTCATAAATTCATCTCCAGTAATGGTCTCTTTTTCATACAGATACTGTGCAAGCTGATCCAGAACAGCGCGGTTTTCCAGCAGGAGTTTTTTGGCTTTTTCGTGCTGCGCTTTTACCAGAGCAACCACCTTTTCATCAATTTCTTTCTGGGTTTCCCCGGAGCAGGCCAGAGAGGTATCGCCGCCCAGGTATTGGTTGGTGACTGTCTCCAGAGCAACCATATCAAAATCTTCATTCATACCATAGCGGGTGATCATGGCCCGGGCCAGTTTCGTTGCCTGCTCAATGTCATTGGATGCACCGGTGGTAATGCTGCCGAACACGATCTCCTCTGCAGCCCGACCTCCGGTAAAGGTTGCAATCTTATTTTCCAGTTCCTCCTTAGTCATAAGGCATTTGTCCTGCTGTTCTACCTGCATGGTGTATCCAAGAGCGCCGGAGGTTCTGGGAATGATGGTGATCTTTTGCACTGGAGCAGAGTGCGTCTGCTTTGCAGCCACCAGAGCATGGCCGATTTCGTGGTAAGCGACCACTTTTTTCTCCCCATCGGAGAGAATGGCATTTTTCTTTTGGTATCCTGCGATTACTACCTCAATACTTTCTTCCAAATCTGCCTGGGTCACAACGGTACGGTTGTTCCGTACTGTCCGCAGGGCCGCTTCATTGACAATGTTTGCCAGTTCTGCGCCGGAAGTGCCGGAGGCCATTCGGGCAATGGTATGGAAATCCACATCAGAGGAAACTTTGATTTTCTTTGCATGAACCTTGAGGATTTCTTCCCGGCCCTTCAGATCCGGAAGTTCTACAGGAACCCGCCTGTCAAAACGGCCGGGACGTGTCAGGGCGGCATCCAGAGATTCCGGCCGGTTGGTGGCGGCTAAAATAATGACGCCATTGTTTCCCTCGAAACCGTCCATCTCTGTGAGGAGTTGGTTCAGCGTCTGCTCCCGCTCGTCATTGCCGCCTATCTGTCCGTCTCTCTTTTTTCCGATGGCGTCAATTTCGTCAATGAATACAATGCAGGGCGCTTTTTCTTTTGCCTGCCGGAACAGGTCGCGAACCTTGGAGGCCCCCATTCCAACAAACATTTCCACAAATTCTGAGCCGGAGATGGAAAAGAAGGGAACGCCTGCTTCTCCGGCTACTGCCTTTGCAAGCATAGTTTTACCGGTTCCGGGAGGGCCTACCAGAAGAAGTCCCTTTGGCATAGAAGCGCCCACTGCGGTGTATTTTTCCGGATTGTGAAGGTAATCCACGATTTCTGCCAGGCTTTCCTTAGCCTCATCTTCTCCGGCCACATCCTTAAAATGAATTCCATCGGTGGATTGGACATAGACCTTGGCATTGCTCTTTCCCATGCCAAAAGACATGGCATTTTTGCCGCCCATCTGCTGCATCATCTTCTTACGCATATATTGTCCTAACGCAATGAAGATCGCCATGGGAAGGATGAAGGAGATGAGAAAGCTAAGAAGGGGAGAGGTTTTTTCCACAATATCCTTGGAAAAAACTGCGCCGGAATCGTGCAGCCGCTCTGTGAGTCCGGGATCGTTCATAAGGCCGGTTTTATAGATGACGGAATCCTCTTTATCAGTGAAGGTGATCTGGGTATCTGACACATCCACCTGCCCGATATTTTTCTCTTCGATCATGTCCATGAATGTTCCGTAGTCCACTTCCACTACTTGCCGCTGGAGCAGCATGGGGGTTATGATCATATTGAATAGAAACAGAATCAGAAGGACGATGCCATAGTAATAGATCAAAGGTTTTTTAGGTGATTTGACTTCTTTCATAATCCTGAATATTCCTCCTTTGAAAGAGTATACTCCGAGAAAGTAAGGAAATGAAATTCCGCTTTCAACAGGGGTGTAACAATTTTTACCAGAATATTATAAATCCTGAGTTTCAGGAACGTCAAATGAAATTTGCAGAACAGAACCTGAGTGAGTTTCAGGGAGGGACGGAGGAAGCAGTGCAGTATCACAGGTCCGGGATCTGTCTATACTGCAGACGGAGGTGCATTATAACCGTATTTAGAACTTTACGCAGAAGAAGTTGTCTGGTAATATCGGAGTGGTAAAAGGCAGTAATCTGCGTTTGAGATAAGATTGCCATGGAAGCGGAACACCATTTTGACTGAAGGGAGGAAGAGACAAGATGTATTTTGGTGATATTATCACAGAAATAAAAACAAAATTTTGATATAGTAAGTACAAAACAAAAAGTGGTCCAAAAAGAAGGATTATTTTAAGATGAAATACATTCAAAAACATCTGGAGAGGAGCTAAGACAAATGCAGTACGCAATTTCTTTTTTGGAGGGGATTATTACCTTCATATCCCCTTGCCTGCTACCCATGCTTCCTATTTATATTTCTTATTTTGCAGGGGGCGGTGAGCGGAGCATTCGTAAAACCGTCCGCGGGGCGCTTGGGTTTATCACAGGATTTACGGTTGTATTCGTTTCCATGGGAGCTTTGGCAGGTACCCTGGGCAGTTTTTTAAGAGAATATCAGACCACAGTAAATATTGTTTCAGGTTTGGTGGTAATCTTTTTTGGCTTGAATTTCCTGGGAGTTTTGAAACTGAACCTGTTTCGAGGCAGTCAAAAATCTGTGGATACAAGCAATATGGGATTTATTTCGGCACTGGTCTTTGGAGTGATTTTTTCCCTGGGGTGGACGCCCTGCGTGGGAGCATTCCTTGGTTCTGCTTTGATGCTGGCATCTCAGCAAGGGCATGTGCTGGAGGGAATGATGATGCTGCTGGCTTATTCCCTGGGCTTAGGGATTCCCTTCCTGCTCAGCGCGGTGCTGATCGACTATCTGAAGTCTGCGTTTAACTGGATTAAGAAAAATTATAAGATCATAAATGGAATCAGCGGAACCCTGCTGATACTGATAGGAATTTTGATGGCTACCGGGACTCTCGGCCGTCTGCTGAGTCTGTTTAGCTAAAAATTGCTTCATTTTATATCAGTTTCATGAAGGAGACATTATATTAAGGAGGCGTTATGAAAAATAAGAAAACATTGATGATCATCATTTTAGTATTTGCGTTGGTTTTGATTGGAGCGTCGGTTCTATACAATCAGCTGGGAAAGGAACTGGCTCCGGATCAGCTGTCTGTGCAGTCGGCTCCGACAACAGAAGGACAGAAAGAAACTTCTCCATTACAAGCAGAGAGTGGAGAAATGAAGCAGGAAGAAACGAAAAAGCCTGAGATAGAGAATGCGGGAGAGACAGAGTCAGAAAAGAACTTGGAGACAGAAGCGGCAGAGCCGGAAAAGGCGGAAGAGAAAAATACAGAGGCAGGGCGGGCCAATGGAGAAGCGTCTGAAACGGAAGCCCGTGAGACAGAAGCGGAGACAGACAACAGGATTTCAGCACCGGATTTTACCGTGTATACCAGAGAAGGTGAAGAAGTAAAGCTGTCTGATTATTTTGGAAAACCCATTGTATTAAACTTCTGGGCCAGCTGGTGTGGCCCCTGCCAGATGGAAATGCCGGATTTCAATGAAAAGTATCTGGAACTGAAGGAGGAAGTGGATTTTCTGATGATCAATATGACAGATGGATCCAGGGAGACGGTGGATGGGGCGTCTGGGTTTATTGAAGAAAAGGGATATGAATTCCCGGTCTTTTATGATACGGATATGGATGCTGCCGCCACCTATGGAGCCTATTCCCTGCCCACTACTTATTTTATCGATCGGGACGGTTACGTGATTGCCCAGGCGAAAGGAGCTATTGATGGGGCAACGCTTCAGAGAGGATTGGATCTGATCGTGGGTTAGGATGAAGAATTTCATAAAAGGTTATTTTTATTTAAAAGAAATGTCGGGGGGTATGATTTGAAAGATTATGCACTCGGGCATTTCTTCATTTTGAGGAAACAAATTAACTGAGTCAATTAAAGGGCGAAAGCATATTTGTTTTTTCAATCATATAGGTTTATTCTATCGGTTAATTGACGAGAAAAATATAAAACTCTGCATGACGGAGGTAATAATGGCGGAAAATAGGATGATTTTCAAGAATTCAGAAAAATATTTCTGAATCTCTGAATGGATTTGTAAGGTTTGGCAGAAATCCACGAAGGAATTCTTGGAATGGGATATCTAGATATTGCAGAAAAATAGGATGACATCAAATAGAAACATAAAAACACACAAAAAATAAGCTCTTATTATTTATATATGAATGCTAATCATTAGAGAGAAGATCTTATTAAATTAATTTCCCAAATCAAAAAAATTCATTAATACAAGTAAAAATCAATGAAGCTATCGTTTTTGAAAATCTTCATTATCTAGAATTCCATTCCGACTATTGATATAAAATAATAAATTCTAAAAAATTAAATGTTTTCTATAAATTCACTTATGAATTGTATGGCAGCACCTGCAGCGGTTGCTTCGATTTTGTATTTACATGGCAAGGCATAATCGAGGGCTTTTTCGTCAAAAAAGCTTTTTTGATCGATTCTGGAGCATAAGTCTTCCATGTAGGGATTGATAAATGAACCGACATAGCCGCCGATTATGATGTTGCAATCAAATATCATATGAAGATTATGAATAGCTAAGGCAAGATGGTTCAGATAGTCATTCCAAATGCTTTCGGCTCCTGAATCATGCTGGCTGAGTAGTGCAAAAAATTCTTCTAAGTTCCCATTTGTATAGGAATCCAAGACTGTAGCATTGCATAAGGTGTCAAAACAACCATATTTTCCACAGTAACATTTTTTCTGTGAGTTTGTAATTAATTTTATATGACCGATTTCACCAGCTCTGTTGGAATTTCCTGAATAAATTTCTTTATTAAAGATAATGCAACCACCAATATTGTTATTTAAATTGAGATAGACAGCATTATCAATATTATTTTGCGTCCAGACTTCAGCAAAACCGGCAACAAGAGAATCATGAAACAGCCTAGTTGTATAAGGAATATATTTGGTGAAATCTTCTTTTGTTTTGTTGTTAAAATCTAAAGTGAGACCATAGATGATTCTCTGATCATTTTCAGAAATTAAACTTGGAACAGAAATACCAACACCAAGCAGTTGCTTGTCGCTAATTTGAGCTTCTGTTTTGATCATTTCTACCAATTCTCCCAATTTTTTCAGGTAACCATCATCTGTCAAATCAAATTTAATATGTTCTCGGTGCGAATGGGTTACCGAACCGAAAAAGTCAACGCTTACTATGGTAATATGATTGGCAGAAATAAAAATACCAATAGCCATTCGACAGTCATTGACTGCAATATAGGTGGAGGCATTTCTGCCGCCGGTATTTTTTTTAAAATCAGAAATGGCAATATAGTGCTTTTCTTCCAGATATTGGAGATGTTGCGTTACAGTAGGAATACTGAGTCGTACATTGACAACAATATCCTGGCGAGATACAGGCCCATTATTTTTGATGTACTGATAAATGGATTGTCGATTTTGGTTTTTGGTGGAGGTTGAAACTATGTTTTTTTTGTACATAATAGTATCCTTGTTTGTTTTGCGATTTGTTTTTGATTGATTAAAATCACAATTATTAATTAATAATTCTGGTTTTTATATAATTATAGCACAAAAAAAGAGGAAAAAAAGAATTGACATTAACATAAATAAGCTATATAATAAAAACACTTAAATAAAACGGATTTATTTAATATATATGTAAAAGGGGTTTTACAATATATCAAATCCGAAATAATGCAGAAAAAGGAGAAGGAATATGAAAAAAAGATGGGTGGCAATTCTTATGAGTGCAGCAATGGTACTCGGGTGCGGGATGACAGCTATGGCAGAAGAAGATACCGTAAAAGTTGGTTTTGCGCTGAAGACTCTGAATGGACCATATTTTGTTGCTTTGGCAGACGGTGTTGAGAAACTTTGTGAAGAAAAGGGATGGGAATTAACTACCCTTGTAGCAGATGAAGACATTACAAAAGAAGCCGAAAATATGGAAACTTTTATTGCTCAAGGTATGGATATTGTTTTTCTAAACAGTATTGATCCAGACGCTTGCATTCCATCAGTAGATGCGGTAGCAGAAGCGGGTATTCCGTTGATCAATCTTGATTCCGATACAAATTCTGAAACACATGTTACGACTGTTTATTCTAATAATTTGGAAAATGGAAGACTTTCCGGGCTTGCATATGTAGAATGGCTGAAAGCTCAAGGAAAAGAAGAAGAAGGAATCAAAGCAGTTCTGGTAAGTGGTGCTAAGGGAAATATTGCTGGTTATGAGAGACGCGGTGGATTGTTTGCGGGTATTGTTCAGGGAATGACCGGATGTACAGAAGAAGAAGCGTGGGCAGCCCGTGATGAAATTGAAAATCAGCTGATTGACAAAGGGACTGCTGAGTATCCAGATGCAAAATTAGAAATTGTAGGTCAGGGTTGGGGTGCTTGGACTGTTGATGATGGTCTTGTGGCAGTAGAAGATTTTATTACTGCTAACCCGGATATCAATTGTGTCCTTGGTGAAAACGATCAGATGTTGTTTGGTGCTATGACGGCTCTTGAAAATGCAGGGCTGGAAGGTGTTGCACTAGTAGCCGGAGCAGACGGAGCAAAAGAAGCCTTTGATCTGATCAAAGAAAATGATACGGCAGTTAATCCGTATATCGTTTCAGGTTTAAACAGCCCGAGCCTGGTTGCTGAGGGTGGTATTGATGTTGCTCAGCAGCTTCTTGACGGAGCAGAATGGGATAGTTTTGAGAAAATTACTATGACAGCAGCTGTTGGAGTTACCAAAGAAAATGTTGATGAATGGTATGATTACGGTTTCTAAGGAAAAGACATCAGAAAATTTGCAGCAGGGACTGGCTTTTAAAGTTATAATGGTATTGGTTTAAAGATAAGGTCACCAGCTTCGCCGGTGACCTTATCTTCATCTTATGGGAAAGAAGTTTATGGAGGTTAAGGCATGCAGCAGTCGCAGTACAGATTAGAAATGAAAAACATTTCAAAACGTTTCGGTGGTGTAAAAGCATTAACTGATGTATCGTTACAGATTGAACCTGGAGAAATCCATGCCCTTATCGGAGAAAATGGCGCAGGAAAATCAACGCTTATGAAGATTTTATCAGGGGCATATAAAAGAGACAGTGGAAGTATTTATATTGATGGAAAGGAAGTTACGATCAATAATCCAAAAGATGCAAAGCGTCTTGGCGTTGCCATTATATATCAGGAGTTTATGCTGGCGCCGGATCTTACAGTTGCAGAAAACATTTATATTGATCAGCTTTCATCAGGGAAACCATTGATCAATTGGAAAGAATTGAATCGAAAGGCCAAAGAGCAGCTTACGAATTTGGGATTTGATGATATTTCGCCTATGGCGAAAGTGAGAAGTTTAAGCGTTGCATATCAACAGGTAGTTGAGATCTGCAAAAATTTGACTAGAAATGCGAAAATTTTAGTTTTGGATGAGCCTACGGCGGTGCTTACTTTTGCAGAAATTCAGAAATTGTTCGGGATTCTTAGAAAGTTAAAGGATGAAGGCGTAAGTATTATTTATATTTCTCACCGTTTGGAAGAGATTTTTGAATTGAGCAGCCATATTACGGTTCTAAAAGATGGAACTTTTGTGGACAAAGTAGAAACTTCTTCTATTAATAAAGAAAAATTGGTTACGATGATGGTGGGGCGTGAGATGTCTCAAATGTTCCCTCCAAGGAATGCAAAAATTGGAGATGAAGTTCTTCGAGTAGAAAAATTGAATGCGGGAAAAATGGTACAGAATGTCAGTTTTAGTGTAAAAGCAGGGGAAATTCTTGGCTTTAGCGGACTGGTTGGCGCTGGCAGAACAGAGACCATGAAGACTATTTTCGGAGCAATAAAAAAAGATAGCGGAGATATTTATTATTTTGGTCAGAAAACAGATTTTAAGGATCCCAGGGATTCGATACGTAAAGGCTTTGGAATGCTTCCGGAAAACAGAAAAGAGGAAGGCTTGGTATTAACACAGAGTATTCGGTCAAATTCAACACTGACAATTTTAAATGACAGGATTGCACCAAGGCAGGTGATTAATCACAAAAAAGAGAAAGAATTTGTGAAAGAAATATTGGCTGGTATGTCTACCAAATATGGAGATACGGAAGATAATGCAAATAGCTTGAGTGGGGGCAATCAGCAGAAGGTAGCTTTGGCAAAATGGCTTGCAGCAGAATGTAAATGTCTGGTATTTGATGAACCTACGCGAGGCGTAGATGTTGGTGCCAAAACAGAAATTTATAAGATCATGAATGATCTTGCAGAGAAAGGTGTTGCCATTATCATGATCTCTTCAGAAATGACGGAAATCATTGGGATGTGTGACCGTGCGATTGTTATGAGACAGGGTAAAATTTCTGGAGAATTTTCTAGGGAAGATCTCGCAGAAGATAATCTTATTAAGTCCGCAATGGGGGTATAAAAAATGAAAAAACAAGGAAATATTAAAAAGGTTTTGGTGCAGAATAATACATATTTGATTTTTCTGGGTTTGGTTATTGTTTGTGCGCTGCTGTCTGATACATTCCTTACAGCAATGAACATCCGCAACATTGCATTACAGCAGTCGGGTCCCATCTGTGTTGTCCTTGGTATGCTGTTTGTTATTTTGACTGGCGGGATTGATTTGTCGGTTGGATCAATTATGGCTCTTGGAGCGGCTGCTACAGCGTATATGATCGTGAATTGGAATGTGCATTTTATTCCCGCTATGCTGATTACTCTTGTTATGGGATTAATAGCAGGAATGATTACTGGTATTTTGGTTGCATACGCAAATTTTCAGGGCTTTGTAGCTTCCTTGACCATGATGACAATGGCAAGGGGATTGGCTTTGATGATCACTCGAGGTGCTCCGATTAGATTGGATAAGGCAACGCTTGGAACACTGGTAAATAAAGAATACTTATATCCGGTTTTGTTTATTGTAGTTATTCTCATTGCAGCCTTTGTTTTTATTCAGAAATATACTGCATATGGACGTATTATTATTGCAATCGGAAGTAATAGTAAATCGGTGGAGTTGGCCGGTATTCATGTTAAAAAATATTTGGTATCTGTATATGCAATATCTGGTTTGATGTCTGCCCTTGGTGGTGTTATTATTGCGGCACGATCTTCAACTGGAAGCGCTACAATCGGCCAGGGTCAGGAGTTGGATGCGATTGCAGCTTGTGTAATTGGCGGTGCCAGTCTTGCTGGTGGTAAAGGAAATGTAACGAAAGCTGTTATTGGCGCTTTGGTACTTGCGCTGATCAGTAATATTATGAATCTGTGTGCAGTTCCAGCATATCCGCAGGATGTTATCAAAGGTATCATTATTATTTTGGCAGTATTGCTGCAGCTGATGACAGATAGGACGGAAAGCACGGTTTAAATTTAAAAATAAAATAGAAGGAGGATTTGCATTATGAGCGAGAGAAAAAATGGTAGAATGATGGCTGCATTTTTGCCGGGAAACAGTACCGCGGTATTAAAAGAAGTAGATATTCCTACTCCGGGGCCAGGTCAGGTTTTGGTAAAAACTATGGCATCAACCATTTGCGGAAGCGATATTCGTTGTATTTACCGTGAGCATGTGGGGAAGGGGCCGGAGGGTTATATTCCCGGAACGATTGCTGGACACGAGCCTTGCGGTATTATCGTAGAGGAAGGCACCGGATTGAAGCGTTTTAAAAAGGGAGACAGAGTGATAATTTATCATATCTCCGGCTGCGGAGTTTGTTATGAATGCAGAAAAGGATATGCAGTTGCCTGTAAGAGCCCGCATCGCAAGGCTTATGGCTGGCAGAGAGATGGCGGCATGGCCCCATACATTTTGGCTGATGAGAAAGATTTGATTGCTCTTCCAGACGAATTAAGCTATAAGGATGGCGCGCAGGTGGCTTGTGGTTTCGGAACCGTGTATGAAGCCTTAGAAAAGATACAGGTCTCTGGTAATGACGCTGTTTTAGTTACCGGCTTGGGACCGGTGGGAATGGCTGCGCTGATGCTGGCAAAGGCAATGGGGGCAAACAAATTAATTGGCGTTGAAATGAATGAAGAGCGCATTGCTTTGGCAAAAAAACTCGGTTTGATCGATTATGGCTTCAAACCAGATGAAGCTTATGATAAAGTAATGGAATTAACTAACGGAAATGGTGTAGAGAAGGCTCTGGATGCAAGCGCAGATGATTCAGCGCGTCGTCTGGCTGTTCGCTGTACAAGGGATTGGGGGAAAATTGCTTTTGTTGGAGAAGGCGGAACCTGTACGTTTGAACCGAGCCCGGATATTATTCATGGGCAGAAGACGATTTACGGCTCCTGGGTAACCTCACTGTGGCGGATGGAAGATCTGGTGGAGCGCCTGGTGCGCTGGGGAATCCATCCGGAAGATTTGATTACTCATGAGTTTCCACTGGAAAAGGTAGATGAAGCCTATGCTCTTATGGCGAGCGGTAAATGCGGAAAAGTAGCAGTAGTATTTCCAGAATAAACAAAAACAGATAGGCATAACAGAGACAAAGACAACGGTTTGAATAACAGTTATAGAAAAATAAAGGGGGAATAAAATTATGTATTTAGAAGAACTGTTTGGATTAAAAGGAAAAACTGCAATTGTAACGGGAGCTGGAAGAGGGATTGGACAGGTAGTAGCCTGTGGGCTTGCGAAAGCGGGAGCCGAGGTAGTCAGCATCAGCAGAAGTGGTGCGCCGGAAACGGTGAAAATGATTAAAGAGGATGGCGGAAAAGCATACGATCTAAAAGCAGATGTTACGAAGGAAGCGGAAGTAGATGCTGCTTTGGCAGAGGTAGTGAAGCGTTCCGGAAAGATTGACATTCTTTTCAATAATGCAGGCGTTTGTCTGCACAAGGATACCTTTAGCGCAACAATTGAGGAATGGAGGAATGTAATTGATATTAATCTGACTGGTGAATATATTATGGCAAGAGCAGTCGGAAAGATTATGGTTGATCTGGGAATTAAAGGTTGTATCGTTAATATGGCATCTATGTCAGGAAGTATTGTAAATATTCCTCAGTGGCAGGCATCTTATAATGCATCAAAAGCAGGCGTTATGCATATGACAAAGTCTCTGGCAATGGAATGGATTGATTATGGTATCCGCGTAAATAGCTTAAGCCCGGGATATATTTCAACACCCATGGCAGCAGATGTTCCGCAGGAACTGAAGGACGCTTGGATGCCGCTATTCCCTATGCATCGTATGGGTAAACCGGAAGAGCTGATACCGGCGATTCTGTACCTGGTAAGTCCTGCATCTACCTATACAACTGGAACTGATATGATCGTAGACGGTGGATATACCCTGATTTAAGAAGAATTTTGCAGATGGGAAAGAAGTGCTGTTGTTCCGATGTTTTTAGTATAAAATATAATCAAGGCTGTTAAAAGATGCCTGTGGAGAAGTGTGCATAAAGCATGCTCACCCCACAGGCATTTTTAGAAGATTGTCAGGTTCTGATGAAAAATAGAAAGGCTATCAAAAAAGAACAGCATTCCTATGATTATATTTTAACAACGGCTTTTACAATGGAAGCTTTCTGATCACAGCTTAAGTCCATCGCAGTCTGCATATCATTAAAATCGAATACATTTGTTACGATCCCCTTTAAGTTTACTTTTCCGCTTCGGACAGCCTCGATTGCAGTGTCAAACATGTGACGGGAACGGTAAATCGTGCGGAAGGTCAGTTCTTTATCGAGGGCAGTGCTCATTTCCATATTTACTTTTCCCGTTTTTGTATAACCGATTAAAACGATATTAGAACCTTTTTTAACAGCATGAATGGCTTGATTTGTAGTGATTTCTGTGCCTGCGGTTTCGATAGCAAGATCAGCGCCCAGGTTATTGGTGATTTCCAGAATTCTGGAAACCACATTTTCGGTCGTACTGTTAATTGTATAATCAGCGCCAAGCTCTTTTGCTTTTTCCAGACGTTTTTCTATAACATCTACGATGATAATGGGAGAAATGCCCTGTGCCTTGAGAGCAAGCATACTTACCAAGCCGATGCATCCGGCACCGAAAACAACGGCGGCCTGTCCGATATGAGCCTTTCCGCGGCTCGCGGCGTAGAAGCCAATGGCCAGTGGCTCGATCAAAGCGCCCTCCATGGTATCCAGCTCCGGCGGGAGCTTATGACAAAGAGAAGCTTCATGTACAGCATATTCTTGAAATACACCGTCTATGGGAGGCGCGGCAAAGAAACTAACGTCTGGACAGAGATTGTATCGGCCGCTTTTACAGAATTCACATTTTCCACAGGTTCGTCCCGGTTCTAAAGCAACCCGGTCACCTATTTTAAGATTTTCGACATCGGCTCCTACCTCGACGACAGTACCGCTTGGTTCATGTCCGAGAACAAAAGGAGGTGTTGCTATACAATCTCCGATGGATCCGATTTCATAATAATGCATATCGCTTCCGCAAATGCCAACGTATTCCAGCTTCACTAGAACTTCATTTTCCTTTGGCGTGGGGATGTTTCTCTCTTCATATTCTATTTTCCGCAAGGCAGTCATAACGGCAACCTTCATTTTTCCGGTCATAAGAACTCTCCTTTTTGCGTCTGTTCTTCTATATAACAGATGTCTGCGATAATATGGATTCATGTGTTTTCTCAGAAAACAATAATCCCCTTTTTGCTGATTTTACGATTTAACAAATCTTCAAATGCCTTAACAGAATCTTCAAATTTATAGTAATCAGAAATAAAGTCCTTGATTACCAGCTTACCATCGTGAATCCATTCCATTACCTGTTCGTGAGCGGCTCCTTCTTCTTCTTTTCTGGGCATCTGTTGGTATACTACGTTCCAGTTATAGTCAGCTTTACTAAAGTCGATAGTAATCTGTTCTACTGGAGGAACTCCGTAGCAGAGGACAGTGCCCCGGTCTTTTATTAGGGGCATAGCTGCGTTTACGACAAAGGGGGCGCCGATAGCGTCTAGTACATAGTCTACACCGTTGGGATATAGCTTACGAACCGCTTCTGTTACGTCAGTTTTACTGCTGTTAATCGCATATTTTGCACCGTGTGTCTGCACGTGCGTCAGCTTTTCGTCAATGATATCTATAGCAACAATATTTTCTACTCCATAAAGGTTTAAAAATTGAATAAATGTGGAGCCTACCGGCCCGCAGCCGAATACGACTACACTGTCTTGGGGCTTGATGCCAAAGTGGCGGATACTGCTGAGCACTTCACGGAAGGTTACGATCATAACAGCGTCCACCGGATCTAAATCTTCTGAGAGGACAGTCTGTGCATAGGCACAGGAAGGAGCTTCTCCGGCGGGCCAGGCGGCGGGATCACACACTACGGCATATTCGCTTAATGCGCCCCAACCGGAACCAAGACCAGGATAAAGTTCCGGATCAGGATCAACGAAGGGAAGGATTACCTTATCGCCTACTTTAAAGCTGGTAACCTCGCTGCCAACCTCTACGACTTCTCCAACGCCCTCATGTCCCAGCATGATTGGATAGACAGATTCCGGAAAGCCTTTAAATGCACAATGAAGCAATTTAACATCAGTTCCGCACATACCGCAGGCGATAGTTTTTACTAGGGCCTGTTTAGTGCTATAGTGTGGTTTGGGAATTTCCCTGATTTCAGTGGAACCATCTTTGTTTACAACGAACGTTTTCATAAATATACTACCTCCTGAAATAATACTGGAAACGATGCATTATGCCATTTTACCACAATGTCATTATGGAATAATGTAATAACAAAGTTTTGAAATAGTATATCAGATATCTGGTGAAAATGCTATAGTTATTTAAAAAATAAAGGAATTAATTGTTGAAAAAACGGGGCAAAAGTGAAAATAAATGAAAGTATATTATATAAAACATATAAAAAAGTGAGAGGAAAAAGAAAAAATTGGATGATAAAAGAAAACTTATGTGGTAAAATAAAAAATATAAAGGAAAAAGGGATGAGGAGACGTGGCATGTCAGGACAGGTAAAAGAAAAGTATTTTGAAGAAGAACGGAGAAATTTAATAGTAAAGTATATAAATAAGAAAATGAAAGCAACAGTTACTGATTTGAGCAATGAATTTTCCGTATCTCCAGCTACCATCCGAACAGATCTAAGAGCATTGGCTCAAATAGGCTTGATCAGCAGAACACATGGAGGTGCAATTTCCAACCGTATGGTAAATTTTGAACAGGAAAATAAAGAAAAGTCAACTCAGATGGTGGAGGTCAAAAAAGCGATTGCAGAGGTTGCTTTAGAGCACATTCATGAAGGGGCTTCAATTTGCTTGGATGCAGGGACAACTATGTATCATTTGGCTCAGAAGTTGGTAAAGTTTCAAGATCTAACAGTTGTAACATATGATATAGGCGTTGCTAATTTTCTGGAAAATCACTCGAACAACAGAGTGATTATTGCTGGAGGTATGATCAGAAAGAATTTTAATTATACTTTTGGAGAAATGGCATTATCAACACTGGAGCGGCTTAATGTAGATGTGTTTTTCTTGACTGCAAATGGGGTATGTGTAGATAAGGGATTGAGTACACCGGATATTGAAACTAGTCGGTTAAAGAGAACAATGCTTTCAAATGCAAATACAACTATC
>ENA-ORTM01001371-ORTM01001371.1-human-gut-metagenome-genome-assembly--contig:-NODE-1371-length-25616-cov-3.269982_pt1 | contig 25616 bp, 21 predicted proteins | sample MGYA00241909_ERZ509182 | MGnify/ENA primary metagenome ERZ509182 (study PRJEB26280, sample SAMEA2338855) | human gut metagenome | biome: human gut; feature: human-associated habitat; material: faeces...
AGCCTCCGCAGAATCCTCCCGGATCCGTATTTGCAGAAGCTCCTTTCCATACAATCACCATTTTCTGAAACCCTAAGCTGCATCTCTCCCCGGCAGTTTCACTGCTACCCATAAAAATCCACTGCCAGAAACGGTTCTCCCGCCTGGATTTTTCCCCTGGTCAGCAGCCGCACCTGATGTTCTTCCCTCAGTTCCAGGCACAGTACCGGGGAAACCAGGGAGGGCGCGTGTTCTTGAAGGTAGGGCAGATCCATCTGTATCAGAGGATCTCCCTTTTTCACCCGCTGCCCATTCTGAACCAGAGACTGAAAGCCTTCCCCTCCCAGCTTCACCGTATCGATACCAAGGTGAAGAAGCAGGGACAGACCAGTATCTGTTTTTAACCCCAAGGCATGCTTTGTCTCAAAAACAAAGCTTACCGTTCCATCCTCCGGCGCCCGCACCACAGGATCTGTGGGGGTGATCACCGCTCCCTCTCCCATAAGTCCCTCTGCGAACGCCTCATCGGGTGTAGTGGATAAGTCTGCCGCCATCCCGGTCATGGGACTGGAAAGAATCAGGGTATGCGTTTTTATTCCGCTGCCGATTTTCTTTTCTGCCTTCTCCGATTCTAAGGACCGGCCTCTCCTTTGTCCGTCAGCCCCGGCCTTTCTCTGCGATTCCGGCCTTCCTGTCTCAGTTCCGGCCTGCCTCTGCGGTTCTGCGTCTCCTGTCACTGGTCCGATCTCCTTTTCCCGCTCCGGCTTTCTGATCTCCTCCCCGGCAGTCCTGTCAGACTCTGCCGCTTCCGCTGCTTTCCCGGTCTCCTTTTCCGGCTTCCCACTTTCCGCCTGGGACTTTGCCTGCCCGCTCTCCAGATAATCCTCCAACCTGGATTTGATCACCGTCACCCTGGGTCCGTAGATGATCTGTACCCCGTTACCGTTCCGGACTACCCCGGAAGCCGCTGTAGTTCTTAAAAGTTCCTCATCCACCAGTGCCGGATCTTTCACTGTACATCGAAGCCTGGTGGCGCAGCAGTCCAGGTCTGAGATGTTTTTCTTGCCTCCCAGTCCCCGACAGATGGCGTCAGACACTCCGTCCTCTTCCTGGCTGCCCTGCCGTTTCGCCTCCACATCACTTCTTTGGTACAATTTCACTTCCTGGCCCTCAAACCGCCCCGGAGTCTTTAAGTCCAGTTTTACGATCAGATAATAAAACAGCAGATAGTACACAATAAAATATCCAATACCCACTACCGGGATCCAGATCCAGTTGGTCTTATCATTTCCCTGAAGAATACCGAAAAGAAACAGATCGATCAGACCGCCAGAGAAGGTCATCCCCACTCCCACCTGGAAAATATGCATCAGCATATAGGCCAGGCCTGCGAACACGCAGTGAATGATGTAGAGTACCGGGGCCACAAACAGGAAGGTAAATTCCAGAGGCTCTGTGATTCCTGTAAGCATGGAGGTCAGGGCGGCAGAAACTAACAGCCCCTGCACCAGTTTCCGTTTTTCCGGCCTGGCCGCCTTGTACATAGCCAGCGCAGCCCCTGGAAGTCCGAAGATCATCAGGGGGAATTTGCCTGCCATGAACCGGGTGGCAGACACTGCAAAGTGCTTCACCGTAGGATCTGCCAGCTGGGCAAAGAAAATATTCTGGGCTCCCTCCACCAGCCGACCTCCCACCATCATGGTTCCTCCCACGGCAGTCTGCCAGAAAGGCAGGTAAAACACATGGTGCAGTCCAAAGGGAATCAGCAGACGCTCCATCAGCCCGTAGACCCAGGTGCCTGCATATCCAGACTGGAGCACCACATCACCCACTGCATAGATTCCTCTCTGCACTACAGGCCAGAGGTAAAACATCAAAATTCCCACACCAGTGTATACCAGGGCACTGATAATCGGCACAAACCGGGTTCCCCCGAAAAAGGACAGCACCTGGGGCAGCTCAATCCGATAGAAACGGTTATGCAGCGCCGCCACTCCCAGTCCCACCAGAATACCGCCAAACACGCCCATCTGCAGCGAAGTGATTCCGCACACCGAGGTTACTGCCCCCTCCAGCATCTGATCCGGCCCGCCGTAAATGGTGATCATGGCAGAGATGGAAGCATGCATGATCAAAAAGGCAATGGCCGCCGCCAAAGCTGCCACCTCCTTCTCTTTCTTCGCCATGCCGATGGCAACTCCCAGGGCGAATATCAGGGGCAGGTTGGCAAATACAATGTCCCCGGCCTTGCTCATCACTTCAAAAACTGCCCGGAATATGGTTCCCGTTCCCAGTATCTTCTGAAGACCATAAGCGCTCAGCATGGTCTCATTGGTAAAAGAACCTCCGATTCCCAGCAGCAGTCCTGCCACCGGAAGAAGGGCTATGGGCAGCATAAAGGATCTGCCTACACGCTGCAGCACACCAAAAATTTTATCTTTCATCTTTTTACTCCCTTCGTCTAGAAATTTTCTTTTCTAAACGCAGTATCTCCATTCAGAAAATTTTTATTGAATTCCGGATTAAATAAAATAATAGAAATCCTTTTACCGTAAGAGGTCTGCTTTCTCACTGCCCAAAAGCCCCACCACTGAGCCGGCACAGAATCCATGGTCAAACGTTCCTGTGTCATGAAAAAACTCCTTCCTTGTCTGTTTTGATTCAAAACCTGACAGGAATAGTATGTGTGAAAGGAACCAAAATACAAAAGGGAGTTTTTGCAAAAATTTGTAACCGTTCAACCATCAGCTGGAATGAGCTATTTCAAAAATCTATTTCTTCCTGCATCAGTCCGTCTTTCGTCAGTCGGTACACCCTGCTGCACACCTGGCGGATGTATTTCCGGTCATGGGAAATACTGATAATCGCCCCTTTATAATCCGAAAGCACCTGGCGAATTACCGGATTAGACAGAGGTGAAAAATTTCTGGTGGGCTCATCCAGCAAAAGAACGTCCGCACCGGACATACTCATTTTCAGCAGCAGGATCTTCGCCTTCTGGCCTCCGGAAAGCTCACTCACCGGATGGCTCATCTCGTCTGCCGTATACTTCATCGCGCCAAGATAAGTGCGGATTCTGGTCTGCTCCTCCTTATCCCCTGTGACAGTCAGATACTCCAGGGGAGTCTGAGAAAGCTCCAGAAGCTCCTGATAATTCTGCGGCATATAGGCAGCCTTGATATCCTTTCTCTCCAAAAGCTCTCCTGCGATTTTCCGAAACAGAGTGGTCTTACCAGCCCCGTTTTTCCCGATGATGCAGATCTTCTCCGGCCCCCGCACCTTCAAACGAATCTGCTCTGCCAAAAGCCGCCCCTCTCCCGGTGCCATAAGCCGATCCAGATAAAAATCCAGGATCACTTTACTTCCGGGAAGCCGAATTTTGTCATCAAACTTTACGAACAGAGCACTTTCCTCCTCCGGCAGCTGGGTCATCTCCCCTGCCTCCCGTTCATACCGCCGTTCCAGAGATTTCACAGCTTTCATTTTCTTTTTCAGCAGATACCCTCCGTGGGGATCCTGACGGGACACTGCTCTTAAATCCTGCTCCACCTTTTGCTGGATTTTTCGAAATTTCTCCTGGCGGATCCGTTCCTGACGCCGTTCTGTCTGAGCCTGCTGCTCCTGATTTGAAAAAACAGCCTTTCTCTCATCCAAATACGTCCGGTAATCCACCTTTGCCACACTGTGACGGCTCACCGTCTTTCGACGAAGCTGCTCTAGATGGATCACCACATTAGCAGTCCGCTCGATCAGTGTCTCATCGTGAGAAATAAAAAGAACCATGTGAGGAAACTGGAGCAGCAGCCGTTCCAGCCACTGCAGAGTCTCAATATCCAGATCATTGGAAGGTTCGTCCAATAAAAGTACTGTGGGCTGAGAGAGCAAAAGCCTGGCCAGCTGAGCCTTCACCTTCTCGCCTCCGGACAGCGTCCCCATCCGCTGCTCTCCATAGAAAAATTCCCGGGAAATTCCCAGCCACCCGGCCATTCTTCCCAGTTCCCCCGGGGAACAGTCCCAAAACTGGGACTCCTTGGAAAAAAATTCATAGACAGTCAGCTCCTTTTCCCTCTCCGGCAGTTCCTGAGGCAGATACCCAAGACGCTCACCGGGAAAATGCCGCTCACCGGATACCTGCGCGTACTCCTCCACCAGCTTTGGATCGTAAATCCATTTTAACAGCGTTGACTTTCCATTTCCTTCTTCCCCGATAATCACCGCCTTATCCCCCTCATTGAGATTCAGGGAAAAGTCTGTGAGTATGGTGTGCAGATCTTTTTTGTGTACGATACTTAAATCTCTAATTTGCAGCATAGCAATCCCTCCCGCTGCCTGCCCTTTCTGTGTTATCCTCCTTTTGCACAAAAAATTCCTCTCTTTAACCACGAAATTTTTCTATGCAGACACGGTATGCACTTTTGCCATCAGATTCATCCTGCGAAGCATTTTTTCACAGGAAAGAATTTCCTATGAAAAAAAATCTGCTTTCGTCTCCGAAAGCAGATTCTGTACATTCATCTCTGGCGTTTTTTAGCAGCCACTGATGTATAGAGGAAAACGGCCGTCTCGCCGTTCTTTCCCGTTCGTCTTTTCACAATTCCTTGATCAAAAGACTATTTTCCCAGATAAAATGTACAAACTCCAATTCGGCATACCCAAACAAAACCTGAGGACAGGCTCTTTCCTGTTTGTCAGTTTCCAAATCAGACTATCTGTACATTTCTCCACCAAACGCAGTCCTGCGCCCTTTCTTTTTCTAATCTATGCACCTAAGGATAACACAGTTTTTCCGCGGATGCAACTGGGAACTGCTATCATCCTGCAGATTTTTTTATGCCCTGCAGATCATGCTGTCCTTTCCGCAAACTGCATACACGCCCGTCTCCTACAGCACAATAATGTAAATCAGAGTGAGGCACATACCAATGCAGAACAAAAGCAGCCCAAAGGACAGACTCCGGCCAATGATGGTGTTGTTCTCCCGAAGCTCCTCATTGCGCACCGCCAGAATATGCACATAATCCCGGTTCCCGGGATGGCGGCGGTTCCAGGTTCGATTTCCAACAGCCTGGATAAAGTTCATTACTCTGCCCGCTGTTTCGGTAAACCAGTTGCCCTCCATCCTCTCATGAGGCAAAGGACTGTCTTTGTAGATCGTTTTTCTGAAAACTACTACTGCAAGATCTGCAAAGCTGTCCAGAATTCTACTGAAAACCCCCGCGATTCCAGGGAGGATCTTCAATAAAAGAGGCCGGTAGATCAGATTCTCCAGATCCATCCAGGCGGGCCAGGCATTTACATACACCGGAGCGCCTTTCCTCTGCTTTTCCATCAGAAGCCCACGGATCACCAGCAGATACACTGCGGCTCCGATCACCAGAGAGATCACAGCCCCGGAAAGATTTTTCAGGCTGAAATACGATACCGGCTCTCCGAACTCGGTCAGTCCCATCAGTCCCTGACCAAGACCGGCTGCTTTATCCATGGTAAGGCCGGGGATCAGGCCCCAGATAAACAGCACCAGGGCGCTTCCGGTGAGCGCAAAGGCACTCTCCCGATTCATATAGTCTTTCTGCCGGTCAAATTTCCACTGTACCTTGGCGCTGTCATTTTTTTCCACGAAAATAGCCACATACAGCTTGGTCATATAAGCCACCGTTAAACCGCCGCTGATCAAAAACAGCCATTCCACCAGACGGATGAGAAAGCCCCCGGAATATTCCAAAATACTCTCATGGAGCAGAGTTTTGCTCACATATCCGCCAAAGCCGGGAATTCCTGCAATAGCCAAAGCGCCGGTTAAAAAGATTGCTTTCAGAAGAGGCTTTTTCCTTCCATAACCCCGGATCTCATTTAAGTTCAGTGCATGAACATTCATAAAGATCACTCCGGCTGCCATAAACAACACCAGCTTAATCAGAGAATGATTTACCATATGAAGCAGCGTTCCATGAACTGCCAAGGCATTCTCCTCCCCCAGCAGACACTGCATACCAACCCCCACCAGGATAAAACCGATCTGGGACATAGAGGAGCAGGCCAGGGTTCGTTTTAAATCCACAGAAAACACCGCCAGCAAAGCGCCTCCCACCATAGTGATCACTCCGATGGTCAGCACCAGAATTCCCCAGGGAGTTTCATGGAGAAAGATGGTGCTGGTGGTTACCAAAATTCCAAAGATACCCGTCTTAGTCAAAATACCGGACAACAGGGCAGAGGCCGGAGCCGGAGCTACCGGATGCGCCTTAGGCAGCCAGATATGCAAAGGAAAGGCTCCCGCTTTTGCTCCAAAACCAACCAGAAGGCATACACCTGCTGCATACAGGATTCCCTGGCGCAGTTCTCTGTCTGCTCCCTTGGCAGTAAGGTAGGTCTGGGCTGCTGCCAGCAATTCATCCATCTGCAAAGTTCCCAGCTCATGGTAAAGCGTAAACAGTCCCATAAGCATCACCAGGCCGCCGATCACAGCCACCGCCAGATAGGTTCCCGCTGCCCGGAGAGCTTCTTTTGTTTCCTCCTGAGCCACCCAGACATAGGAGGTAAAGGACATAATCTCAAAGAAGATGAAGGTGGTATACAGATCTCCTGAGAAAAATACCCCCATGGTGGCTCCCAACGTCAGCAGCAAAAACAAATAAAACCGATTTTGATTCTCATGGTGCCAAAAATACTGCCTGGACAGGATGGTGGTCATCATCCACATAAAGCAGGCCACCGTGCCATAGATCAGCCGGAAACCATCCAGGGTAAAGGAGAGGCCCAGACCACAAATACCAGGCAGGCTGCATTCCATCACAGAGCCTGCACCAGCAGTTTTTCCAAAAAGGAAAAACAAAACCGCCATGAGAATAAACTCGCTGATCACAATTCCGTCTGCCAGGTAATCCCGGAACGTCTCTCCCAGCTCTTTTCTTTTTCCTGCCGCCCAGGCCAGAATGCCTCCAAGGAAGGGATAGAATACCAAAAGCGCTAATACTATATTTCCTTTCATGTTCCATTCCTCCCTTCTACCGCATCAGGGCACCGATGCTCTCAAGACCTGACAGCACCGGCCCGGAATGCAGGCCAAATACAAACATTGCCACCGCAAAGATCACAAGGGGCAGAAGCATCATCCAGTTGGGATCCTCCACATCCTGGATGGTACTGTAATCAAATCCTTTTCCCGGGAAAAAGGCCCGGATGGAGATGGTGAGCATATAGATGGCCGTCAGCAGCGCTGAAACCAGCAATGCCCCAATTCCCACATAGGCCAGCGGATTCTCACTGTTTACTGCAGCCTTCGCAAGATTCCATTTGCTCACAAATCCGCACAGTCCCGGCACTCCCATCAAAGCCAGGCCGGAAATGGTGAAGATGGCAAATACCTTTGGCATCCTCCTTCCAAAGCCGTCAAGCTGGTGGATATATTCCCGTCCTGTTTTATAGATCACAGATCCTGCGCAGAAAAAGGAACAGATCTTCATGGTGGCGTGAAAGATCATGTGGCTTAAAGCGCCTACCAAACCCAGAGGAGACATCAGTACCGCCCCAAACAGGATGTAGGATAAGTTGCTCACCGTAGACCAGGCCAGACGCCGCTTAATGTGTGTCTCCTTCAGCGCCCGGCTGCAGCCGTACACAATGGTAAAGATCACCGGAATCATCACCACAGTCTGGGCCCAGGTTCCTCTCAAAAACTCTGTGCCAAAGCTGTAGTACGTGATTCGAAGCACAGTAAAGGCACCCGCCTTTACCACTGCCACTGCATGAAGCAGGGCCGTCACCGGAGTGGGCGCCACCCCTGCCTGAGGCAGCCACTTGGAAAAGGGCCACATGGCGGTTTTTACCGAAAAACCGAAGAAGCAAAGAACATAGATCAACAGCAGCAGATTGGTGCGGTCGCCGATCTTTGCCAGATCCAGCACACCTCCTGGAACAAAGTTGGAGGTACTGCCGTACACCAGAATAAAAATCACGCCGATGAAGGCAAAGGCGGCTCCTCCCAGGGAATAATACAGATAGGTACGGCTGGCCAAAATGGCCTCCCTGGTAAGGGTATGCATAATCAAAGGCAGCGTTGCCAGCGTCAGCATCTCATAAAAACAGTACATGGTCACTACGTCCTCTGCCAAAGCTATGCCCATGGTCACACCGTAGGTAATCACATAGAATGCAAAGAAAACTTTTTCATGGCCCTCATGCTTCATATACTCAAAAGAATACAGAGTGGCCAACGGCCACAGTACAGAAACAATGGCCGCGAACACCGTCCCCATTCCATCCAGCCGGAAGCTTAAAGTCAGATCGCTGGTAAAACGAAATAATACAAAACTGTCCTGAGGCTGAGCAATCAGCATGGCAATAGCCAGCACGGAATTAAGCAGCACAGCGCACTCCACATACACCATCATCTGGCGTCGGTTTTTAAAAGGAAGCACAGGCACCAACGCTCCGGCCAAAAACGGAAGCAGGACAACGATCACTAATATTGCTGAATTCATCTTTTCTCCTCCTCCCTACATTACGGTTCCCGCAATCTGACTGAAAAAAGAAACCAACAGATTGGGGAACAGCCCTAAAATCACTGCCAAAATCGCCAGGATCGCTACCGGAACCAGCATCGTCAAAGCAGGCTCCTGATTTTTTTCTGCCGCTACCGCCCTGCCCGGGAAAAAGCCCTTCAGTGTGATGGGAAGCAGATATCCGGCAGTCAAAAGAGCGCTGATGAGTAAAATCACCGGGCCGATCCATCCAAAGGCTCCCACACCGGCTTCCATAGCTCCCTGGGCCAGATACCACTTGCTGATAAAACCGCTGGCCGGAGGGATTCCAATCAGTGCCAGGGAAGCAAAGGTATAACACCAAAGCGTCTTTGGCATCCGCTTTCCAATTCCATCAAGCTCTGTGACCTCTGTTTTCTGGCATTGGAAAATAAAGATTCCGGCCACGAGAAACAGACTGCATTTGATAATCGAGTGGAACACCACATGGAGCAGGGATCCGGTCATAGCGGTAGGCGAGAGCACAGAAAGTCCAAAAAGAATGTAGGAGATTTGGCTCACAGTCGAATAAGCCAGCCGTTTTTTCAACACCTTTTCCCGGTAAGCCATCATAGATCCCATGAACACGGTCAGAAGCGTCAGGGTCATCCAGGCGTTCTGCACCCAGGTCCCCCGGATGAAATCCGGTCCTACCACATAAAACACCACCCGGATCGTAGCCAGAACCCCAGCCTTGGCAATCATGCCGGAAAGTACAGCCGATGCCGGCGAAGGAGCTACCGGATGCGCTGCCGGAAGCCAGGCGTGAAGGGGAAGCATACCTGCCTTGGCTCCAAATCCTAAGAGCATCAAAAAGACTGCCAGAAGCAAGATTCCCTCTTTTCCCTGAGCCAAAGCAAAATTTAAACTTCCTCCCGGCACAAAGGTAAGCGTATCACAGTACTGATAGAGAAAATATATGCCAAACAGGCCAAGATACGCTCCGCACAGAGAGTAAAACAGATATTTTAACGCCGCCATAATAGCTTCTCTGGAACCACTGTGGAGCACCATAGGCATGGATGCCAGTGTCAAAAGTTCGTAAAACAGATACATAGTCACCAGGTTTCCGGAAAAGCTCAACCCCAGCAGCACCCCGTAGGCCATCAGATAGAATCCGTAGAAGCGCTTTTCCTTCCCCTCATGCTTCATATATACAAATGAATAGATCCCTGACAGAATCCACACCAGGCTGCTTAAGGTTACAAACAGCCGGGTAATACCGTCTGTCTGAAAATATACGGGGATCCCCTTTATCAGTTCAAACAGGGTGATCTCATGTTCACCGCTCCAGGCAGCTATCATGGCCAGAAGCGCAGAAATTGACAGTACCCCCAGCACCTGGAGATGAAGGACCCGAAGCTTTTGGTCAGAAGGCTCTGCTGCCTCTCTGGCCGGGCCTTTGGCGCATCTTCGCTCTGCTGTAAGCGACAGCAGCAAAAGCGCCCCTGTAATGATCGGCAGCGCGGCCGATAATATAATCAAGGCTCCCATTTCCTTTCCCTCCTATGCAAAAATCTTCAGCCCCCGCTCCAGCAGTCCAACCACTGGCTCAGAGTAAAGTCCAAAGAATAGATTGATGGCAATGAAACATACCAAGGCTGCAGATTTCCACTTCTGATCCTTCATAGTAATCACCTGATACTGTTTTTTTGCCAGCACTTCCTTCTTCTCCGGTGTATAGATACGAATCACAGTCTTCATAAAATACACGGTATTCAAAATGGTACTCACTGCCAGAGCGATCAATGCGGGAAGCAGCTTATGGTAGCTGGCCACCGCCGCCTGAGCAAAGAGAAGCTTTGAAATAAAACCGGTAAACAACGGAAATCCTACCATAGACAGAGCGCCCACTGTAAACGCAATTCCTGCCAGCTTATTCCGATAACCTGCCCCGGTAAGGTCAAAGAAATCGGTGCTGTCCCCAGAGGCATCGGTAATGCCTGACGCTGCCACAAACAGCAGGGACTTGGTGGCTGCATGGGAAATAATATGATACAGGCTGGCAATCATTCCCAGCTCTGTTCCAAATCCAAAGCCCATGTAGATATATCCGATCTGCGCCACAGAAGAATAGGCAATCATACGCCGGATGTTGCTTTCCTTGATGGCAGATATGGAGCCCATAATCATTCCAATGACACCAAACACAAACAGCACATTGATGATCTTGCTGTCCCTTACAATGTCAAATCCAATCACCCGGTAAAAGATCTTCACCAAAAGGAAAATATATCCTTTGGAAACCAGGGAGGACAAGATGGCTGCAGAGGACAGGGTCGAATATCCATAGGCATCCGGAAGCCATGCATGGAAAGGAAACAGGGCACTCTTAATGGCAATACCCACAGAGATCAGACCCACTGTAATCAACAGAGGCATATGATACTGGCCGGAAGCATTCAGAATGGCTACCTGTTCCTTGATGTTGCTCATCAAAAGATGTCCGGTAAGATCATACAAAAAGCAGATGCCTAAAAGCAGCATACCAGACCCCAACAAACTCATGATCATATACCGGATTGCCGCCTCAAAGGTGCGGCCGTTCTGTCGGATCATGATCAATCCGCAGGCCGAGATGGTGTTGATCTCTACAAATACATAGGCAGTAAACAGGTCATTGGTATAAATCAGCGCCAGAAGAGAGGACAGCAGCAGATTTACCATAATGTAATACAGATTCTGCTTGGTACTCTCAATCTCCCGCTCCCGCTCCAGCACTCCGCCGATCATACACAGCAGCATGATTACACAGAAAAACACTGCCATCAGAGCTTCCAGCATCCCTACCCGGATCTCATTGCCCCAGGGCGCCGGGAAATGTCCCATCATGTACACATAGGAATCTCCGGTCCTCAGGGTAAAGGCCAGCACGGCACTGGACATGGCCAAAATAATGGTAATCACCGCCAGATTCACCCGCTTGGCCCATTTCCCATTCAGGATCGAACAGAGAGGACCGGAAAACAGGGAGAGGATAATGGAAAAAAAAGGGAAATTTTGTACAAATTCCATCACAGCCCCTCCTTCTTTAACTGGGTACTGATCTCATCCAGATCCAGGGTATGATATCTGCGGTACAGTCGGATGGTGAGAGAAAGCATCAGTGCTGTCACGGACACAGATACCACAATGCCCGTAAGCACCAATCCGCTGGGAATGGGGTTGATATAGGCCTCCACGCTCTGGACTCCATTCACCACAATGGGAGCTTTTCTCCCCTCAATATATCCTTTCAAAGCCAGAAACAGATACACAGCTGTATCCATGATATTCAGGCCAATAATCTTTTTGATCAAATTTTTCTGCAGAAGCAGGTTGGAGAACCCAATGCCAAAAAGAATCATGGCCACTGCTTCTTCATAATTGTTAAACAGATTCGCCAAATTCATATCAGTAACCTCCCTTTCGGAACATGACATAAAAGGTATACATAGTTCCTGCCACCACGATTCCCACACAAATATTCAGCACAAAGATCAGGCCGCTGCTTAAAATGGCTCCCGGAGTTCCCAGCGGTATTCCGCTCTCCAGGTGATTGGCCCCTGTATAGAAAGAGTAGCATTTTGACAGTGCATAGCAGGCCAGCGCACTGAAACTGAGCACCTTATAGGTCTTGGCAGTAAAGAACCGCTCTGTCTTATGAAAGCCGAATGCATTCTGGTATAAAATCAGGCCGGCTCCGATAATAGCTCCTCCTGAGAAACCACCGCCAGGTCCCAGATGACCGCAGAGGATCACGTAAATTCCAAAAATCACAATAGGAGGCACCAGGATCTTGGCCACCGTCTGAAGGATCACATCATTTTTCGGCTCATACAGCCGGTCATTGCTCTGATTTTGCTCTGCCTTTTTCTTTTTATCCTCCCGCAGCAAAATCAATACTGTACAAGTAGCCACAAACAGCACATGGGACTCTCCCAAAGTATCAAAGGCACGATAATCCAAAATCATTCCCGTAACGATATTTACCGCTCCCGTCTCCTGAAGTCCGTTTTCAATATAGCGTTTGGCCACCTCATTGTTCACCGGACGATCCGCACTTCCCACAGTAGGCAGATTGGACACTGCGATCAAAAGCATCAGCACCAGGAAAATACAGAAAAGAAAGGCAAAGAGCCGATAGATTTTGTTAAAAATCCTCATTTCCGGATTGTGTTCAATATCATAGATCTGCTCTAACAGGCGTTTTTTCTCTTCATGGCGCTGCTCGCTTACCGCCTGATCTACCTTGTAGGGCTCCTGCGGCTTCATCTCCACCGTTCCGGTAAACAGATCCGCTCCGTCCAACCACTGTCTTAATCGGTAGGTAAGAGTCTTTTTATATTTTTCTTCTGCCACTTTTTTACTCATCCTTATCCTCCCCCTCCTCATTTTCAGACTTGATCATTGCCTGTATTTTTTTCAGAGTGACAAAAAACAGCACGCTGGTAACACCGGCACCCACAGCTGCCTCTGTAATCGCCAAATCCGGAGATTCCAACAGGATCCAGATAATGGACATAATCAAGCTGTAGGACATAAAAATCAAAATGGAATTCAGCAGCTTTTTTGACAGGCTCACTGAGATAGCACAAACCAGCAGAAATCCCAGCAGTATCTTCATAAATACCTGCATCCTAAGCCTCCCCCTTTCCATCATCCCGACAAGGCTTCTCTTCTGAAGTCTCCTGCTGCTTATCCCTGTGCAGCTTTTCTTCCAGTTCCTTCAACTCCATTACCCTGTAATGTTTTTCCGGGTCTTCATCTGTAGTGACCTCCAGTCTTGAAATCAGATGGGAGGACGCCGGAGAAGCAAACCACAAAAACACCACTACCAAAAACAGCTTCAGAGAAGTAAAGTTCCACCCGCTCATGATAATCAGTCCCACCAGGGAGAAGCCGATCCCCAGCGTGTCTCCCATGGCAGCCGCATGCATCCGGTTCAGCACATACTTAAACCGAAACACCCCTACCATCTCAATGGCAAATATCACCAGGCCAAACAGCAGCAAAAAAGCTCCGGCCAGAAAACGTATCCACTCAATCACTGCCATTTTTCCGTTCCTCCTCCTTCTTTTCCAGGTAAACTCCCATGTACACCTTGGTCAGCACGATCACTGCCAGAAAGCTGATCATCGCATAGATCAGACAGATATCTACCAGATATCCCTCCTCCAGCATCAGCGCCAGTATACCAATGATCACCATAACCATGGTTCCCATCATATTCACTGCCACGATCCGGTCTGCTACTCTGGGACCAATGATGGCCCGTATCAGACACAACACCACCATGACTGCCAAAAAAATCAATGCAATCACAAACAGGCCGTGATAAGCCTGCTCTAAGCCCGGCACTCCTCTGCCCATACTTTTTCCTCCTTCTTTTTTAAGTATTCTTCTGATAACCGTTCTTCTCTTGCCTTCTCTCATGCAGGAACTTTCGCAAATCCTCCGATCTGATTCCTGCCTTCAGCCTCAATCCCACAACAAGGACAATAGAGGACTGCCGCAAAATTTCTCCGCTCTGCGGCAGCCCTTCCATACATTCCTCTCATGTAGCTCCTTACGCTTCCAGTTCAGAGAGAAGATCTACAAACACGGATGTGTCGATTCCCTCTGCCAGACTCTCATCCAGGCAGTGTACCACATACTCTGAGCCCTCCAGCGTCACCGTAATCGTTCCTGGAGTCAGGGTTATAGCATTGGCTAAAAAAACCTTTCCCATGGTAGTTTTCATATCTGAGTGAAATTTCACCACAACTGGCTCCACCTCTTCCCGCTCTGACAGAATCATGTGCATCACCGCAAAATTCGCCTTGACGATCTCAGACACCAGCACACAAAGATACCGCAGGATCTTAAAATACTTTTTCACGATGCGCTTTTCCTTCTCCAGACTGTAATCCATGAATTTGCAGGTAAAAGCCAGCATCACACCGGCGACCGCCAGCCCAAACAGGCAGATCTCCAAAGTCAGATTTCCATTGAAAATCACCCACAAAATAAAATATAACAGGTACACATTCTCCCTCCTCTTTCCTTTGTATCAATGTGCTAAGAGCAGATTCCTTTGTACATTGATCTTATCATTTTCTTAATTTTATAAATGTTTTCTGAAAATCGGTTTTATTTTAACTCTTTTTATATCTTTTGTCCAATAGAACATTTCTGTCTCCCAATGCCTGCAGCTACTCTTCCGTTTTCCAGCCGTCGGTTCAAAGACCTTTATACCTCCCTGTCACCATTCATTCGGTATCCCACTCCCAGTTCATTGGCAATATACCAGGCCTCTCCGGGCTTTACTTTAAACTTCCTGCGAATATTCGCCATATTTACCTGCAGTTTTTTGGTACTTCCTTCATTGGAATATCCCCACACCGCCTTAATAATGGAGGAGTAGGTCATCATTTTTCCACAGTGTTCTGAGAGCAACGCCACAATATTGTATTCCGTCTGAGACAGTTTAATCTCCTGCCCTGCCACAAACACCTGTCTGGAATCATAGTCGATCTCCAGATCCCTCAACCGGAATTTTCCTCCCGGAAACTTTCCTGCCTCTGCACTGTGTCGATAATTTCGCAAAGTCATACGGATTCTGGCCAAAAGCTCTGCTGAGCTGAAAGGTTTGGTCACATAATCATTCGCCCCTGCATCCAAGGCCTGCACCTTATCCTGGTCATTGGTTCTGGCGGAAAGCACGATAATGGGAGTGAGGGATGTTTTCCGTACCTTCTCCAGAAAATGCATTCCATCCATATCCGGAAGTCCAAGGTCCAGAATCACCACATCCGGCTGATAGGAGGAAAAAAGGTTCAACGCCAGACTGCAGGTTTCTGCCAAAATCACCTGATAATCCGCAGCTTCCAGCATTGCAGTCATAACGGTACGGATATTTGCTTCATCCTCCACCAAAAGTATTTTATATCGGTTATTCGTCATCTACATCCTCCCTGTCTAAAATGAACCGGAAGACGGCTCCTCCGCCTTTCCGGTTCTCTCCGCTGATTTCTCCTCCATGGGCCTTAATGATCGTAGCGCAAACCGAAAGTCCAATGCCTGTATTTCGTTTCTTTCCGTCTGCACGCTCCTGCGCCTCTGTGTACCCGCCGGTAAAGAGAGAATCCAGCCTCTGTCTTGGAAGCCCGCATCCATTGTCTGCGATCTCAAAGATCGCCTGCTTGCCCAGCGTAAATACCTTCAGGGAAAGCCATGTCATTCCCCTGGCATGAAGCATGGCATTTTCCAGGATGTTTCCCAGCACCTGTTCAATCAGAATCCCATCCATGGGAATTACCACGATCTCATCCGGAATATCCAGAGAAACCTTCTGCTTTGGATACCTTGCATAAAATTTTGTCATCACCGTTTCAATCAGATCATCCAGAACCACTGGTGTCTTGATCAGCTTGATTCTTCCCTCATCCAGTCTGGTAATGGACAGCAAATTTTCCACCATGCGCATCAGCCACTCCGCATCCTCCTGAATACTCTTAAGCATCGAGTCCTGCTGCTCCCTGGTCAAACCCTCCCTGTTCTCAAGAAGAGCAGAACTGGCTCCATAGATGGTCGTAAGAGGAGTGCGCAGATCATGAGAAATGGCCCGCAGCAGATTTGCCCGCATCCGTTCCTTCTCACTCTCCGCCTTCGCCGCTTCGTTCTCTTTCAGCTTCGTTGTCAGAGTCCCCGTCAGGATCGCTACTGTGATCATAATCACGGCGGAAATCAGATTAACCGGAATAATAAAATCCAGCTCATAGTATGGATACGTAAACGCATAGTTTACAGCCAGCATTCCTAAAAAAGCGGACAATACGCCGTAAATATATCCCTCAGTCACCAAAGAGATCAAAAACACTGCAAACACGAACACTGTAGTGCTCTGCTCCTGCACCCCCAGCTTTTGCAGCGCCAGACAGCAAATCACTGCCAGAGCAAACACCCCAGCAGCAATCAAAATATTCTTTCTTATAGTTTCTTTTTTTACAGCTTCTTTCTTCATTCCATCACTCCCAAAACGGCAGCTCCTAAAGTTTCAGCACTAGATCTTTATTTTATCACATTCCGGGTTAAGATACAGTAAAAAAGGATATTGCAAAATACGAATTCCGGTGGATTTTCCGTGTATTTTTCTCCAAAAACATATCTGTTTTCGGAGAAAAACCACCCGAAAGGGTACCGCCGAAGGTGTTTTGCAACATCCCCTACTTTTAGCCTTTGACAAATTTTACTTTTCCGCCCATTCCCTTAGTCTTGAGCATCTTGGAATAAGATTTCAGCTGTTTTGCAGGAACCTTTACAGTAGCTTTCCCATAAATGCGGCCGAAAGCACTGCTTCCTACGGTCTTTGACGTCAGTTTTGTGCTCTTGATCACAATTGTTTTCAAACGGCTGCAACTGTAAAATGCCTGCTTGCCAATGGTTGTCACCTTAGAAGGCAGGGTAAGAGTGCGAAGCGCTGTGCAGCCTCCAAACGCTCTTGCACCGATCTTCTTTACATTTCCTCCCAGTGTCACCTTGCCCAGCTTCCGGCAGTTTTGGAAGCCATTATCCCCTATAGCCGCCACATATTTGCCCATGCGTACTGACTTTATGTACTTGTTATCCCGAAACGCATTTGCAGCTATGGAAGTCACCTTACAGGTCACATGGCTGATATTCACAGTATCCGGTATGGAAACATTTGATTTCTTTTTATCCGCGGGCTTGACATACTGCACTTCCGCAGTCTTAGAATCCCCGCTCTTTGTGATCTTATAATAGGCCCCTGAAACTTTTACCGTCTTACCCTTGGCTGGAGTCATATATTTGATGGTAAAGCTCTTTTTCACACTTCCAGTATAACTTCCCTTTCCGGTAATGGTAACGGAAGCGCTCCCCACCTTTTTATTGTTCTTATAGGTCACTGTATAATGAGTACCGTTTTTCAGTGTCTTAGAACCATCTTTTATCGTGATCACCGGCTTGATGGGCTTTCCGGTATATCTTTGAGACGCAATTCGCTTAATAGAACATTTCCCGATATTCTTTTTAGATGTTCCGGATGTTTTTGTGATCTTAAATGTTTTTCTGATCTCTCCTCCGTAATTTCCAAGACCGGTAATGGTTACAGTGGCTGTACCTACCTTTTTATTATTTTTATAGGTGATCTGATAATCCCTGCCCTTTTTTAAGGTCTGGCCGCCAAGCTTTACTTGAACGGAGGGTGTGATCGCTTTCCCTGTGTACCGGTAGCTGGCTTTCATTCCGCTCACAGCTGCCTTAGAAAGATCCATCTTATACTGGATTCCATTTTTCTTGGCATATTGGATTGCATAGGAGTCTTTAGGTGCATAGATCGCAGCATATACTACGTGACCAGAACTTCCTACCCAGGTATAGCCTGTCCAGAGAAAATCTTTTCCGATTTGTGTCACACTGGCCGGAATGGTGATTTTTCTTAATTTCTCACAGGAATAAAACGCTTTCTCTCCAATACTTTTTATCCCGTTTTCCAGAACTACCTCTTCCAGATTGTTGAAATTCCGAAATACTTCTTCATCAATCCCAGTAATCCCTGATTTCACCACGATTTTTTTTGTCTGATTTGCAATCCCCGCCGGCCACCTGCTGCCTATGGAATAAGAAATGCTGCCTGCTGTTGTGGAAATCGGTCTCCGCCCTTTTTCTTCTGGCAATGTTACTTTTCCTGTTCCGGATATGGTAAGCACGCCTTTCGAAAAATTCCATGTAGCATTCTCCCCCAACACCCGGTAAGTATTCTTTGTTAATGCGCCGTTGTCTGTATGGATGGAATAAAAATTCACTGCATTGGAATTGGATGCGTAATAGATTACCTTTGAATCTTTTACAATAGGCTGACAATCCGAGATGGGGGCTGCGGCTGTATACTCTCTCGTAAGTTTATTTCCCTTCCCATCCACATAAAGATAATGAAGTACACTGGTGGAGAGGGCATCATCTACCACGCCCTCCTGTTCTGTGTCATACTCTTCCCAGGAGATCATAAAACGGTTGTCATGAATCTTGGTAATCTTTGCCCCTAAAAAAGATTTCTGATTGCCCACATAATCGGTCAGCCATTTGACTTGCGTAGCACTCTCTGAAAAATCATCCATTGGTGTGACTGTCAGGTAAATATTGTGAGCGGCACCGGAAGAATAGGCGGTATCATACTTTGACTGATCAATAGAGGTTCCCAGACACAATACATGATTCGAAGACAGTGCCATGCCGTCCACGCTGGCATAGCAGTCAATTGCCCATACGGAATCCTTGGAACCGCCATACTTCAAAACGGGAATGGAAATCTTGTCCATAGTTGCCGTATCATATCTGCTCAGCTTCGTATATCTGGAACCTTCGCTCTGCTCCAACACATACAGATACGAATCCTTGCTTTCAATATATTGGGCAAAAGAATGCCAGAGATCGCTGTCCACAATCTTTCCTGTCATGGTGGCTTTATCCACAGAGATCATCAGAAAACCCTGGTGTCCCTGTCCCACGGAAGGATCCACATAGCCCTCATGGGCTGTGACAATATACAGCTTTCCCCCCTGCTCCGTAAACTCCACACAGCCGTAATCGAAGGGATAGCGTACCTCTCCTCCAAACAGCTGGCTGTTTCCGGTGATAGAAGCTGCACCTTTTCTTCTCCAGTCTTTATCGTATCTGATCACCCGGATAATCTCAGCCCCGTCATTTTCTCCGATATTATTCTGTCCTTCAGCAACATAATATCCATCGGAGCCAGCATAGAATCCTCCCCAAATCGGCAGTTCCATGGCAACCGTTTTTTTGCTGGTGATCTTAAAATTGTAGTCATAATACTCGACCCCAATCGATGTTCCGGTATAGTACACCCGCATATATCCGTTGTCTACATTCACAAGATCTGATTTTCTTCTCAGCGAAACAGTGCGATTATCCGATGCAGTGGGCAAAAGCGCTGCCCTTGCCGTCTGGGCCGGCAGCAGCATCAGGCAAAAACTGCACAGAATAAACAGCAGCGCTGACAATTCCTTTTTTAATTTTTTCATAACCGATTCCTCCCCTTGATTTCTTCCTGGATAACGTTTGTCTCGAATCCCATTTTATTTCCTGCTGAATTTTCCCTCCGCTTATGCTTGACCCTTATCCAGGTTTTGCGCGTATCTGGCTTCTTATCTAAAAGTATAATACAGTCTCAGGAAGAAATCAATGGTTCTCAATCAACAACAAACTCAGGCCTCACCAAATATGCGCAAATTAGTATGTTCTTTCTTGTTGGCATACCCGACGGCATTTTTATTTAAAAAAAGTCTCTCAGATTGCTCCAAAAGACCATTCCATACTAAAACAATATCGATACAGTCAACTAATAGAAGATAGATCCTGATTTGATCTGCCGACTTTTCACACCGCTCGGCAGTAGTGCCAGGTAATTCTTTCATTTTCATAGACTACCAAATAATAATCTTGCCCACGGATCCACCTTCAGATATGTGGTTTCCATTTCAGTTCTCTGCCAAATGTATATAGAGCCATAATGAAGCCCGGCGTGAAGTTTTGGGAAATATTCAGTTTGTAGAACATACGGGTTTGCCCCCTGATCCTATACAGCAAGAGAAAACTGCCCCAACGATCCGGTTCTTTCCGAAGCCTTAGGGCAGTTCTTCCTTTTTCCAGACAGGTTGCGTTACCGCCGCACCTCTATCGTCTCTCTATTTTTTCGTATCCATCAGCGTTTCCGACAGCCTTTGCGCTGCGGGCGTGTCCGCCAGGCCGCCTCTGGCCGATTGTCAAACTCCGGCTACTTAGCAGCTTTTTCCGCCAACTGGGCATAAGCGGCCTGGATTAGCTCCACGCATCTGTCAATGCCCAAAAGGCTGCTGTTCAGGCAGACATCATAGTTTTTTGCCTCTCCGAAATTCTGACCCGTATAGTACCGGTAATAGGACGCCCGTTTCTTATCTGTCTTTTCGATTTTACTCAGGGCTTTCTCGTCCGCCTCATGGTAGATCTGCTCGATTCGTTCCTTACGACTGTCCAGATCTGCATAGACAAACACCTTCAGGATATTTGCATAGTCCCTTAATACGTAGTCTGCGCAGCGTCCCACGATAATACAGCCACCCTTCCCGGCGATCTCCCGGATCACAGAAGCCTGGTGCATAAACGCCTTATCTGTCATGGATAGATCCAGCTTCATTCCCTCTCCCAGCTCATGCCAGAAGCCGCCGGCTCCCTTAGCGTCCGGATTTTCAAAGAAGCTTTTATCAATGGGACAGGACTGAGCTGCCATCTCGATCAGATCATGATCATAGAAGGGGATCCCAAGACGTTCTGAAAGCTGTTTTCCCACTTCTCTGCCGCCGCTTCCATGCTGTCTGCTGATGGTAATGATAATGGGATTTGGCTGTTCCTGACCAACTCTGTCCGCAGCGTTCTGGCTGCTGTCAAATTCTCCGGCCCACTCAAAGCCTTTTTTCGCCACAATCACAGCAATAATTTCATTGATCACCGCTGCCGCTGCAATCGTTCCCTGAATAATTCCTGCGCACTCCGGAGCAGGGACACTCAGCACGGAAACTGCGATTCCTGTAAAGACCAAAGACACGCCGGAATGGGGGAGAAGCGTCAGACCCAGATATTTTTTCACTGTTTTAGGTGATTTTGTGATGCTGGCGCCAAAATAAGCGCCGAAATATTTACCAAAGGCTCTGGCTGCAATATAGATCACGGTAAACAGGCCCGCTCCCATAATCAGATGATAATCCAGCGGCGCTCCCAGATTCAGGATCACAATGATCATTGCAATTCCCAGGAAGGGATTGAATCCCTGCATGATCTCTTCCAGCCGTTTCTCTGTCATCATATTGGAAAAGGTAGCGGAAAACGCCATACCGATCAGCATAAAGTTCAGCACCGGCTTGGGCATTACTGCATAGTTAAAGAAAAATCCCACACCTGATGCAATCAGGATGTTCACAATCAAGAGCGCCAAAGTGGCTTTGGGACTTCTCTCCTTTCTCAATAATACACCAGCCAGCAGCCCTGTGACCACCCCAATTACCAGAGGGAGAAGCACCACCAGAGCGATCATGTAGGCAGGCAGTTCCCCTGCAGAGAGATTTCCGGCCACAATGGCAATCGTCGTAAAGAAAATAATACATCCCACAATATCATCTAAGGCCGCCATGGGAATCAGGGTATTGGTCACCGGGCCTCTGGTCTTAAATTCCCGCACAATGGACAGAGCCGGAGCCGGAGCCGTTGCCAGGGCAATGCCGCCGAATAAAAAGGCCAGGTACAGAGGGATACCCTGAATTGAAAATACAATTCCAAAGACAAGGGATACAAATAAAAAGGTTCCTATGGACTGGGTCAAGGTAGTGATCACAATGGCCTTTCCGGAACGCTTGATCTTATTCCACACCAGCTCGGTGCCGATCATTAATCCCACTGCACATTCCAAAATATGCACTATGGTCTGATACCAGGAAGCGTCCAGAATTTCCTGGTTCATCAGGGAAACCGCATGGGGTCCTAAAATCATTCCTGCGATCAGCCAGCCCAAAATCGACGGCAGTTTGATCTTCGAGATCAGCTTTCCTGCTAAAAATGCCAGCGCAATGGCTGCCAATAACCTTACTGCTAAAACTATCATGTCATTCTTCCTCCAGGTTCATTTCTGCTATTGTACTAATGCCAGGTGCAAATGGGCATCCGCTTTTGTCCTCAACAACATTCTCATTTTCTTTCTCTATCTCTTGACCAATCTCCTGCATCCGCAGGTCCACCCGGTGCAGCTGTTCCGCACAGAGACACAGCTCCCGTTCCATCTTCCGGGAATCTCTTTTTATTTCTTTCTTATATTTAATCTTGTGTTCTATGCTGGCCCACAGATCCATGGCAATGGTGCGCAGCTGCACCTCCACTTTCATAGGCTTGGTCTCATTGGAAAAAAACACCGGCACCTCCAAAATCAGGTGCAGGCTTCGGTATCCGTTCTTTTTGGGTTTCTGAATATAATCCTTTTTGGCAATCAGACGGATATCGTCCTGGGAACAAATCTTATCCGCCAGAATGTAAATATCCCTGGGAAAGGAACAGATTACTCTGACTCCCGCCACGTCCTGCAGATGCTTCTCAATATTCTCAACCGTCACCTCAAAATTTTTCCTTTTCAGTTTTTCAATAATACTGATGGGCTTTTTCAATCTGCAGGAAATGGTTTCAATGGGGTTCTGATCGCTGTCCAGGGATAATTCTGCATTTAAAACCTGAAACTTTGTCTGGATCTCCAGCATCGCGCATTGATACTGCATCATCAGTTTCATAAACGGCTGGGCTGACTCCAGAAAAATTTCAGGCTTATCTACAGTGATTAATTGGTCAAAGGTTACGTCCTCCATCTTCTCCATCACAATCCTTCTTTTGCCACTCCATATAACATAATGTCCAAAATTTTAGAAAGGTTTACCTCATGATCCTCTATCAGGGCATGAAGATCTCCGTTTTCACCGGATTTACTCTGAAAATATCCGTTAAACATCTCCAGAAACGCCAAAAAATATTCCATAGCCGCATCCACAGTAATCCCATCCCGCAGCTTTAGCTGCTGCAACAGCTCCCGGAAACGAGTGACATAAAATTCATCATATTTTTTCCGAAGCTCCTGAATCTCACTGCGAAGATGCTTGGGCGGCTGAAAAACTGTATTGAAAAACAGGTTGCAGTAATAGGGATTCTCCTGAAAGAACTGCTGGCGAATCTGAAACAGACGCTTCATTCTCTCCTGCACGCTTCCTACCCTGTTATCCTGATTTTCAAAATAGTCTGTTATGGCTTCAAAGCAGGTCTCCACACATTTTAAATACAGCTCATCTTTGTTCTTAAAATTATGGTAGATCAGCCCCTTAGAAATCTGCTTCTCATTGCAGAGAGTTGTCAAGGAAGCATTGTCATAGCTCTTGGTTCCGAACTCTTCGATAGCCGCAGACAGGATCCGTTCATAGGTGCGTCTTGTCTTTTCTTCTTTCCGCATATTCCACCTCCTTGTTCCATTTATTAACCACCCGGTCTATCACAGTTTACACGAAACAGACCGAGTAGTCAATAACTTTTTATATTTCAGCTTCTACAACTGTCCTTTCCTGCTTTTTCAAATCCATATTTTTCAAAATTCCCCGCTTCATGGGCTTAATCAGGCAGACGCACACCAGAAGGGTCAGAAAATCCGCCGCCGGCTGGGAAAAATAAATGCCTCTCACTCCCAGAAGCCCCGGCAGAGTCAAAATAAAGGGAATATAAAACAGACACTGACGGATCAAAGAGAGAAACAGCCCCATTTTAGAAGATCCTATGGTCTGAAACGTAATGGTCATCATATAACACAGGCCAAAGGCCGGATACAGGGCCACCTGGGAGATCAGCAGCCATTTTCCGTACTCCACCACCAGGGGATTGCGGTTAAACAGCAGAATCAGAGGCTTCGCCAGTACAATGTAAACTGCCGCCACAAGAATCGTCAAAACCAGGGATCCCTGGAAAGCAAATCTGGCGGATTTTCCGAAGCGCTCCTTATTTCCGGCCCCAAAAGCATAGGAGGCTACCGGCTGATACCCCTGCATAAACCCCATGATCACATAGCATCCAATCAGAACCAGCCGCTGGACAACGCCGTAGGCTGCAATAATCAGATCAGAATCTGGAAGCGTCTTTGCAGCAATATTGGTAAGAGAGGTGGCCGCTGCCAGACAGATCTGGATCACTGCTGTAGGAATCCCGATGGAAATCACGTCCCAGATAAACCGGGCGGAGAGCTTAAATCCTCTGGGACTGATCTTGATCACTGAAAATCCGCCCAGATAAAAGCACAGCAAAATCACAAAGGTTACACACTGGGAAATGGTGGTGGCAAGGGAGGCTCCCTCCACTCCCATATCCAGGCCCCAGGAAAACATAAATATCGGATCCAAAAGTACATTCAGCGCCGCCCCTGCGATCACGGCAATGGAAGAAATCTTCACTGAAGATTCTGCCCGTGCAGCGCAGTTCATACTCTGAGCCGGCAGGTTAAACAGCGCTGCAATAAACATCCAGAAGGCATAGTCCCTGGCTTGGGGCAGGACGGCATCGGATGCCCCGAAAGAACGAAGCAGCGGTTCCATAAACAAGAGGCCAGCCACACACAAAACCGCTCCCACAAACACAGAGAAGCCCACAATGGTGGTGACTGTCCGGCTGGCCTCCTCCTTATTATTCTCCCCCAGCTGACGGCCGGCCAGCACGCCCGCGCCTGCCGCAAAAATATTTTCTATGGACACCATAATCAGCAGCAGCGGCAGGGTAACCCCCACTGCCGCAAGGGCAATATCGCTGTCCAGCATTCCAATGTAGGCGGTATCTACAATGTTGTACACCGCCTTGGCCAGCAGTGCCAGCGTTGCCGGCACTGCAAGATCAACAATCGCTTTGGACGGTTTTACCGAAGATAGAAGCGATTCCTTTTGAGCAGTTTGATTCTTCTTCATTCAAATCACCTACCATTCTCCACTCTCACCCCGCCGATTTATTTCCTCCGGCGCTTTTTCTTAAATGCTCTTCCTGTATTTGTTTTATTATAAACCGTCTGGTTTATAATTGTATTCTACTGCTTATTGACCGATCGGTCAATATTTATTTTAGATAATTTGCAATTATTTTTTCCTTCTTAGAAACTTATCCCCAAAGCGCCAAACAAAAAGGACATTCTGACTTTTACATCGGAATGTCCCTTACTGATCTGCAGCGCGCTTCTGCCGGACTTCCTCAGAAAAAGCCCGGTGTATCGTTTCTGTTTTTATTTATTATCTTTCTATTCTATATATTAGGATTCGGGTATCAAAAATCCAATCTTACGAAATTAAAAATAAATTTTCCCAACTCCTGACAAAGAGTCATAAAAATCAAACTTTACTATAAAAAGAAGTCTGCTCGCAGACTTCTCCGCCTACGGCGGGTCGCTTCAGCGACATCTTCTCTGCCCGCCGCAGTGCGATCCCCCGGAGCATTTTTGTTTCATAGGAAGAAATTTCCTGTGAAATAAAATAAAAAGAGTCCTTGAAAATCAAGGACTCTTTAGCAGTTCGTAGGGGAATCGAACCCCTG
>ENA-ORTM01001379-ORTM01001379.1-human-gut-metagenome-genome-assembly--contig:-NODE-1379-length-25548-cov-3.471620_pt1 | contig 25548 bp, 20 predicted proteins | sample MGYA00241909_ERZ509182 | MGnify/ENA primary metagenome ERZ509182 (study PRJEB26280, sample SAMEA2338855) | human gut metagenome | biome: human gut; feature: human-associated habitat; material: faeces...
TCTTTTTTAAAGAACCAACTAAAGGTTGGCAGTTGTACATATGACTTCCACCTGCTGTTGAGTATCTAACATGGGCTATGCCCATTGTCCCAGGCAGTTTTTGTAAATCATCTGCCTTAAATACATCACCTACTAAACCCATGTCCTTTTTGTAATTTATTTCTTTTCCATCGTGCACAGCCATACCACAGCTCTCTTGACCTCTATGTTGCATAGAGTATAAGCCATAATACAAGTCTTTCGATATGTTTTTATCAGAATAAATTCCTAATATACCACACATGCGATCAATTCCCCCCTATAACTTAAATTATTTATTCATTCTAGAAAGAACTTCTTCATATCCCTGAACAAGATCTCCTAAATCTCTTCTAAATCTATCTTTATCTAATTTTTCATTAGTATTAACATCCCATAATCTACAAGTATCTGGTGATATTTCATCTGCTAATATTATATTTCCGTCTGCGTCTTTTCCGAATTCTAGTTTGAAGTCAACTAATTTTAGGTCCATTTTTAAGAAAAATTCCTTCATGATTTCATTGATTTTTAAAGTTTGTGCTCTGATATAATCTATTTCTTCTTGAGTTGCTAATTTTAATGCTACGGCATGGTCATCATTTATAAGTGGGTCTCCATATTCATCATTTTTATATGACATTTCAAATATTGGTTTGTCTAATACTATTCCTTCTTCTACTCCATATCTTTTGCAGAAAGAACCTGCTGTGATATTTCTGATTATAACTTCTAGTGGTAGGATTGTAACTTTTTTTACTAATTGTTCTCTATCTGATAAAGCTTTTATGAAATGAGTTTTGATTCCTGCTTTTTCTAATGTTTCTTTAAACCCTTTTATTCTGTCGATCGCTGATTTATTTTCCGACTGTACAAGGAATAAAATCTTTCCCTTTTTTTTACGTTTCATTAAATCTTTAGCACACTGTGCTCCTGCTTTATAGTTATCTGAGACAACAATACCATCGACAAGGCTCTGGTCATAAACAAGAGTATCCACTGCAATAACAGGAATACCTGCTTTTTTAGCTTTCTTCAAGGAGCTGCCGATTGCCTTCCAGTCTACTGCATTAATTAAAATACAATCTACCTTTTCATCAATAAAGCCTTCTACCTGCTCTGCCTGCACCTCTGCATCCATAGCGGAATCTCTTGTCTCTAATACATCCCCTTTATTCTCCACAACCGCTTTTATTTCCTCGTTAATCACCTCAAAATACGGATTGTTCATTGTCATATAGGATGCGCCAATCGTTCTTTTTGCTTTTCCAGTTTCATTTTTGTTTCTGCTATAAAACAAAAGCATGATACTTATGGCAAATACGACTGCTACACTAACATAGCCCACATATAAAATTATCTTCTTCACTTGCACCTTGCTTCCTCCCATTTTTTAATATGTACCCTCAGGTCTTCACTTAATTTCGTATGATTTCCTCTTATTTGTTATTATTATAATTGTAACTTTTTCAGCAATTTTTGTCTATCTATACACGAAAAAATCGAAAAACGCAAAAAACGGCTTACCTTGACACAGTTACTAAAAATACATATACTTTTAAATACCATAACCCTTATGGAATCTTGATGTACTCTCAAAATTTTTAAGACTTGATTTTGTAAGAGTACATACTAATATACTCCCGGAATCTTTTTGTGCTTGATTTTGCGAGTACATCATACTATAACGAAGGAGGGCGAATTATGAATTGTCCAAACTGTGGCACATATTACACCGAGAATGAAAAGATATGTAAAAAATGTCATACTCCTTTAAGCAATGCCATTTATAATCCGGTAGAACACGTAGAGGATAACCAGAATACATCGAATAAAAAGAAACGCTTCGCTCCGATTATCGCTGTCTTATTGATTTTTTGCATCATCACAGCAGGAATCGGTGGATACTTTTACTACATTTCCCGCGTCAAGCAGGGATGTCGGGATGCGACAAAACAGATTTTTACTTATGCAAAAAATATGGATTTTTCCGATGTCGCACCATCTGACTTACCTGAACCTTTAAAATCCGAACCAAATGTACGTGAACTTGTAAAGAAGCAGCTAAAAACTTATATTGGTGACAGTCAGCTTGGTTCCCTCGTAGATGTTGACAGTATTGATGTTGATACATTATGTAATGAAATGGTCGAACAAGCTTCCTACAAGATCACTGATATCTCCGCAACCTATAATTCCTGCACTGTTACAGTCACAACAAAAAATATTGACTTTTACAGTTTACCGGAAACGATTTACGATGAGATCAAATCAGAGATTACCGATGGAACTTCCTCCTTATGGACATCCATTAAGAATTCTATTTCTTCTCTTTTAGGAGGCAGTGATCAGACAACGATTGAAAAGATTGATATTTCTCAGAATCTAAAGAACTGGTACAAAGAAACGAAAAAGAACGGACCACAAAGAAAAACAACCGGAAAGATTGTTTTTGGAATCAAAGATGGTAAGTGGACACTCATTTCCTTTGATGAACGACTCATTTACGGATATTACGGTCTGCGTCCAATACAATAATTTTCAAAAGTTTTCAAAAACAAAAGAAGGATAGAACCACAAATATAGCTGTGATTCTATCCTTCTTTTATTCTTTTCTGTCAAACAATTATTGTTCCTGTTCGTTACTTAAATACTTTCCTATATGTTCAATTGCTTTTGTCTCATCGTTTCCTTCTGCAACTACATTAACTTTTCCGCCTGCAGGAACACCTAAAGTCATCATTCCCATAATGCTCTTGGCATTCACCTTTTTGTTTTTCACCTCCACATATACGCTGCTATCATACTGACTGGCAATCTGAATAAATAATGCAATGGTGCTTGGATCTAATCCCGAAGGGATCTTAATCTCCATCTCTTTTGAAATCATATTAACCTCCTGCTTTGCTACAAATGAATTTTATCTTAGTATTTTCAGACTTGCTAAAGCAAATACTGAAAAAAATTACAAATACCCTTTTTCCCGAATATCCTGAGCTATCTGACTCAGCTTTCTTAATCTGTGATTTACACCTGATTTACCTACCGGAGAATTTAACTTTTCACCAAGTTCTTTCAATGTCGCATCCGGCTCTTCTAATCTTGCATACGCAATATCTCGAAGATTCTCTGATAATCGTTCTAAACCAACTGTATTTTTTATATATTCAATATCTTCAATCTGTTTTCTCGCCGCGGAAACGGTCTTATTTATGTTTGCTGCTTCGCAGTTTACTCTTCGATTCACTGAGTTACGTACATCTTTAAGAATACGTACATTTTCAAACTTCATCAAAGAGATATGTGCTTCTATTATATTCAATGCGTCCGAAATCATAGCACCTTCTTTAAGATATACTACATAGTATTTCTTCCGCAATACAATCTTCGCTTCCAATCCAAAAAATTCAAATAATTCTCTTAATTGCTCTGCTTTCTCTTTTGAAACACAGGCAATCTCAAAATGATAATTCTTTTCCGGGTCTGTAATGGAACCAGCAGAAAGAAATGCTCCCCGTAAAAAAGCTCTGCGGCAGCAGGTTCTCTGCAGCACCGGATTATCTTTTACAAAAAATTCTTCATCCATCTGACCCAGATCATTTATAAACTGTACTGTCTTTAAAATCTTCAATGCCTGAGCAGAATCTTTGATCGAGATCATGTAAAAGCGATTCTTTTTTAAGTAGTCATGCTGTGTAGTGGAAACTTCCGGCTGAAAATGAAAAACTTCTTTAATCAGGGAATAAAATCTTCTGGCTACCGCTACATTTTCTGTGTGAAGAATCAGCGAATACCTTCCCTCTTCACACTGCAATCTTCCACATAAACCAATGATCGCAGCAAGTTCTGCAATCTTGCAATGAATTTCATGACCGTCCACATGAGAAAGTTCTTCTTTTACTTCAGAAGAAAATGACATATTCTATCTCCTTCCATTCGTTACTTTCCTTTTGTCCGGGCATCTTTTTCAATATCCCTGTGTTCCATACGAACAGTATATGGAAGCTTCTTTAATCTTGCATGCAATCCATTCGTTATGGTAACAGACCGATGCTTTCCACCTGTACATCCAATACCGATCACAAGGCTGTTCTTTCCCTCGTCAAGATAACGCGGAATAAGAAACTGCATTAAATCTTCCAGCTTATCAAGAAATCTTCTTCCATCTCCATTCTTCATGACATATTCCTGAATAGAGCGATCATTCCCTGTGAGTGGACGTAATGCCTGCTCATAATAAGGATTCGGAAGGAAGCGGACATCAAATACAAGATCTGCATCAGACGGTATTCCATATTTAAAACCAAAAGAAAGTACAGTAATAATAAAGTTGCCGTAACTTTCCGTTCCGACAAAAATTTTCTCCACTTCCTGACGTAATTCTCTAGTAAGAAGAGTTGTCGTATCGATAATATAATCCGCACTATCCCGAATAAAGGAAATCATCTCCCTTTCTCTTGCAATGCCTGTTTCTATGCGGTCTTCTTTTGCAAGAGGATGTGTCCTTCTTGTTTCCTTATATCTTTTAACAAGTGTCTCATCATCTGCATCCAGAAATAAGATTTCATATTCAATACCAAGCTCACACAATGTATCTAGCTGACTGTTCAGCTTCGAAAGCTGTTCTCCGTTACGGATATCTACTCCAACGGCAACTTTATCTACTTCTGTCTGCCTGTCAGACGCAATCTCTCCGAAATTCGGAAGCAATGCTACTGGCAGATTATCTACACAAAAGAACCCAAAATCTTCAAGAACCTTCAGCGCAGTACTCTTTCCGGCACCTGACATACCGGAAACTATTACAAATCTCACTCTCTCACCTCTGTATCCGTAAATCCGATAAAACGGACTTCCGGCTGCATCATAACATTAAACTGTTTCATTACTTTTTTCTGTACCTGCTTGATCAGAAAAACTACTTCTTCTGCTGTGGCACCTCCACGATTAATTACAAAACCACTGTGCTTTTCAGATACCTGTGCACCGCCTACGGTATATCCCTTTAATCCGGCATCCTGAATCAACTTTCCAGCAAAATATCCTTCCGGTCTTTTAAAAGTGCTTCCCGCACTCGGAAATTCCAGAGGCTGCTTCTCCCTTCTGGCTTTGGCCAGTTCATCCATTCTTCCCCGGATCTGATCTGCATCTCCTTTTTCAAATGCAAAACGTGCAGATACTACAACATAGTTTTTCTCAAAAATACAACTGTGACGGTAAGATAATTCTAATTCTTCAGCCGTCAAAGTAAGGAACTCTCCATCCTGCGTTAACACCTGCGCATCAAGAAGAACATCCTTTATCTCTCCACCGTATGCTCCCGCATTCATAGCGACAGCTCCACCTGTGGTTCCCGGGATTCCCGCTGCAAATTCAAAACCGGTAAGTCCGGCATTCCATGCAGCTCTCGCAGTCCTGCTAAGGAGTGCTCCTGCCTGTACTTCTATTACTGTATCCTGCACAGAAATCTCCTGGAAGTTCTTTCCTATCTGGATGATCATTCCCCGAAAACCTTCATCGGATACCAACAGGTTACTACCGTTACCCATAACAAAAAAAGGAACCCCTGCTTCTTTGGCACAAAAAATCGCATTCTTGATTTCTTCCTTTGTTGCCGGCTGAACAAAAACGTCTGCCGGACCGCCAATAGAAAAACTCGTATGCCTGCTCATCGGCTCCTGCTCTGTAACTGTTCCTGATTTAATCTGTTCTCTCAAACTCTGAAGGAATTCCTTATTCATAATATCTCCTATATCTCCTATCTAAAACATATATGACAACGATATAGTTGCATCCAATATTTAGATACATACTATATGATACTCTAAAATGTGTGGAAGTACAATGTGGAAAAAACACAAAATAAAAGGGAGCTTTTCTTCTCCCTTTAGATAAAACGCCAAAAAAATCTAACATTTTTGCCATCTTTCAGAACATTTACTGGACAAAAAAGTTCTATATACAATTTTGCCCAGAATTTCCTAAACAAAAAATTACTCGTCCTTCTCTGTTTCTGTATTGTTAGAAAGACTTCCTGTTACGCGGTTGTACAGTTCCTGTGCCGCATTATATCCCATCTTCTTTGCTCGATAATTAATTGCTGCAGACTCAACGATAACCGCCAGATTACGGCCCGGACGAATTGGAATCGAATAGCAGACAACTTTGTTGCCAAGGAACTCGATATATTCTTCATCTAAACCAAGTCTGTCATAATTCGCTTCTCTGTTCCAGTCTTCCAGACGGATCACCATATCAATTGTCTGGTTATACATTACGCTCTCCACACCAAACAGTGTCTTCACATCAACAATACCAATACCGCGAAGCTCAATAAAATGTCTTGTAATATCCGGTGAAGTTCCAAGTAGAGTATCATCACTGATCTTACGGATTTCAACAACATCATCTGATACAAGACGATGACCACGATGGATCAGTTCAAGGGCTGCCTCACTCTTTCCGATTCCGCTCTCACCCATAATGAGTACACCTTCACCATATACATCAACTAAAACACCATGAATAGAAATACGTGGAGCGAGTTCCTCACTCAGCCAACGTACAGAATTCGCAATAAAGTCTGATGTCGTCATCTCTGTTGTAAAGATCGGAACACCGTTTTTCTCTGCTGTATCAAGCATCTGTGGTATTGGCTCTAAGCCACGACAAAATACAAGACATGGAATATTAAAACTGAAAATCTTCTCACACAGCTGGGTGATGGATTCTTCTGGAATCTGCTTTATATATGCTGCCTCAACATTACCGATAACCTGTATTCTCTCTGAATCAAAATGTTCAAAAAAACCTGCAAGCTGTAATGCAAGACGATTAACGCCTGACTGTTCGATCATAATACTGTCTGTATCAATATCCGGTAACAGGCTTTTTAAGTTCATCTTTTTTACAAATTCTGTAAGTTTTACTTTGTACATAATCTCCTCCGTATCATTCCTGATATACTCCCGGAGTCTTTTTATACATTCAAGTCGAACAGCACCGGGGATACATCTCTGTTTTTCACAATGTTAGTATCTACACTCGTATGTCTACTATACCACATCCCCATTTTTTTTAGAAGTAGCCGTATGAAAAAAGCGATAAATTTCTTCTGCTGTTTTTTCAGTAATTCCATCTGCCTTACAAAGTTCTTCTACTGAAGCCTCTTTGATTTTTCCTATATCTTTAAAATACTTCATAAGACTCTTCCTTCTTGCCGGACCGATTCCTTTGATATCATCGAGAACGGAATGTACCTGTTCTTTGCCGCGAAGAGCTTTATGATACGTAATAGCAAAACGATGTGCCTCATCCTGAAGACGGGTTACCATGCGGAACGCTTCAGAATTCTTTGGAAAATCAATAATCTCATTCTGATAATAAAGACCTCTTGTCCGATGGAAATCATCCTTTACCATGCCACAGACCGGAATGTTTAACCCCATTTTTTCAAGAACTTTTACTGCAATATTTACCTGTCCTTTTCCTCCATCCATCATGAGAATATCAGGGAAACGGGTAAAACTTCCAAGCGACATATCCTGCCCTTTTTCTTCTCGTTCTTTTTGCTCTCTGATACCATGAGAAAATCTTCTCTCTAACGCTTCCTCCATACAGCGGTAATCATCCGGTCCCGCTACTGTCCGTATTTTAAACTTCCGGTAATCACTTCTTTTTGCTTTGCCTTTTTCAAAAACAACCATAGATGCGACATTCTCATAACCATTTGTATTAGAAATATCGAATGCTTCCATACGATTTAAGTTTTCAATTCCAAGAAGCTGCTCTAATTCATGAACTGCTCCAATCGTCCGATGCTCTTCTCTTTTCAGTTTTTCGCTATCCTGAATCAGCACGTTCTGTGCATTTTTTCTGGCAAGTTCCATCATCTGATGCTTACTTCCTCTTTTCGGCATCGCGAAGTTTACCTTTGACCCTCTCTTATCTGAAAGCCATTTTTCAAGAATTTCTTTATCCAGAACATCTTCCTGCGTTAATATTTCTTTTGGGATAAATGGTGTTCCAACATAAAACTGTTTAATAAAATCCGTTAAAATCTCCTGTTTTTCGCTATCCCCAATTCCTGTCATATGGAAATGATCCCTGCCAAGAAGCTTTCCGCTTCGGATAAAAAATATTGCCACAACCGCTTCATCTCCTGCTTTAGCAAGTGCGATAATGTCTCTGTCATCCCCACCGGTATCATTAATCTTTTGTTTTTCCCCGATTCGCTTTACATTTTCAATCAGATCGCGGTACTCTGCTGCCTGTTCAAATTCCAGTTCTGCTGCCGCTTTCTTCATTTTATCTTCAAGATTATTTATGATTTCCTTCTCATCTCCATTTAAAAACTTTAGGGCTTTATCCACATATTTCCGATACTCTTCTCTTGAAATATAATTTTGACATGGTGCATCACACTGATTTATCTGATGATAAAGACAGGGCCGGCCCTTCCCTATCTCTTTAGGCAAAGACCGGCTGCAACTCCGTATTTTGTATACTTTTCTCATTAGTTCAATTGTATCTTTCACCGCCCCCGCACTTGTATACGGACCGAAATATTTCGATTTATCTCTCTTTACCTGTCGGCAAAATAAAATTCTTGGATAATCTTCCTGCACCGTAACACGAATATATGGATAACTTTTATCATCTTTCAACATCGTGTTATAATGTGGGCGGTGTTCTTTAATCAGATTGCATTCCAAAACCAGAGCCTCTAACTCTGAGTCTGTAATGATATATTCAAAATAAGCAATATGAGAAATCATGTGCTGGATTTTTATACTCTTATTATAACTGCTCTGAAAATACTGACGCACACGATTTTTAAGAATTCGTGCTTTGCCAACATAGATAATTTCATCCTTGGCATTATGCATCAGATAAACTCCTGGCTTTGCCGGAAGTTTTTTCAGTTCTTCCTGAATATCAAACATAATTTACTCTTCCTGTTTTACTTCCTCACTGTCTTTCTTTTCGGTAACTTTCTGTGCATCCTGACTTTCCGCATCTTTTAATGAAGATTCTTCTGATACCGTTTCTACTTCGGATAACTCTGTTTTCTCCTTATCCTCTTCAACACTTTCCGGTTCATCTTTCTTTAAAGATTTATTGTAAATTTCCATGAATTCTTTACCGGTAATTGTCTCTCTTTCGATCAGGAATTCTGCGATCTCATCCATAACTTCTCTGTGATCTTCAATAATCTTCTTCGCCTTATCGTATGCCACTTTGAGCATTTCTTTTACTTCTTCATCGATGAGTGCACCTGTTGCATCGGAACAGTTCATTACCGCCCGTCCGTCAAGATAACGATTCTGAATGGATTCCAGACCCATAAGACCAAACTTCTCAGACATACCGTACTGTGTCACCATCGCTCTTGCAATCTGTGTTGCTCTTTCGATATCATTAGAAGCTCCTGTTGTAACAGAATGGAATACAACTTCTTCTGCTGCACGCCCTCCAAAAAGTGTTACAAGTTCTCCAAGCATCTGCTCTTTGCTCATAAGGTACTTTTCTTCTTCCGGAACCTGCATCGTATAACCAAGCGCTCCCATTGTTCTTGGAACAATCGTAATCTTTTGAACCGGTTCTGTATTCTTCTGTACAGCGATTGCCATCGCATGCCCCACCTCGTGGTAAGCAACGATTTTCTTTTCTTCTTCGCCAAGAATACGATCCTTCTTTTCTTTACCTGCAATAACTACTTCCACAGCTTCTAAAAGATCTTTCTGAGATACCGCTTCCCTGCCGGCTTTTACTGCCGCAAGCGCTGCCTCATTGATCATATTCGCAAGATCGGAACCAACCGCTCCTGAAGTTGCCAGAGCAATCTCATCAAAGTTCACTGTCTCATCCATCTTAACATTCTTTGCATGTACCTTTAATGTCTCAACACGTCCCTTAAGATCCGGTCGTTCTACAATAACTCGCCGGTCAAAACGTCCCGGTCGAAGAAGTGCTTTATCCAGTACTTCCGGTCGGTTTGTCGCTGCTAAAATAACAAGACCCTTTGAAGAATCAAAGCCATCCATCTCTGCAAGTAAAGCATTCAGCGTCTGTTCACGTTCATCGTTACCGCCACCGTAACGGCTGTCACGACTCTTACCGATTGCATCAATCTCATCGATAAAAATAATACATGGTGCCATGGACTGTGCCTGTTTAAACAGATCACGAACCCTGGAAGCACCAACACCAACGAACATCTCTACAAAGTCTGAACCACTTAATGAGAAAAATGGTACATTTGCTTCTCCGGCTACTGCCTTTGCCAGTAAAGTTTTACCTGTTCCCGGAGGTCCTACTAATAATGCTCCCTTTGGCAATCTTGCACCAATTTCAATATATTTACCTGGATTATGGAGGAAGTCTACCATTTCAGTAAGGCTTTCCTTTGCCTCATCCTGACCGGCAACATCTGCAAAAGTAACCCCTGTCTTTTTCTCGACATATACTTTGGCATTACTCTTTCCTACGCTGCCCATCATACCGCCGCCTTTGCCGATTCCACGCATAACGAAATACATCATTCCATAAATCAGCACAAACGGAAGTACATAACTAACCATAACAGAAAGAATCGCATTCGATCCACTGCTGTCCTGCTGTTCATAAGAGCTGATCTTATTCTGATCTTCTGCTTCTTTTAAACGATTGACGAGCAATGCATCATTCATTGAAACCGTATAATACGTTGTCTTCATTAATGGATTCTGCTGTGTTTTCGGTTCAATATAAATCTTGCGATCTGCGACCTGTACTTTTTTAATCTCTCCCTTATCCAGCATCGTAAGGAACTTACTATACGAGATCTTCTTCTGGGAGCCGTTTTTATAACGGCTCATCACAGAAGTAAAGAGAGCAGTAATTCCAAGACAAACGACCAGCAGGATAATCGCAGATTTTATGTTCTTCTTTTTGTTTGGATTATCGTTTTGATTATTTTTATTGTCCATTTACGCCTCCATGACGTTTTATAATTTCTTTAATACCTCAATGGCATCTTTCATATAATTATTTTCAACGTACTCAATCTTTCCTGCATCACAGGCTGCAGCAAGTGTTGGATCCATTGGAATCTTAGCCAGAACAGGAACTGCATACTCTGCTGCAATTTCATCGATATGGCTTTCTCCAAACACCTTGATCTGCTTGCCACAGTCAGGACACTCTACATAACTCATATTCTCTACTAAACCAAGAATAGGAACATTCATCATTCTTGCCATGTTAACAGCCTTCTCTACGATCATTCCAACTAATTCCTGTGGAGATGATACGATAACGATACCATCTAAAGGAACAGACTGGAAAATAGTCAGTGGAACATCACCGGTTCCTGGAGGCATATCGATAAACATATAATCAACGTTATGCCATAATGTTTCTCCCCAGAACTGCTTGATCACACCGCCAAGTACCGGACCTCTCCAGATAACAGGATCTGTTTCGTTCGCAAGCATCAGGTTCACAGATACAATATCAATTCCGCAAGTTGTTGTCGCTGGCAGAATCAGTCCATCTGCATTACCTACAAGATTTATGGAAAGTCCAAAAGCCTTTGGAATAGATGGACCTGTAATATCTCCGTCTAAGATAGCTGTCTTAAATCCTTCTCTCATAGAAGCTGCTGCAAGAAGAGAAGTTACCATAGACTTACCTACACCACCTTTACCGGATACAACACCGATAACCTTCTTAACAGAACTTCCCTGACTTAACTTTACAAGAAAATCTTCCGGTTTCATCTCTCTTTCTGCACAATTTTCTCCACAACTGCTGCAATCATGTGTACACTCACTCATAGTATTTACCTCTCATTTACTTAAGTTTTTAATAAAATTTTACCCCTGTTTTACTTGTTCATCTGTTCCAAAATTTCTTTGACATTCTTCTGAATATCTCCCTCAAATACAGCAGAACCACATACAAATATATTGGCGCCACATTCTGCGATTTCCGCTATATTAGAAGCTTTCACTCCACCATCAACCTGAATATCAACATTAAGATTCTTCTCTGTGATCATCTGACGAAGTGCTCTGACTTTCTCTCCACAGTAAGGGATATATTTCTGTCCCCCAAATCCAGGATTCACAGTCATCACCAATACCATGTCAAGCTCTGGCAGAACATACTCAATCGCGGAAAGCGGTGTGGCAGGATTAACAGCTACAGCTGCCTTCTTTCCACAATCCTTAATCTGATGCACAACTCTGTCAAGGTGTGTGCAGGTTTCCGCATGTACTGTAATAATATCTGCGCCTGCTTTCGCAAAGTCTTCAATATATCTTCCGGGATCCTCTATCATCAAATGTGCATCAAAAATAGCATCTGTCAACGGACGAAGTGCCTTGATTACAGGATTTCCAAAAGAAATCTGCGGAACATACATTCCGTCCATAACATCGATATGCACGTATTCTGCTCCAGCATCAATTGCAGCCAGAACGTCCCTGCCTAAATTGGCAAAATCCGCAGATAAAATAGACGGTGCTAATATCTTCTTCATTGGTACCTCCTTAATTTTTAAAAATTTCATCAGTATCCTCTGACACTTTATAATTTAAAGTAACTGCCCAGAATTCAAAATCAAACATATCTATATGATCTATATGACTCTGTGTAATTACATTTTAAATGACGAGACAAAGTCTCACAGTATATCTTAACATAATCATCAAATACTGCAAGCTGAAAATATGAAAAAAGCTTGAAAATTTGCAATCCTTCTTCCTCTTATGCTACAATTCAGTCATAAGTCACCCGTTCGACTTCGATTAAAAAATCATACTTGTAATTATTTTAACCGCGAAAGGAGTTTATCATGCGTTTTTTTGATCCAACAAACACTTATGCAGAAAGAAACTGTATACAAAACCACAAAAAAGATTTACTGGCTTTGGGGACACGTGCTTTTGTCATTACCGGCCACAGTTCTTCTAAAAAAAATGGCTCATTAGATGATGTCATTGCTGTTTTAGAAGAGGCTTCCGTTCCGTATAAAGTTTTTAATGAAATCGAGGAAAATCCATCCGTTGAAACTGTCGTAAAAGCTGCAGAAATCGGCAAAGAATTTAAAGCAGATTTCGTTATCGGTATCGGTGGAGGTTCCCCACTAGATGCATCGAAAGCAATCGCTTTGTTAATTGCTAATCCGGAAGAAAGCGGAGACTGCTTCTATGTCGAAAAAGATTTAAAAGCTCTTCCGATCGCTGCTGTTCCGACAACTTGCGGTACGGGTTCTGAAATTACACCAGCTGCTGTTCTGACCCGCCACGATACACAGACAAAGAAAAGTATTTCCTACAAACTTTTTCCTGATCTTGCACTCGTTGACGGTAAATATTTACTTTCCGCAAGTAAAAATCTTTTAATCAATACATGTGTAGATGCACTTGCACATGCAGTTGAAAGTCGTGTAAATATTCAGACCAACATATATAATCAAATGTTTTCAAACTACGCTTTAAAGCTCTGGGGAGAAATCATTCCTTTCCTTCGTTCAGAGGATGAACTTACAGAGGAACTTGCCGATAAGCTGATGCTTACCTCCACAATTGCAGGAATGGCAATCGCACAGACCGGAACTTCTATTCCTCATGCATTAAGCTATGATGTAACATATCATAATGGAGTGGCACATGGAAAAGCCTGCGGTATTTTCCTTGCTGCTTATCTTCGCATATATGCAAAGCACAAACCAGAAGATGTTGACGTAATCCTTTCCCTCTTAGGATTTGAAACACTCGATGACTTTGCTGCCTTCCTAAAAGAAATTTTAGGTATTGTAACTCTTACAGAAAAAGAAGTTTTATTTTACGTTGAGCGCATGATGGAAAACACATCAAAGCTTGCAACATGTCCTTTTGAATTAACAAGGGAGGATATCGAGAAGATTTATCGAGAATCTATCGTGGTTGAATAAAAACAGACGAAGAACCCCGTATATCCAAGAAGAAATTTTGTGACTTTGCGTTGTGGAATTCTGACTGTAACCTTGCGAGCTCGTTTTCGAGCAAGGTTGTTTTATCAGGCAGAATGGAACGTTTAACGCAACGGAACAAAATTCCTTCTTGGATATACGGGGTTCTTCGTCTGTCTACCAAGTTCTACTCGGCTTTATATTATCGTCCTAAAATCTGAGCAATCTCAAACTCATACTGGTCAACATCTTTAGCCATTCCGAGTGCATCTTCAATATCGTAATCGATATACTGACCGTTACGGTATCCTACTACTCGGTTTGTTGCACCACTGCAAAGAAGATCTACTGCTAAAGCTCCCATGTAAGAAGCATATACTCTGTCTTTTGCAGTTGGGTTTCCACCTCTTTGCATATGACCAAGGATACTTGCTCTTGTCTCTACACCAGTTGCCTGTTCAATTCTCTTAGCCATTCCGTAAGAATGTCCAACACCTTCTGCGTTGATGATTAGGTGATGTTTCTTACCAAGTGCTTTCTTCTCAAGAATACTTTCAATTAACTCATTCTCAAGCTTTGGTCTATTACCATCGAAACGTTCTGGGATTAAGATATCCTCAGCACCGGAAGCGATACCACACCATAATGCGATATAACCAGCGTTTCTTCCCATTACCTCGATGATCGAACATCTTTCATGAGATGTAGATGAGTCACGAATCTTATCAATTGCCTGCATCGCTGTGTTCACTGCAGTATCGAAACCGATTGTATATTCTGTACATGCAATATCTAAGTCAATTGTTCCAGGAAGAGCTACTGTGTTAATTCCCTGTGCAGATAACTTCTGTGCTCCACGAAAAGATCCGTCACCACCGATAACAACAAGTCCGTCAATGTTATGACTTCTTAAAATCTCTGCTGCCTTTTCCTGATACTCTAACTGTTTAAATTCTTCACATCTTGCAGTAAATAAAGCTGTACCACCACGTGAAATGATATCACATGTGAATTCTTTCTCCATGTCAAAAATCTCATCGTTTAACAGTCCGCTGTAACCACGATAAATTCCTTTTACATCAATACCTCTTGCCCATGCGGTTCTGGCTACTGCTCTTAATGCGGCATTCATGCCCGGAGCATCTCCACCACTTGTTAAAATTCCAATTGTCTGAACTGCGCTAGTCTTGTTCATCTAACGTTACCTCCATTTCATAATTCCCTAAGTATACTCCCTAACGATTACATATATTATCTCTTTTTTTCAGATTTTTCAATACTCTTCTCGCGAACCTTTACATTTTTTTCACCAAAAAGTGATTTTAACTCGCTAAATACGTCATTTTTTGCGGAAATATTTTCGTATGATGGAAGTCTTTTTATTGCCTTTTCTTTTTTGGAAAAAATAACAATTTCATCTTTTCCAGGATGTTTTCTGATAATTCCATATAGTTTTTGTTGTTTTTCTGTGAATTCTTCAATATTCTCTGTCTGAATCCAGACTTCCTTCGGAATCTGTTCAATCGGAACAATATATTCTGCGATCAGCTTTCCGCTTTCTTCAGAAACAGAGGCTCTTCCTTTCACATAAATACCCTGATCTTCAATAAGATATGGCTTTACATTTTGATATATCGTCGGGAAGACAATAATCTCTACGGTACCGTATAAATCTTCAAGCGTGACAAAAGCCATATTCTGATTATTTTTTGTAAGCTTTGCAGTGACGTTACTAATAAGACCACCAACAACATAATGCTGTCCATCCCTCACGACTGCACGTCCACTTTCTTCATCTGGCTCAAAATCTGTTGATTTCGCTGTTGTCTGTTTTTCAAGAGAATCCATATATTTTTGTAATGGATGCCCACTTACATAAATACCAAGAACTTCTTTTTCCAGCGCAAGTTTTTGTGCATCATCATACTCTCCGACATCAGGATATTGCATCTCATATTCTTTTTTCTCTTCTTCCGAGAAAAAGTCAAATAATGACATCTGTCCACTGATTGATTCTTTCCGTTCCCGATTTACCTCCTCAAGCACGACCGGATACACGAGCATCTGCTGCTTTCTTGTTTTTCCAAAACTGTCTAACGCTCCGGACTTAATAAGATTTTCGATCGTACGTTTATTAATTTCTTTGGAAGTGAGTCTTTCCATAAAATCTTTCAAATCTTTATATTTTCCGTTTTCATTTCTTCCCTGCGTCATTACATCGATGACGCTTTTTCCAAGACTTTTAATCGCTGCAAGCCCATATCGAATCGAATCGCTGGCAACAGAGAATCCTGCTTCCCCTTCGTTGATGTCCGGTGGCAAAATAGAAATACCCATTACCCGGCAGGTATTAATATATTCTGTGATTTTCTTTGGGTTCGTAATAACAGAAGTAAGCAATGCCGCCATAAATTCTACCGGATAGTAACAGCGCAGCCATGCTGTCTGGTAAGAAACAACCGCGTAGGCAGCCGCATGCGATTTATTAAATGCATATTTGGCAAAATCAATCATTTCATCAAAAATCTTATTTGCTGTTTCTTCCGGAATTCCTCGCCGGATGCACCCTTCGACGCCTTCTTCCTCATTACCGTAAACAAAGTTCTGACGTTCCCTTGCCATGACTTCACCCTTTTTTTTGGACATTGCTCGGCGCACAAGATCGCTTCGTCCAAGCGTGTATCCGGCAAGGCGCATTACAATCTGCATAACCTGTTCCTGATAAACGATACAGCCGTAAGTCGGTGCAAGGATTTCTTCCAATTCCGGACAGGTATATTGAATAGAATCCTGATTCTGCTTTCCCTTGATATACTTTGGAATAAAATCCATCGGACCCGGACGATACAAAGAAATACCGGCAATTACATCTTCCAGATTTGTCGGTTTTAATTCTTTCATGAAAGACTTCATTCCTGCACTTTCTAACTGGAACACACCCTCCGTCTTTCCCTGCCCGATCATCTCATATACTTTGGCATCATCATAATCAATTGTATCAATGCTAAAATCCTGCCCCAGCTTCTGTCCGATCATCCGGGCAGCATCCTGAATAACCGTTAAGGTACGTAAGCCTAAGAAGTCCATTTTCAGAAGACCTAACTCCTCAATCGTTGTCATCGTAAACTGTGTCGTTATGACATTATCTGCTCCTCTTGACAACGGAACAAATTCATCCAAAGGCTTAGAACCGATTACCACTCCTGCTGCATGAATCGATGTATGCCGCGGCAATCCTTCTAAACGCATTGACATATCAACAAGATTTTTTACTACCTCATCACTCTCATATGCCTGCCTTAATTCCGGATTAGATTTCAATGCTTTTTCAATCGTAATACCAAGTTCCATCGGTATCATCTTAGCAACATTATCTACCTGTGCATAAGGAATATCCAGTACACGACCAACATCACGCACTGCCATACGTGCAGCCATCGTACCAAAAGTTACAATCTGTACTACTTTATCTTTTCCGTATTTTTCATAAACATAATCAATAACTTCCTGTCTTCTCTCGTAGCAAAAATCGATATCAATATCCGGCATAGATACACGCTCCGGATTTAAAAAACGCTCAAAAATAAGCTGATATCTGATTGGATCGATATTCGTAATTTCAAGGCAGTAAGAAACAATACTTCCCGCCGCACTTCCACGTCCTGGTCCAACAGCAATCCCCTGACTTTTTGCAAAACGTATAAAATCCCATACAATTAGAAAATAATCAACATATCCCATATTTCTGATCGTACTAAGCTCATAGGAAAGTCTTTCCTGTAACTCTTTCGGCGGCGGATCCCCATATCTTTTCACCAGTCCTGTCTCACAAAGCTCCTTTAAGTAAGAAAATGCATCATATCCTTCCGGAACATCAAACTTTGGTACCTTTTGTTCGCCAAAAACAATTTCCACATTACATCGCTCGGCAATCTTATGAGTATTATCCATCGCTTCCCTGGCATACGGAAACACTTTCTGCATTTCTTCTTCGGATTTCAGATAATATTGCCCACCTTCGTAACGCATTCGGTCTTTGTCCGAAACCTTTTTTCCGGTCTGTATACAAAGAAGCAGATCATGTGGAATCGCATCCTCTTCTCTGATATAATGCACATCATTTGTGACAACCATCGGAATCCCCAGTTCTTTTGAAAGCCGTATAAGACTGGTATTTACCTGCGTCTGTTCACGAATACCATGATCTTGCAGCTCAAGGAAAAAATTATTCTCTCCAAAAATATCACGCATTTTTCTGGCAGCGGCTCTTGCCCCATCAAAATCCTCTTTTAAAATCTTATTCGGAATCTCTCCTGCAAGGCAGGCACTCAATGCAATAATACCTTCATGATATTTCTCCAGCACTTCATAGTCTACCCTCGGTTTATAATAATATCCCTCAGTAAATCCTCTGGTTACGATCTTCATCAGATTCTTATAGCCCTGATTATTCTCTGCAAGCAAAACAAGATGATAATATCTGTCCTCTCCTCTTGCCTGTTCTCTATCAAATCTCGAACCCGGTGCCACATAAATCTCACATCCAAGTATCGGTTTTATCCCTACTTCTTTTGCTTTTTTATAAAAATCAATCACACCATACATGACTCCATGATCTGTAATAGCGATGCTATCCATTCCAAGTTCTTTTGCTCTTGGCAAAAGCTCTTTAATCTTACTAGATCCATCCAACAGACTGTATTCCGTATGCACATGTAAATGTGTAAATGCCATAGGTGTCTCTTCCTCCTCTTACAACATTTCGATAAATGCTGTCATTCTCGTATTGAGCTGTCCAATATCCTCCTGTGAATAATCGATCTCCACATGAATATACGGAACGCCCTTTCCTTTTACAAACTTTTCAATACTCTTTGCCTCCACATTATATGTGTGGCATGCCTGCAATGTCATTTCCACAACACCATCAATCTGATATTCTTCTATTAATCTTCCGATCAATTCATAACGATTCTTATTCGGTGTCATAACAGAACAGCCAATCTGAAGATATCTTTCCGCAATCGCCTCATAAATATCCTCTGCCGATTCATCTATTAAACGGTCAACCGACTTTGTACCGCCACAATTTTCATAAGCAACAACAACCGCACCATTCTCCTCAAGCGCTTTAACAACTTTCATAGGTGCTCCGCTGCTTGGGCATCCGGTTAAAAGAATCCTCTTCTTTTTCGGCATTTTTTCGTTCTCTTCATACTCTTTCATAATCTTTTCACGAAGCGCATTGATTTCTTCTGGAACCTTTTCTTTATCAAAACGGAACTGACTTCCATATAATACATTAAACAATTCCTGTCCATTCATCGGTGCCGGGTCATTTTTCATAACTTCATAAAGATTTTTAAGCGCAATTCTATTTTCATTCATCATATGAACTGCCTTACGAACGTTCTCCTCTGTAATCACCACTTTGAAAGTCTGCTCCAAATAAGATTTGAACTTAAGAATCTCTTCTTTCCAAAGCTTTAATGCCGTTTCACTCTGACTGTTTGGAAGTTCCATAACGTAAACATTTTTAAACTCTCCCATCAGTTCATACATCTTTTTCTTTCCATCACAGGTCGTCTCTCCAACTACCACATCTGAAAAATAAAAGAAGGGACACTTATCTGATACCGCAAAGCCATAACTTGCCTTTACCATAGGACATAAATTTCTTGGTAAATCTCTCTCCGCCACCGGAATCGTCTCATCAGATGTAGAACAAAGTCCTACTGTAACTGCTCCCATAGCCATCGCAATCTCCTGCGGGAAATATGTACAATATGCTCCTATAACCGGAACATTCTTATCCTTAAGCTCCTTCATCGTTAAAAAAGAATTCTTTCTCTGTTCCGCAAAATCTTCAAAAATCTCCGGCAGTGCTTTAATTAATTCCATAATACTTATCCCTTTCTCAATAATTGCAATCTATGCCTTATTATAATAATACTATCAAAAAATAATCGCTGTCAAATTATACATAAGAAGATTTCCACACGATATTTTATCATATTACAGCTTCACAATCCATACTTTCAAATCAAGCACCCACGATACTTGATACACGATTCTACCAGTGCCAGCTGAATGAGTTTCTACATTATTATAATGGGTTTTATAATACCCTGTTAAATAATACTCTTGGAATCAGACAGAATCCTTTTCATCCTCTCGCCATTCCTGCATTTATGAAAAGCCACAACAAGAACGATATTTTTATAACAATTTCTCTATATTTTCTTTCTCTTTTTCCTATTTCTTCCTTGAATTTTTGCCAAGTAGTATGTTATACTTTTTTTAGAAAGAAAGAGGTGTTTCAAATGACAGAACGTCAGTCCAAACTCATTAAATTGGTAAATCTTTATCAAAAAATCGAAGTGAGTCGTTTAGCTGAACTTTTAGATGTGTCTCAGGTAACCATCCGTAAAGACCTTGACCATCTTGAAGAAGAGGGACTTTTATCAAGAGAACATGGCTACGCTTTAATTAAGAATGCCAATGATATTAATACTCGTTTAACTATAAATTATGACAAAAAGATCGAGATTGCCACAAAGGCTGCCGAGATGGTTTCCAACGGCGAAACTGTCATGCTAGAATCTGGTTCTACCTGTACTTTACTTGCAGAACAGCTTGCAAAATTAAAAAAGGATATTACCATTATAACAAATTCGGCATACATAGCTATCCGCATTCGTGATCTTCCTATTCGTAAAGTCATTCTTCTTGGTGGTGAATACCAAAAAGAATATCAGGGAATGGTAGGACCACTTGTCCGCAAATGTGCAAAAGAATTCTATGTAGATAAATTCTTTGTAGGTACAGACGGATTCATTCCGGATGCCGGTTTCACCTGCGATGACCTGATGCGTGTAGAAACAATGAAATATATGGAAGACTCTGCCAATCGTATGATTATTCTTGCAGACTCCAGTAAATTCAGCCAGAAGGGTGTTGTAATTCAGACAACCTTCTCTGAGATTGATACTGTTTGTACCGATGCTGATATTCCAGAAGATGCATTAGAGAACTTAAAGAGACATAATATTAACGTAGAGATTGTGGAATAACTACTAATTCATAGATTTCGTATAGACGAAAAAAGAAATAATATCCTATCCCATCTGCTCTGTAGTCGCTGTGTTTAAAATGCTCGTCCGCATCTTAAACGCGCTCCGAAGCCTCATCTGGGATAGGATATTATTTCTTTTTTTCTGACTATCTAAATCTACAGTTTTATTTTTCTTTCTGTAGCCAGGAAATAGCTTGAGAATGCTTCCCATGCTCTGTCTATTTCAAACTGGGAAGAATCTGCACAGTCCTTCTGCCGCCTAATTGGGCTTGGACTTGGATTAACACCAGGTGGCGATGATTTTCTCTGTAGTGTTCTGGCTGGAATTATTTTTTCGAATCACCTTAGTGTTGTAATAGTATAACCTTTTCTACAGGCAATTCTACTGTCTCTGGTACTGTTTCTCCAATTTCTTTCCATTCTTTTTTAGTGACTTTCCACCATAGCGGACTCGTACTTTTTCCGCTTTTATTTTCTAAGATAAGATACATCTCAAATGGTGCTTCGGATATGCGTTTCAACTGGCAATCTACCATATTCAACTTTATAGATGTATTATTATCTATGTCTGAAAACTTTACTGGACGGATTTCGTGTGCGCGGATTCCTACATGGGTAAGATTAGACGGGATTTTTATGTGTTCTGGAAATGTGAGTTTTATATCCCACTCCAAAGCATAAACTTCCGATTCACTGAGTTTGTCTGCTTTAGAAATATTTTTACAGCCTGTGAGCCTTGCCGCATTGACGGTTCCCGGATTATCGAAAATCTCTTTTGTTTTTCCGACAGTTTCTAAGATTCCCTGATGCATGATTGCTGTGTCAGTACACATCTGATATACTTCATCTCTACTGTGGGATACCATGATAACCCCTTTTTTAAACTGACTAAGATAGGTCATCATTTCCTGCATTAATTTTTCTTTCAAATAGGTATCTAATGCTGAAAATGGTTCGTCTAATAACAGAAACTTTGGCTCCGCTGCCATCATACGGGCCAGCGCCGCCCTCTGTTGCTGCCCTCCTGAAATACGAACCGGATACGAATTTTCTAATTCTTTTATATGAAACTGTTCCAAAAGACATTCTACGATATCTTTTTTTTCCTGTTTTGACTTTCTTGATGCTTCCAGCCCTGCTTCAATATTCTGTCGTACTGTCATATGCGGAAATAATGCGTAATTTTGAAATAGATATCCGACTTTACGTTTTTGTGGTGAAAGATCAATCCCTGCTTTCTTATCAAATAACACTTCACCATCAAGGACAATACTTCCTTCATCGGGTGTTTCTATTCCGGCAATACATTTTAAAGTCATACTCTTCCCACACCCGGAAGAGCCAAGAAATCCAACAATTCCTTCCTCCATATCAAAGTCAACCGCTAATTCAAAATCTTTTAACTTCTTTTTTATGTGAACAGATAATGCCATAGTTCTAGCCTTTCTTCTCCATAGAAAAATAATTCATACATATGACTACAATAAAGGAAATACATACAAGAACCGCTACATACTCCCCTGCTTCCTTCATGTTACCTGATGCGACAGCGGAATATACCGCAAGTGGCAGTGTTCTTGTCTTTCCCTTGATATTACCGGCAATCATTGCTGTTGCCCCAAACTCTCCTAATCCTCTGGCAAAGGCGAGTACCGCCCCGGAGATAACTCCTGGCCAGGCAATCGGAAGCTGTACTTTCCAGAAGATCTTCCACTCACTCATTCCAATTGTCCTTCCTGCAGAAAGTACATCTGGATCTACCTGTTCAAAAGCCCCTCTTGCTGCCCGGTACATTAGCGGAAACGAGATAACAACTGCAGCTAAAACAGTTGCTCCCCATGAAAAGGCAACCTTGACAGCAAAATATTCAATAAAAAACTTACCGATCAGTCTTCGCATCCCGAAAATATATAGTAAAAAAAATCCTGCCACTGTTGGCGGAAGCACAAGCGGCAGGGTAAATAGCCCATCTAATATTGTTTTCATCGTCTTACTCTTCAGACGGAAAACAAGCTGGGCTGCAGCTACTCCCAGAAAAAATGTAACAATAATACTGAGTATAGCTGTCCTTAAAGATATAATAATTGGTGATAAATCTATTGTCATATATACCAGCCTGTCTTTTTATTACTTATGATATATTACTTACGTGTTACTTATTGATTGTGAATCCTGCTTTTTCTAAAATAACTTTCGCTTCATCTGTCTGAAGGAAATCTTCAAAAGCTTTCGCTTCATCTTTATGTGTAGAAGCAGATACGACACCTACCGGATAAACTACCTGTGTCTGCATCATAGAATCTTCCGCCGTTGCTACCACTTCTACTTCTTTATCATCGCCATTGGTATTCTCAGTCTGTGCATCTGTTGCATATACAATACCTGCATCTGCACTGCCTTCTGCTACCCAGCTTAAAACTTCTGTTACACTGGCTCCAAGACTTGCCTTCTTCTCTACCTCATTATAAACGCCAAGGTTGGTAAGAATCTCTTTTGCGTATTTACCTGCCGGTACACTCTCCGGATCACCAATTGCAATCGTGTCAGCCTTTGTAATATCTTTAAAACTCTTGATTCCCAACTTAGAATCTTTCGGTGTAATCAGCACAACATCGTTCTTTAACAGATCAACTACTGTATCTTCATCGATAAGTTTCTCCTCTGCTAATGTATCCATATTAGATGTTGCTGCAGAAAAGAATACATCGGCATCTAATCCAGATTCAATCTGATGCTGTAAATCTCCAGAACTTGCATATGTTCCTTCTACCGCTATTTCTGGATTCTCTTTCTCGAATAACGGAATCAGTTCATTATCAAATGTAGCCTGAAGACTTGCCGCTGCTGCCACAAGAATCTTGCTATTTCCTCCTTCGGTTGTAACTTCTGTTGTTTCTTCTGATGCTCCCTTATTCGATGAGCCTCCACATCCTGCACAGGATAAAACCATACATACTGCCAACACTACAGCACCAATTCTCTTCGCGAACTTCATGTTCCTCATAACTTTCTCCTTGTTTTATAATGTTTTGTATTGTTTTATGTCGTTCTTTTACATTATATTTCATGTGCCATATTTTGTCAATAAATATACAGCAAGAATCTAACATTTTTTTAGTATTGCTAATAATTTTTAATTTACTAATTCAAGAATGCCCCGAAAGTTGATGCCAGCGAAGAGAGTCTATCATTGGTCACTGAATTAAATCAGAATAAATAATTTTTCCCATATTTTCTACATTATACCCACCAAGTCCGGCTACTTCTTTTTGATATTCAGAAGAACGAATAATTTCTATCATTTTCTGATATGGCTTTTTCAAAAAATCTTCTTTACGGATAACCATATCATAACTTTCTTCCTGTATAAAAAGAAAATCTATCCCCGGTACAGACAGACTATGCTTCTCGCTTCCTACCGCCACATCCGCATCGCCTCTGTTTACTGCCGCAGCCGCTTCTAGATGAGAACTCACTATATCCTGATATCCATTTACTTCCTGTGTAGGAATTCCTGCCTGTCGCAGCTTTTCATCAATAAGAACTCTTACACCACTTCCCGGTTCCCGATTCACGATTGTTATATCTGATCTTTTTAAATCCTCAAAAGACTGGATGTTTTTAGGATTTCCTTTCTGCACATAAAAACCCTGCTTTCTTTTTAAAAGATGTAAAACAACAAGGTCGGTTCCCGGCAGCATACTGCTGATGTACGGAATATTGTAACTGTTCGTTTTTCCATGCCATAAATGCGCTGTTGCAACATTCACCTCTCCCTGATACATTGCGTATAATGCATTATAACTTCCTTTATAAGAACGAAATACATTCTCCCCGATACATTGATTCAAACGATTCGCCAATAAATCAAGAACCATATCCTGTCCACAGATGATAATCTGATCACACATGCCAGCCTGACCAAAACCCGGATTTGCCATTACATTTTTCTCTGTTCTATTCTGCGTATTCCTTTCAAATTCAACTTTTTCAATATTATTTTTCTGTTCTGAATTTCCCTCTTGATAAACCTTTGCCTGACTTCCATACTGAATATAAAATTCCAGATCTCCCTGACGAATTCTCAGCTGTTTTCCAAGCTTTGAAGCTTTCAAATCTCCACGCTTAATCATATCATACACTGTATTCTTTCTTACCTTTAATATTTCAGCCGCTTCTTTGGCAGTCAGTAACTTTTCACTCATCAATCATATATCCTTTCCTGTACTCTTTATAAGCTTCCTACAAATCGTTCTGTTTCTCACCACCTGAAAGAGGTGGGAGTCTTCTCGACTGAGATAAAATAAATCTCCAAACTGGGTAATTCTATTTTACACCAGTTTGGAGATTCACACAAACTGAGAAAATTCTAGCTTTCTCCAGCCAAAAAACAGCCCACTGAAAGGTCTTCCAAGAAAACAGAACCGTGAAAAATTCCAATATAGAAAATGGACAAATAGTCGCGGATGCAGAAAATGCTCCGTTGCATTTTTGCTGCTCCGATAGTCCATTTTCT
>ENA-ORTM01001380-ORTM01001380.1-human-gut-metagenome-genome-assembly--contig:-NODE-1380-length-25540-cov-9.033667_pt1 | contig 25540 bp, 26 predicted proteins | sample MGYA00241909_ERZ509182 | MGnify/ENA primary metagenome ERZ509182 (study PRJEB26280, sample SAMEA2338855) | human gut metagenome | biome: human gut; feature: human-associated habitat; material: faeces...
CTACGCCGTATCCGACCGTCTATTTCAAATTCGAGATCAACAGCGGGTGGACGAATTTCGAAGGCGGAAAAGGCAAAGGGCTGGTGCGTTGTGTCAAAGAAGAAAAAGCCACTCAGACATTCTGAATTCTAATTTATAGATACTATGAAAAAACTCAAAAGAATCGCGGTGCTGTACACCGGAATCATCGCGGCAGTCTCGTTTGCCGTATCGTGTGACAATGAACTGAATGTACAACAGGCCTATGCTTTCAGCCTTGAGACAATGCCCGTACAAAAGCGCATTGCCGTAGGTGAAACCGCCGAGATACGCTGCACCCTCGTTCGGGATGGTGAGTATGACGGGACTCACTACACGATCCGTTATTTCCAGCCCGACGGCCGGGGCGAGCTGCGTATGGACGACAGCGAGGCATTCATTCCCAACGACCGCTATCCGCTGGATAAAACCTCCTTCCGTCTCTACTATACCTCTCGCAGTGACGACCAACAAGTTATCGACGTATATATCGAGGATAACATGGGCCAGATGGCGCAAAAATCGTTCAGTTTCCAGAATGAAAATGCAGAATCGGACGAGGATCTGTAATCTGATTAACTATTCGGAGAACGCCCGGTATCGGGCGTTCTTAAAAATTCCACATTATTATGACAGAACAGGAAAAGAGGGATATAACTCTTATTGACAAAGGGATTTATGACAATCCGCTGCTGTATAATCCGCTCGTCGCGCTTCCTGACGAGCGGCGCACGGCGGAGGTCTGCCGCTTTGCGGTGCAAAAATCGGCTTTTAGCATACAGTTCGTTCCCGAAGCGTTCAAAACACCCGAGTTATGCCTTGCTGCCGTCAGTCGCCGGGGTGAGACGCTGAACTACGTGCCTGAAGAGGTGAAAACGTATGAACTGTGTCAGGCGGCCATACGCAACAACGGTCAGGCGTTGGCGTTTGTGCCCGATGCACTCCGCACGCCCGAGTTGTGTATGGAGGCCGTGCGCAACCGCGGGTGGGCATTGGAATCTGTGCCCGAGCAGGTGAAAACGCCGCAGATGTGCCGCGAGGCACTCAAGCGGATACAAAGCGACTATATGATCCTTGCGGAGATTCCCTATGCCGAAGTCTGTCTGGAGGGATTGCAGAAGTTCAGCGGTACGCTGAATCAGGATTTCAATATCTTCGCAGCTATCGACAAGGAGATCATGACCGAGAGACTCGCTCTGGAAGGCGTCCGGATGGATGCGGCGTGTTTGTCGCTCGTGCCGCCGAAGTTGCGCACGGAATCCGTATGTATGGTGGCCGTCGGCAAGGTGGGAATTATGCTCTATGAAGTGCCGGAGCAGATGCGTACCGCGAAGTTATGCGAGGCCGCCATATCGTCCGACTACCGGGCGATGGAGCATGTGCCGGAACGGTTGAAAACACCGAATTTATATGAAAAGGCATTGGAAAACAACCCGCTTGCCATTCAGTATTTCAAGCCCGAACAACTCACGCACGAGATATGCCAAAAGGCATTGGCACGCTGCGACGATCTGCGCGTTCTCTACTATATCCCGTTCGAGGATATACATGAGCGAACGTTGGATTTCTATTGTACCGACTACCACAAAACGCTGGAATTTTTAAGGCGTATGAATCCTAAACACATGACGGTAAAGCTGGCGGAGATGATCTTCGAACGGGAACCGGAGTTAATCAGTGCCATTCCCGACCATTGCAAAGACCGGGAGTTATGTGAAGCGGCGGTGCGCTATAACGGAACCTATCTGAAATGGGTTCCCGATGCACTCAAAACGCCCGATCTGTGCCGGGAGGCCATACAGCGTAGCCCCTATGCCATCGAATATATCCCCGATGGGATAAAAAGCCCGGAGTTGTATATGAATCTCGTGCGGGAAAATCCTCTAAATTTGAAAGGTATTCCCCGCAATGAACGGACCTATGATATGTGCCGCGAAGCATTTGACAACACCTACGGGAAGGACAAGAGCGACTATTCCATCTTCACGGCATTGACTGAGCCGTCGCTGGTCGTACAAGTATTGCGGGAGCATGACGACCCAATGACGATCCGTTTTCTGATGGACTTGCTTCATCTGAATCGATGGGCGATTGATGAGCAGGTCGCGCTGGAGGCCGTGCGCAAGAACGGCAGCGTACTGTGCAGCGTACCCCCTGCGGCGATCACGCCGCAGGTCGCTGAAGCTGCCGTGAAAAATGCGCCCGATGCCTTACAATGGGTTCCGCCGGCGATACGCACACCCGATATGTACCTTTATGCGGCCAAAAACGGCGGCGATCCGAGCGTCATAGTCCCCGAAGAAATAAAAAACGGGAATAACCTTTATTCTTTTGCGCAACGGATGGAAGCGCGGCTTGGACAGTCGCTCCGATACGAAGACCACAAGCGGCTTTATGCCGGTGAAGAAATCCGCGTCAAAAATGTCAGGACGGCGGCCGGAGTTATGGGCCTTTGCTCAGTGCGCTATGACCCGGATAAAGGCAGGCTGTATTTTCGGGATCAAACTCCCACACAAACGGCCCGGCAGGGAGTGAAGCCGGTAATAAAACCCAAGAAACCCGCTAAAGGGCCGAAACTGTAACCATAATTCAGCAGGAATCTTTACATTTGCAGTAGATTACTCGGAATCTCGACACGAGTTGAAAAAGGGCCGGGGCAAATATGAAAAATCAAAACAGCTACGTTTATTAGTCTCGAAATATGGAAGAATTAGGAATCTTGCGGACAGTAGAGCGAGATGATAATATCAACTTCTATCACGTTCACACGATAAAGGCATACGATCAAAAAAAATGGAGCGTTGGAGAAATCTATGATACACAGGATTTTTTAAGGCAACCGTCGTATAATCCTCCGAAAAAGATTCGAGAAAATGCTTTTGAAAAAGTTAGGCAGCGCGAATTTGGCGATTTGCCGACAAGAACAAAGTGTTTATTCGCATCTGCTTCGCTTGATACAGCTAAAGTGTGGCTTGACATTTTGGGAGGAGAAAAACAATTAATAAAGATTAGACCTATCTCAGGTAAATACGTTTTTCTCGACGAAGAGTATTATGAACTTGAAAGTTTCACGGATGATGAAATGGACAAAGATGCCCATAAGTATTGGGGTGGATATACATTTCTGAATGGTGAAAAAAAATCGGTCCTTTTTGAAGGCGTTTTTAGGGTCGAGGAAGAAATAAATATTTAACGGGAGAAAAACAAAAATCGGACGGTTATCGTCCGATTTTTTTAGCGCGAGTACTATTCCCGGCTATCAGGTAGCCGTTTTTTCGTTTTTTGAGAGCGAGTAGTTGCTTTAGCATATAGGCGTTGTCCTCGCCTACGGTGTGGTCGCAGGACATTTTGTAAGGACTTCCGATACAGTCCCGGCATTGCCGGATCGCTTTACGCAGGTTGGTCACGGTGATCTCCTTACCCGTGATGTCTTTGATTTTCCATTCCATGTTTTTATGCTTTTACGGATTGATACCAACTGTCCCGGAAACGGTCGCCGATGATGTTGAACGTACCGCTGCGTCCGCAGTTTTCGGCATGGCTCCGGGCTTCCTGTGCCGAGCCGAATTCGCCTAACTTGTCGAAGCCGACGAATAGTTTGTAAATAACGGGGTTTGCACGGTGTTTTTCGACCTCTTGCTGGAGCAGGGCGCATAATTCGGCATAATTGGCCCTTTTCTGCGTCAATTTTGCATTGGCGCAGCGCAACGGCTCGTTCGTTATGGGGTCGAAAAACAGATCGTTACGGGTCATGTACCGCACGTATTCGGTGATGCGACGCTCGTTCTTGGTTATCTGCGCCTTTGCCGCCGCCACGCGCGAGAGCAGATAGTCGAAGCCCGTTTGCAGGCCCGTCCGCTTGTCGTAATAACAATAATACACCTGTATGCCTTTTCGGGGACAGCGGCAGACAAGGGCGGCTCTGCGCCACTCGATGAGCCACCGCCAGCGGTCGAGCATCCCGCGGGGAATGTCTATCTTGTGGAGGACGACCCTCGAGCGGTCGTCCTTGCGGTACTCGAACGTAATATAGACCCAATGGTCGATTTGCAGTTCCCGCTCCGCGCGGGCGAGGTCTTTGGCCTCCTGCACCCAATCGTATGTTTCTTTCCGTGCCATTATGTCGTTAAAAGATTTTACAGGTTTCGATTTCGGTATGTTTTTGTAGCCACTCCCTGATGTGGTACATATTATTTTCGGAGGTGATAACCGCCCTACACTCGTCCGTCTGCGTGAAGCGCGTGCCCTCGTAGTTATCGACCCACTCTTTGAGCGTGGCGGCTCCCCATGAGATAGGATCGTCGAAGATATGTCGCTCCAACGTGCTGATAGGCTCGGGGAAAGTTACTATCAGCGTTTCATAGGCCGGGTTGAGGGGTTCGGGGAGCGGTTCCAGATAATGCAAAGGCCCGAAATCATCCATTTTACGACCCCACGACCAAGTGTATTGGTAAAGTTCATCGCCCCATTGATGCGGCTCATCGAAATCGACCTTTACCCCTACCGAGTATTCGCTATCAGCTATATCCCTGATGATGCCCGTTACCATAATTCCGGCAAACATACATTTGCAACGCTTACCGATTATCTCCGTATTTACGTCTGCTGTTTTCATAATCGTTGTGTTTTATAGGGCCGGATATAGACCGGCCCCGTGTGATTTACTCTTTGATTAGGGTGTCGGCAATGTAGAACGGGCGGTCATTGTCCTGCTCCTTGATAGCTTCGCCGATGAGCCATGCAAAGCGTTCGCGGAGGGTATCACCCAACTTTCCGACGTGGCAATTATGATCCCATTCCGTGTCGTGTATTTTGGCCTGCTTATGCAGTATAGGTAAATACCGGGCGGTCGCACTGTCCATCTGGAGGTAATCTTTCGTCCCCTTGTGACGGAATGATACGAGGCAATAATTTTCCGGGTAGAGCCGGATAGTTTCGGTCGATTTTTCGTAGAAGCAGGCCGCAAGGTATTGATCGCCCGAATCCCGGTAGGTGAAATTATTATGGCAATACATTTCTATCGTGTCCGATATGCAGATGTCTTCGCGGTATTCCTCGCGGAACTCGCGCTCGATGCGTCTAAACACGTCGGACAACGACGGGAATTGGGCATCTATGTTTATCGTCTTGGATTTGAGTTTTTTATCCTTTTTCCGCACCTTATCGGCAATACGGACGAAGTACCTGTTATCCGGCAGTGTCTTTACCTCGATATGGTAATCCCAATGGCTGTTAATTGCGTTGTTAGTATTGTAGGTATTCGTGCAACCTTGTCTTTGCAAATAGATCGTTTTCATGGTTTTATCAGTTTATTATTTATACATTCCGAAATTGGTTAAGAATCCGGTGCGTAAAATCTCTGAATAGTGCCCGGAGCAATGCAGTTTCCGGCAGAGGGCGGAGTGTTGTTTGTCGGTGATGCCGACGACCTCGACCGCCGTAGGGTCGAAGTGGCAGATGTGCGCCCTGTATCGGGGCTTCAGCATAGCGCAAACCACCTGCGCCTGCTCTTTGCGTAATTCATACTGTTGTGTTTTCATGTTCTTAATAGTTAGATTAGTTCGACTTTAATTCTGCTCCAATTCGCCCAAAACACGCCGTTGCAATAGTATGCGTACCCGTTGTGCCAATTACTCCGGCGCTTGATGATGTCCTTTTCGGGCGGTCTTATCTCTATTGAGGTCGTGTAAATATTATGGCCTATGGTGATTATCAACTCGCAATTTCGCCATATCTCGAAAGGGGTTTTGAAACCCTGTTTGTTTTCAACGAGTTCCACTGCACGCCGCACGGCCTGCTGTGTTTCCCCGTTCATTTCCGCAAATGTCTTGCGGCTCCCTGCTTTATAGATGATTTTCATATTCTTGGATTATATTTGCGGTCTTAGCCGCTCCTGTTTATGCCGTTAATCGCCTTTGAATAAGGGATTTATTTTTATTTACAAGGGCTATGATCTGCTGATGGTAGGGCGTCTCGTAGTTGCAAACACCCCGGCTTTGCAGAACGGCAAGGCGGGATAAAGAAAACTCTATCGTTTCGACCCGCTGACCCGCTATACAGGCCGAGAGAATGAGGGAATCTTCCCGCAGATGATAGTTGCTTGTAAATACGCAATGGTGCATCGCTTCGCCCTCCAATATTATTTCCTCGACGCTTTCGAGTACCCGCACGTTGATTGTGCCGTCTGTAAACTCGATGCCGAAAAATTTGGCTTTCTGTTCCCGATATACCTGCTCTCGCAGACGTTCCCGCTCTTTCTGCTTCTCAATCTGTTGCCGTTTAAGGAATTTCCGTTTTTTAGCTACATACCTGTCGTGTTCGGCTTTGAGGTCTGCCGGACAGACATATTCTGCATTCCGTAGATCGCAGTCGAAAAAACGGAGTTGGTCTAAATAATCGACCCAAATGGAAGCATCCGCTATTTTATACCCGTTACGGATAACGATTCGGATAGACGGCCAATAATCGTTTAGATTGCAGGAGTTATAGATAAAATATTTCAATAGTGCAGTCTGTCCCGATTTCAGTAGGGTTTCGGCATGGCTGTCATAGAGCAAGGAGCAAAATAACAGCGATGGGGATATATCATAGAGTTGCCCGTTGTAACCGCTCCTTTGCAGTTCTGCAATCAATTTTTGTTTTGGGTATATGCAACGGGGATATATGTCATACAGGGGTTTATAGGGCCGCACTTCGAGCGGGCTTTGGTAGTTCCAGCCCGTTGCGAACGAAAACTCCGGGCGAAGACGTGCCATGACAATGCGCCGACTATTCGGGGCTATCCAATGTTGCACGACCTCGCTGTGGCTGTATTTCGCCCGTTGTCCGATTCGTACATTGTACGTCAGATAGACCATGCGAAGCACCTGCATACCCTCACAAACCGTCATAAAGCAGGCATAATCTTCTATGTTGTAAAATCTGCGGGCGGAACAATCGTCAATAGTCAGCCGTATGCCGCACACGGGGCAGGTGCAATGCTCCTGTGTGGTCTTGTCCGTCCATGCGTGCCCACACTCGGCGCACGTAATGACGCCCTTTTTCGTCCGGCGGCCATAATGGGTTATACATCGGGCAAAAGCCCACTCAATTTGTTTGGCGGTAAGCGGTCGGAGTTTCCGTGCCGCTTCCGTTACTTGTCGGTCATATTTGTTTCTTGGTTTCATAATCGTTGTATTTGAGATATTAGGCGGCGATACGTTTTTCAATGAGCCGCATATTGCTGTTTACGAGTTCCACGATACGGTCGTGGTATTCCGTGTCCTGATTGCATACACCCCGGCTTTGAATCACCTGCAATTTGGATAATGACACCTCCACGGTTTCGAGCCGCTTGCCGTTAATGGTCGCCGAGAGAATAAGCGAATCTGCCTTTTGGTAATACTTGTTCGTCGCTACGCAATGATGCATAGCCTTGCCTTCCATGATGATTTCCTTGACGCTCTCCAATACCCGGACGGCAATCCGCCCGTCCGAAAATGCAAGTCCGAAAAAGCGGGCTTTGGCCTTGTGGTAGGCGCACTCGTTTTTGAGGTGGGCCGAAAGATTCCGTTCGGCTTCGAGACGGGCGAGTTTGGCGATACAGCGGTCGTGTTCCCGGTTAAGGTCGGCGGGGCATACGTATTTGGGACTGCGTATATCCTTATCCAATGTTCGCAGGGCATCAATATAGTCGCACCACATCATTGCGTCTTCGATTTTATACCCGTTGCGCACCGCGATACGAATAGACGGCCAATAGTCGTCATACCGACGTGATTTATCATCCAAATACAACCGAAACAGGCTCTTCTGACCTATTTTGAGCAGGGATTCAGCACGGTTGTCGGTCAGCAGGATGCGGAATAAATTGGTCGGGTTTTGGCCGTATAGCCCGCCTTTATATCCCGTTCGTTTCAGTTCCGGGATAAGTTTCATCCGGGAGTAAATTTCGTCCGTGTAAATCCGGTCATAGACCCACGATTCGCCGTGCAATTCCAACTTGGAGGAATAAATCCATTGGTCGTAATACATCGAACACCACATCCGACTGCGGGCGAAAGTGCAATATTTGCCGTCGGGGGCTATCCACCGTTGCATGACCTCGTGGCAAAAGCGGTTCAGCGGCCTGCCTACTTTGGCATAGTAGTTTACCATGAATACCCGGATTACCTGCAAGCCATCGCAGGCGGTGATATAGGTGGCATATTCGCGTTGCTGGAATTTCTGCTTGCGGGTGTCCTCGATGCGCAGTTTTGTCCGGCAGGCAGGGCAGGTGCAATGTTTCTGTTTGGTATCGTTGTAAAACACCTCTCCGCAGTCGAGGCAGGTAACGATACCTTTGCTTGAACGGCGTCCCACCGCTTCGACGATTTTGGTATAGGCCCAGCGTACTTGTGCCGGGGTTAGCGGCGGCAGTTTCTTACTGGCTTCGACGGCTTTCTTCTGAAATTTGGTTTTCGGTTGCATGGTTAGAACAGGCTTAATGTGCTGGGGGTTTCTGCTTCGGCCTTTTTGGGGCTGTTGCGTTTGGCGATTTTGGCATAGGCTTCATCGGTTGCCCGTTGTATGGCCTTTTCCCGCGCTTGGGCTTTCTCCGCTTCGGTGAGTTCGATGGTATGGTTCACCACGACTTTGCAGTTGGCGAGAGGCTTGCCGATGTCGATGTCGTCCTCGTCGTAGTAGTGCAGGGCCAGCGAATAGATTTCATCGTCCGCAAAACCATGACAACAACTCTGTTTTACATAATTGAGGATGAAAGTGATGCAGTCGTCGATATTCTTTTTTGGGTTGGCGTAACGGGGCGCGAACAGTTCATCTGTCTGCGCACGGCGTTCCAAATAGTTATGGATCGTCAGTTTGAAATAGTAGGTTACTTTATTTTCTTGTCGTGTCATGATGGTCTGCTGTTATAAGTTGGAGTTTGAGGTTATCGGATGCAGTACATGCCGTTTCGGGAATCGAAACGCACGCCGCCGAAGATATAATCGGGGGTTTTCACGCCACCCGCTGTACATACGGGTTTCTGCGCTTCTTCCACCCACTTGTCGATACAATCTCTGGAAATATGATGGGCAAGTCCGGCTGTGCAGAACTTAAAGCGTTTGCCGTTTACCTCCAACAAGGCATAAGGGTAGAGAAAATCGAATCCATTATATGCTTCCCGCGAAATGATGCCGATGTCGAGAACATGTACCGGGTGCAAGCCCTCGGCCCTTGCCGCCGCACAATCCCTCTGCGCCTGCTCACGGAGTACCCGCAGGTAATATTCCTTACGTGCGCGGAACGTTTTGATAGTATTTATCCACTCACGGATACGCGCCTCGAATCCTCGCATCCCGTTGATAACGAAAAGGTCGATTTTGCCGTCGATAAGAATACCGTAGTCGGTCGTGCCTTTCCAGTCTCCCGTACATGGATCGGCGATTCGCGTCCATGTAGTTCCGCCGACGAGTTGCACGAACTCGTTTACGGCTTCTATTGTTGTCTTTTTCATCTCTGTTTCTGTTAAGGTTGATGATTAGGGGCGGGGCTACCGCCCCCGGATTTGACTTTAGGATTATTCGGTTATGCCGATTGCCTTGCGCACCTGCGCCTCTTTCGCCTTTTGGAATATCCACCCGGCGCATTTCTGCCCGTCGTGGGTCAGTCGGCTGTTGAACCGCCCGCCGAGGTCGGATAGCAGGTCTTTGATAGGCTTGGTATCTCCGAATAGGGCGATAGCCTTTTCAGAGTAGTCCGCGAGGATAAAATCGCCCTGCACGGTCATCGGGGTTGCGTCCTGCGTGTGCTTCGGCTGGGGGCTGTCAAAGCGTATATTTTCCTCATTCCCGGCAGTATAGGCCAGCGCGTCGATAAACCCCGCGCGGGTGTAATAACTCATTTTGTGGATGCTCCACCCATAGGTGGGACTTTTGCCGAGCGTGAAATCGGGGTAACGGTGTTCGTAATCCTTATTGTAATCCGCTAAATATTCCGTTTCGGGCAGGTTGCGAGCGGCCTTGCGCAGTTCCCCGAATCCGTTGCGGGTGGTGGTCGAGAAGCCGAGGATCACGGTGCGGATGCTCCGGGTTTCGCGGCATTCGTAGGACGGGTCTGTATATTCCGTTTCATTGAGTTCGGCCACGATTACGCCTTTCACGTCAGCAGGCATAAGACGTTCTAAACGCTCCGCACCGATTCGTGCGATACGGTCGTGTTCGGCTTTGGCCAGCGCATCGGCATCGGCTTTCTCCTTTGCAAGCCGTTCGGCGTCCGAAGCGAGGGCCGCAACCTCGAAAGCGTCCATAAATTCGGCGGGCGTGTCGGTGAAATACATTCCGATACCGAACTTTTGGGAAAGAGGGTTAAGGATGTCGGTGCGGCGGATTGCTTTTGTGTCGGTGTTTACCATGTGATACATATAGCCGCTTGCGGTGTGTTCGATTTTGTAGATCACGTACCGGGATATACTTGCGCCGGAGCCATGCCGGACGACGATTTGATTTTCTTTTGCGACTTGAATTTCGGTGTCAGTGGTCGTGCCACCGAAAAGCGAATAATACTTTGCCATGATGTTGTGTGTTTTAGAAGATTAGCGAGAATAGGAATGTGAAAAAGCCGATCAGAACGATGAGCGAGAAAAGGCAGGAGGCGATACCCCGCAGGATGTTGTAGCAGAATACAAAGGCCAAAACGACCCAAACAAAGCCATTCCCGAAGAGGTGGAATCCCAGCGCGACGGCCCCGATTTTCAGCCCCGCCCGCCAACCCGACCCCATGCCAAGTGGAAGGTTGGAGGTTTTCGGTTTCCTGTTATTTTTCTCTATGCTTTTCATAACCTTCGACTTTTTTTTTATGCCGTAGCGGAGCCGGTATGGATGGTATCTGGTTTCAGGAGCTTTAAAAAGAAGGGCTTAGCCCACGCAAGATTTTTGCGGAAAATACGCTCGCCCTTTAGGGAAAGAGGAAGATTTTTCGCAAAACCGCCTCGGCGGCCTGATCTTGCGGGGGCGGGAAGCCCGTAATACCTTTGCTGCTGAAACCAGATACCATCCATACCGGGTTTGTGAAGGCGTCTCGAAAACGAGGAGAAGGTTTTGAGAAAAGCGTAGTGAAAAACCAGTTTGGCTGTGATTGTCAGAGTGTTAAATCACAGCCTGCCTTGTCGGCAAAACAAAGAACCGTATCTTTGGAGGATACGGTTGATCCGAACTGTTTGAGGATGCCGGAACGCAAGCAGGACGGTGACGGGTGCTATCTTTCTTTCGGAATATTCCGACGGATATTAACAAAAAACGGCGACCGCAATTCGGTCGCCGCAGAGATATGGAATAGAGATTGAAGTATGCGTCAGTTCACAAACATCGAGGGCTGATTCTCGTCGTATTTATAAACCAGCAGCATGGAGGGTTCTTTCAGCTGCTTCCGGTGGCTGTATGCGCACATGGCATTCATGATCCATCCCCGGAAAGCCCTGGCCTCGTAGGAGCCGATACGATAACTCAGAAAGATGATCGCTTCGAGGTTATAGAGCGTAAAAACACAGCGTTTGCCGTGTCTTTCATACCCAACCTTCCGCGTTACATCCTGTTCGAAGAGTATTTTATTCTTGAATATCGAGCGCATATTAGCGTCTACTTTGGAAACGAAAACATGAAAAAGACGGGCTATTTCATTTTTCGTGAGCCAGACGTTATTATCGACGAGCTTCACTTCGACCGTCCAATGCCCTATCGGTTCTTCGGTAATGGTGATATATCCTTCGTCTGTCATAATCTTATTCGTTTTTTATTTGTCATTGTACATCGTGTTCATATATGCCAAGTTGTGTTGCAAAGATAGAAAATAGTACGTGATTTGCTTCATGTTGCAGCCATCGGTTCTCTGCCGCCCTTCGCCCATAAGTGCGGATAGAATATCCGGCGGTATGCCGTTATTGCAGGCAAGTGCGGAGAATATGTCCCGGGCTGCGGAGAACGTGATCCGCTTTTTGACTCCGCTTATTGCGGCAAGTTCCCGCAGGTAAGCGTTTACACAATTCAGCGTAATGACCGGCAGCAGGGTCGCATCCTGCCGACCTCGGTATTTTTCGATGATCCGCTGCGGAATGGGCAATAGCGGTATGCGGACGGTAATGCCGGTCATACGTCTGGTATAGGTCAGATATTGGCTGCCGTCCAATCCGGCCGTAAGGTTCGTGGGAGTTATTTCGAGCATCTCATCGTATTTCAATCCGGTGAAGCAGGAGAAGAGGAACAGATCCCGAACCCTTTGCAGCCGCCGGGACGGCAGGTCGGCATTCAGGATGGCGGCAAACTCCCCTTCCGACAACCGTTCACTATTCGTAACGTATCTTCGGATTACGATATCCCCGGAGATGTTGCCGTTGTCGTCTACCGAATGGAGAACCCTGTTCAGAAGCCGTTGCTGCCTGTCGACGGTACGGCAGCTCAGGCCCCGGGCAGACAGGTAACGGCCGAACTCCCTGAGGAACGTTGTGGGAATACGGGAGATATTCATGTCGTCCGTATGGAAATTGTCGGCAAGGAACGACGTCACATATCTGCGAAGGTCTTTGCCGCAGGCCCGGGCTGTATGCGACACGACTGTGTACATGCTGTCGTTATACCGATCGATCAATTCCGTCAGTTGCATATTTAGCATCGTTTCGGGTTAAGCATGCTTACGAAGGTACGGCAGATTCCCGGCTTGCAGCACCTCATTGAGCTGATCCATCTCTTTCTCGACGGTTTTATCCAGCATCTCGGCATAGATCTCCGTAGTCGACCTTTTGGCGTGTCCCAGCATCTTCTGGATCGAACCGAGGCTCACGCCGTTGGCATAGGTGATCGTCGTGGCGAAGGTATGTCTGGCCAGGTGACTGGTAACTCGTTTGGTTATGCCTGCTTGTTGGGCAATCTCTTTCAGGTAGAGGTTGTATTTCGCATTGCTCATAAGCGGGATGATCCGGCCACCAACCCTGCCGTCCTTATATTTCTCCAGAATTTCGAGTGCCTGCGGAAGTAATTTGATCTGAGAAACCTCTCGCGTCTTCACGCGCGGAGCAAGAATGAAAATCCCGGACTGTTTCTTAATGATATTTTCTTCCGTCAGCGAAAACAGCGTCGAATAATCCAAACCGGTAAAGCAGGCGAAAATGAAAATATCGCGCACCTTTTGCAACCGGAGGCTGGAAGTCTCAAAATTGCATATACGCGACAGTTCCTCTTCCGTAAGAAAGCCGCGTTTGGTTTTGACCTTTTTGATGGCATAGACGGCAAATGGATCGCGGGAAATCACACCGGTTTTGAATGCAACGGTGGTGATGCGTTTGAATATGCGCATCAACTTTTCCGAAGAGTTGATTGACAGACGGCAATCGGTTTTGAGATAGGTGTGAAAGTCTACGACGAAGGCGTGATCGACCGACCGCAGTGCAATATCCTTTGTTTTACGGTGGATGAGCAGGAACTCTTCCAGCCGGTGGCTCGTCAGGACATATTTGTTGAACGTGGACTGGGTAATGTCTATGCCGATCAGTTTCCGACGTTGTTCGATGAAATCCGAGAAGACGCCAAGCAGCGTATTTTCCTTGACATCCTTACCCAGGAGTTTGTCACGAACCATATCCGGAGTGACGAGATCGTTGAGTTGGCTAAGGCTCTGGTAGTGATTCAGAAGGGTTTTCTTCAGGTAGTTGAGAAATAAATTGACTTTCCCGGCCTCCTCGGAGCGTCCCGTGGCACGGTAGCCCTTGGCATCCCAGATCGCTGCCGGAACCGAGATTTTCGCACTGAACTGGCAGGCGCTGCCGTCGATGGTCAGGCGTACATGGATGGGCGCATAGCCGTTAGAATTGGTTTTGTCTTTTCGGATGAAAAAAAGAATCTTGAATGTGCTTTTCATACGGTTGAATTTTAGTGTGTAAATAACGTGTTCACTGCCTCTAACCGTTCGTCTCGAGAGCGCCAAATATGGTCATTATCAAGTCATTGTATACTAAATCGTACCACCTGATTCGGAAAACTGTACCACTCGGTAAATTTTATCCCGGTGGTACGATTTGGCTGAAATAAGGTGTCTGAAATTAGCTGAAAAGTCAGCCTGTTTGGCTGTTGGGAAGACACAAAAAAATCCTTAGAAAGCTAATTCTAAGGATTTTAGTCGTTCAACTGTCCCCGTTTGACTGGGAGTTAGAGCGGAAAACGAGACTCGAACTCGCGACCCCAACCTTGGCAAGGTTGTGCTCTACCAACTGAGCTATTTCCGCATGGCATGTTTCTCAATTGCGAGTGCAAAGGTATATAAAAAATCCGAATCTCCAAATTTTTCAGGGCTATTCTGCGGAATTTTTGTCCTGAAGCCGGGCTCCGCCCCCTTTATCTGAACACCCTGATGCGTTCGTCCAGCGGTTTGAACGTCTTTTCGCCCGGTTCGCCTGCGGGTGTCCCGAACGGCATTTGCGCGACGAGTTTCCACTCCCCGGGCAGGCTCCAGTGTTTGCGCACCTCATCGTCGATGAGCGGGTTGTAATGTTGGAGCGATGCCCCCAACCCTGCGTCTTCCAGCATCGTCCAGACTGCCAGCTGGTGCATGGCCGATGTCTGCTCCGACCATACCGGGAAATTCCCCGCATAGGTCGGAAACTGCTGTTGCAGGCCGCGGACGACATCCGTGTCTTCGAAGAAAAGTACGGTGCCGTACCCGGCTGCGAAGCTGTGCTCGATCTTCTCCTCGGTGCGTGCGAATGCCCCTTCGGGGACGATTGCCCGCAGGGTGCGCTTTACGATTTTCCATAATTCGTCGTGATGCTCGTGAAGCAGCAATACGGCACGTGTCGATTGCGAATTGAAGGCCGAGGGTACGTGTTTTATGGCAAAACGCACGATTTCCTCGATCCGTGCGTCGTCGATGGGCGATTCCGGAGCTAAGGCGTAGTAGCTGCGGCGGTGGCGGAGTGCCTCTCTGAATGTTCTTTCCATAGTCTTTACCGGTTTATGATCCGTCTATGCAAATATAGCACAACTTCGGATAAAATGTGCATATTCCATTGCGAAACGCTATCTTTGCACCATGAAAAATGCCATCGGACTCTTTTCCCGGCTTGGGTGCCGCCTGCGCGGTTTCGGCGACGACGCCCGCACGCGGGAGATAATAGGGCGTGCTTGCCGGGAAAACGGCTGGTTTACGCCCGCAGACATTTGCCGCGCCGTTGTAGCCGTCGCAGACGGGATGCTCCGGCGCGATGCGCTGGCGGAGTGGCTGGCGCCCTACCCCGTTCCTGTCGCCGAACCCCGGCGCGTGCTGGTCGTCATGGCCGGGAATATCCCGCTGGTCGGATTTTTCGATATGCTGTGCGTGCTCGCCGCAGGGCACAGGTGCCTCGTAAAACCATCGGCCAAAGATACCGTCCTGATGGAATATGTCATCGGGTTGCTGCGCGGAATCGACCCGCAGGTTCCGGTGGAATTTTACGACGGCAGCACATCGCCCGATGCCGTGATCGCTACGGGCAGCGACAATGCCAACCGCTATTTCCGGGCGCAGTATGCGGGCATTCCCGCCCTGCTGCGCGGTAACCGCCAGTCGGTCGCCGTACTCGGCGGCCGGGAAACCCCCGCGCAGCTCACTGCATTGGCCGACGACATCTGGGCTTATTCCGGACTGGGCTGCCGCAGCGTGTCGCTGCTTTTCCTGCCCGAGGGCTATGACCTGCAGCTGCGGATGCCGGAGGTGAACGTGAAATACAGGAACTCTTACCGCCAGCAGAAAGCCCTCCTGACGATGGGCGGACAGCCGTTCCGCGACCTGGGAGCTGCCGTGGCCGTCGAAGAGCGGGCCTTTCCCGCGGCGTTGAGCCGGATCAATTATTCGTTTTACAAATCACCCGCCGAGGTCGGGGCCTGGCTCGCAGCACACGATGCCGGACTGCAATGCGTCGTTTCGGAGTGCATTGCCTGCCGCCGCCGCGTGGATTTCGGCCATGCACAGTCCCCTGGGCTGACGGATTACCCCGACGACAGGGATGTCATCGAATTCCTTACGACATCTTGTTTGTAAATTAGGTCATGCTGGGTGCTTTTTATTGATAAATAATATTATATTTGGCTGTGTTTATAATAAATAATATTATATTTGAGGCTGAATATAAAACAAATGGTTTATCATGAAAAAGTTCGCCTTATTAGTCGTTTCGTTATTTGTCGCCGGCTCTGCATCGTATGCCCGCAAACCGGCCCCCGTAATCCCCGACTTCATACATGCCGCCTATTCGGTGGAGAGCCTCCTGAGCGAGGCCGAACTCACGAACCCGGGGTACGATGCCTTCCAGTTCATCTACCTGATGGCTACGCCCGAGTGGGCCGGGCTGGATTTCGACCGGCCGCAGGATGCCGTCGACGCCTATGCCACGCAGTTCGACTACCTGAAGCAGGGAGGCAAGATGGCGCTCGTGCCCTCCATGATCGAAAAGGCGCATGCCGCCGGGGCCAGGATCCTGTTGTGCTTCGGCGGGCAGCAGGAGTTCCTTCCCCTGCTGGAGAATCCGGATCGGATCCCCAGGTTTGTCGGGTATATGGTGCGCCTGGTCGAAAAGAACGGTTACGACGGCATCGACATGGACTGGGAGATCACGCTGGACAAGGAGTTGCATGCCCGCATGATGGCCCTGCTGCGCGAACGGTTCGACGAACTCTCGGAACGCACCGGGCGTTATTACTACCTGACCACGGCCCTCAGCATCGACCACGAGTACGATCGGGCGCTGGCCGACAGGCTGGCCGGGGCGGTCGACTGGATAAATATCATGTCCTATGACATGTGCGACGGCGTATGGGGCAGCACCCCTTCGCACAACACCTCGATGGAGCGTATGCGGTCGAAGCTGGAACACTGGAAAGTCTTCGACAAGCGGAAGCTCTGCCTCGGGCTGGCCAACTACGGGTTCTATTACAAAGGGTTGAAGCCCGGGCAGAAAGCCGACGGGCCGCTGCGTGACTACGGTTCGTATATCACCTACAAGGAGTTCCTGCCCCGGCTCGCAAACGGCTGGACGGAGGAGTACGACCCGGCAGCCGAGGTGTCCTACTATTTCTCGCCGGACAGAACGGAATTCGTGACCATCGACAACCCCTCTTCGATCCGCAGCAAGATCGAATGGATCAAGGCCGGCGGCTACCGGGGGGCTTTCTGGTGGGAATTCCACCACGACTACGTAGCTCCCGGGGCGGAGAACCCGCAGGGCAGCCACTACCTGATCGACATTGTTACCCGGTACCTCGGTCGGAAGTGACGCAGCCTGTGGTTTTGCATTTTCCCTTTTTGTACTATCTTTGTAGTAGGAAATGCAAAAATTACAAGCTATGTCAATGGTTTTCCGATTCCGGATGCTGAGCGATGAGAACGACAACTTCGTGCGCGATTACGAAGTGCCGTACGACATGACGTTGCTCGATTTCCATAATTTCATCCTCCGTTCGCTCGAATACGAGGAGTGCATGGCGTCGTTCTTCACGGCGGACGAGCGCTGGGAAAAACTGCGCGAGTTCACCCTCATGGATATGGACGACGGTTCGGAAGGGGCTCCTGCGGCGATGGAGAGCGTGACCCTGGGGCAGATCATCCACAACAACCGCGACCGGCTGATCTACCTTTTCGACATGTTCGGCGACCGGGCCTACTTCCTCGAACTGACCGGAGCGTACGAGATGCCCAAAGACGGCTCCTATCCGCGCGAGATATACGCCCAGGCGGATGCCCCCGACCAGTACGACCCGTCGAAGACGGCCACCGCGGGCGAAGGCTCGATTTTCGACGAGGTGATGGGGGAATTCAACGATTTCGAGGGCGACGACAATTATGACGACGAGTACTAAGCGGCTCGTCGTCATTGTCGGCCCGACCGGTTCGGGCAAGACGGATCTGAGCATCCGCATCGCCCTGCACTACGGTGCACCCATCCTTTCCACCGACTCCCGCCAGATGTACCGCGGCTTGCCGATCGGTACGGCTCAGCCTACGGCAGACCAATTGCAAGCCGTCGAACACCATTTTATAGCATCGCACGACCTCGCGGATAACCTGAGTTGCGGCGAGTACGAAACGCAGGCCCTCGCCTGCCTCGAAAGACTGTTCGCCGGGCATGACTGCGTCGTTGCCGTCGGGGGCTCGGGGCTTTATGTCAAGGCGTTGTGCGAAGGCATGGACGACCTGCCGCAGGCCGATGAAAACCTGCGCCGCGAATTGGCGGCGCGACTCCGCACGGAGGGGCTCGAAGCCCTCGCCGGGCAGTTGCGGACGCTCGATCCGGATTATTATGCGGTGGTCGACCGCAGCAACCCGGCGCGCGTCGTTCGGGCACTGGAGGTCTGCCTGCAAACCGGACTGCCCTACTCCCGCCTGCGGACTGGGCGGCGTCGCAAGCGCGATTTCGACATCGTGAAGGTCGGCATTGACATGCCGCGCGAGGAGTTGTACGGACGCATCGACCGCCGTGTCGGGCAGATGCTTGCCGACGGCCTCGAAGCCGAGGCGCGTGCGGTGTATCCCTACCGCGGTCTGAATGCCCTGCAGACGGTCGGCTACCGGGAGTTCTTCGACTATTTCGACGGACGCATCTCCTATGACCGGGCCGTGGAACTTATCAAGCGCAATTCGCGCCGATATGCCAAACGGCAGCTTACCTGGTTCCGCCGCGACGCGGAAATCCGCTGGTTCGGCCCCGGCCAGACGGGGGCGATTATAAATTATATAGATTTTGGCGAATCGTAAAATTTTCGTACTTTTGCCGACGCCTTTCGCCGAAAGGCAATGGCTCGGATGGTGGAATAGGTAGACACGCCGGACTTAAAATCCTGTGACCAGCAATGGTCGTGCGGGTTCGATTCCCGCTCCGAGTACAGGGCCGTCTTTTGCGACGGCCCTTTTTTCGTGCCCTGCGGGATCCGGTCAATGCCCGAACCTCGACGTGTCGACCGTCTTGTGCCGCTTCTCCTTGTATGTGCCGAAACGGTAGGAGAAATGCACCGTCACCGAACGGGTATACGTGCCGGAATCCATGTCGAGGTACTGTCCCTTGTAACGGACTTTGGCGAACGGCAACGAACTTTCGAAAATGTCGTTGCAGCGCACCGAGAGGCTCGCCCGGCTCTTGTCGAACGTCCACTTGGCACCCGCGTTGACGCTCCACGAAGGGTCGACGTCGTAAGTCCCCTGGATGGCCGCGCTCTGATAGTAGCCCGAGAGGTCGAGCGTCAGGTCGGGTTTGCGGCTCAGACGGATCGTGTTGTCCATGCGCACCACCCCCAGCCATTTGGAGCGGTCGAACGCCAGGTCGTGAAAGGCGTCGCAGCGCTGGGTCATCCGCATCCCGGTCAGCGTCAGCCGGGAATCGAGCCATTTGCCCGGGCGCAGCGGTACGATGACGTTGGCGCCCCACTGGCGGTTGGTGTTCCAGTTGAGCGTCTGGTAGACCAATGCCAGGCGATCAGGGGCCTGCCATGCGGTTTGGTCGAAGTAGTCGGGCATCTCGTTCCAGAACAGCATGAAGATATACTTCTGCTTATACATGTACATTGCCTGGCCGTTGTAGCTTTTCGACGGCCGCAGTCCGGGCGTGCCCCGGATCTCCGAATAGCCGTCGATGTAGGAGGTCGACTGCTGCATCTCCCAGTACGAGGGATAGGTCTTGTCCGACGAGAGCGAAATCTGTACGAGATGTTTCTCTGCGGGTGTCAGGAGCAGGGTCGCCTGCGGGTAGAGCGACCAGTTGTCGTAGTCCCCCGCGCGGTAGTATTCCCCGGCCAGCGACAGCGAGAAACTCCCCTTGGCGAACTCTTTGCTCACCCCGGCGTAGAGGTTGCCCGTGTATTCGTCGAGGTGCGAATCGGTATCGACGGTGGCGATGTCGCCCTCGCGGAGCGTGTAACGCTGGTAGTCGTGGTCGCCCGCCCAACTGAAGATGCCGCCGTAGGTCATGCCCCAGCCATTGCCCAGGTCGTGCGACTGGTCGGCGCTGACATTTACCCGGTCGACGGACTGCCCCGAAACCACGTCGAACGCTGTCCGGCTGCCGTCGGCGTACCTGTTCCGCATGGCGGCCTGTTGCCACGAGCTGTAATGCGTGTAGTCCGCCGAGAGGTCGAGCCCGGAGGCCGACGTGTAGCGCAGCGCAGCGTTGTGCATCGTGTTGTCGCCCCCGGGCGAGCTGACCGAGTTGACCAGGTTGCCGTCGGCACGTACGAGGCCGCTCGTATGCGGGGTGTATGCGCCCGTATAGGCAATGCTCAGGCGTCCTTTGCCCTGCGGGGCGTATTCTGCGGCGGCCCTCAGCCGGTGCCATGTCCCTTTGCTGGTGATGTTCTGCCTCTGGGCGATCTCGTGCTCCCCGTCCGCGAGCGTATGCCGCGAGTAGAGGTCGATGATCCGTTTGGTCTTGGCCTGCCCGGCCGAATAGGTTACCTCGGCCGACCACTCGGGCGAGGAGAAGGCGAAGTTGCCCCCGGCATCCCAGTTGCTGTAAAACCGGTTGGTATAGTTGGCGTGTACCTCCCCCGAAAACGAGTAGTCGTGGCTGCGCCGCAGGACGAGGTTGATCGCCGCGCCGCGCACATGGTACTGCGGCGGCGTGCTGTACATCACTTCGGCCTTCTCGATCCGTTCGACGGGTGTCGAGCGCAGCAGCGACGCCAACTGCTCGGCGCTCATCGTCGAGGGCTTCCCGTTCAGGATCACCGTGACACCCCCGGCGCCGGCAAGCGTCAGCCCGCCGTCCTGTTCGCTGACGCCCGGCAGCTGGGTGAGGGCTTCGTAGGCATTGTTCACCGCCTTGCCTTTCGATACGGCTTCCAGGTCATAGGCCAGCCGCCCCTCTTCGACCCGCACGATGGGTTTTTCGCCCTCTACGACCACAGCGTCGAGCGCATTCGTATATTCATGCAGGACGACCTCGCCGGCTTCGTCGTGCTCCGACGTAAGCGTTTGCATCTCATAGGCGAGGTGCTGGAACAGCAGCCGGTAGGGGCGTACCTCCGATGCGATGGCGAAACGCCCGTCGGCATCCGATGCCGCGGCCGCGAGGTAGGTCGAGTCGGTGTCGAGCATCACTACCGCGACCCCGACCACGGGTTGCCGCTCCTGGTCGACCACCCTCCCCCGCACAATTTGCCCGCAGGTCTGTTTCACGGAAAAAAGCGCCAGGGCGCATACGAGTAAAAGAAATGTCCGTCTCATAACTTTGCTTGGTTTTTTCATTTGGTTTCCCTGCAAAGTTAAGCCCCGATGCGGCTTGCCGGTACGGAATAATTCTTGCTTGTTTGTGTGTAAAATTTTGATTTACAGTAGGTGTGATCCCGCGGATTCTTGCCGGCGCGCCGGGCGCCCTTGCTATGCGAAAAAACGGGTGAAAAACTCCCTGTCCGCAGCCCCCGATTCGGCGATCCGGCGTTTGAGTTTCGATTTGAGCGTGTAGACCCCGTTCAGCGTCATGTCGAGCATCACGCTAATCTCCTGCGCCGAGAACCCGGCGACGACCAGCGCTGCGAAATCGTAGTTGCGCGGCGTCCACCCCGGCAGTTGGCGGCGCAGGCGCGTGACCGCCCGGTCGTTGTAGAGGTCTGCCATGCGGACGATGTCCGCGAGCATCGCCGGGCTCAGTGCCAGCTCCTTCACCTTCCTCGCCAGCCGTTCCCCTTCGCCATAGGTGTAGTAGGTTGCGGCGATGTCGCGCAGCAGGGCGAACCGCCCCTCGAGCGAAGCCTTGACGGCGGCCTCGCGCTCGTTCGAGGCATCGAGCCGCGAGGTGAGGCTGTCGTGCGATTCCCGGTAGGATTCCAGCAGCGTGAGGTATTCGCTCAGCTGCGCGTCCCGGTGCCGGAGTTTGCGCCGGTAGCCCACCACCGCCCCCGTGACGGCCGCGGCCAGCAACAGGCATGCCAGCGTGGCGATCCAGATTCGGTAACGCAGCCCTGCCTCGCGGAGCGCCGTTTCGTTGGCCGTGCGGTATCTCTTTTCCAGCTCGGCCACCGATACCCCCTGCCGTGCCTTGTCGAGCGAATCGCGCTTGCCGATGTACTGCATGGCACAGGCATAGGCTTTGCCGTCCTCCCCGCGGCGGTGGTGTATGGCCGAGGCGATCGTGTAGAGCCCTATGTTGTTCTGGTTGAAGCGTTTGATGTGCGCCAGCGAGCGGTCTATGTAGTATTGTGCCGAATCGGGCTGCTCCGCCCGGTAAAAAATGATGGCCGAAGCGATGTCGTAAAGCGTGCGGTCATCATCGTCGGCCGATGCGGGGCCGTGCGTCAGCGGGGCTGTCCATAGTTCGTGCATGTCGATGCGCGCCCGCTCCTCGAACAACTGCCCGGTGCTCCAGTCTTCGGCGAAGGTGTGGTATATCAGGTTTTGCAGGGTGATCTGCTGGGCGAAGAAACGGAATGCCATCGTGTCGCGTGCCCCGACCAGCGGGGAGAGTGTTTCGATGGCCGCGGCATAGCGGCCGTTGGCATACTGTGCCGACGAGAGCATGTAGCGGCTGTATCCCTCCAGTTCCGCACTGCCGGTCTCCTGCGCCGCGGCGACGGCTTTCGAGAATGCATCTTCGGCCTCGGTGTCGTATCCCTGTTCGAGGTACAGCAGCCCCAGCGTGTGGTACAGTGCCATGAGCAGTTTTGTGGTTCCCGCCTTGTCGCGGTTGCGTTCGGCGTAGAGCATCGCCTGTGTGTAGCCTTTGATCGCCCGTCCCAGGTCGCCGGCATTGTGGTGTACCTTTGCGTCGAAATACCAGGCATAGGCACGCTCGGCCCCGGAGCCGTGGCGCTCGTAATAATCCAGTGCGGGGGCGGTCAGCGAATCGTTGTCAGTCTCGGCACCTGTGCGGGAGTAGGTCTGCGCGAGCAGCAGGCGCCGCCGGGCGTCGGTCGCCGGTGAAATGGCCGAGGGGTCTATCTGCCGGAGAGCCAGCAAGGCGCTGTCGGGATGCTCCTCTATCAGCACCGAAGCCTGGGACATCAGGTTGTCCGCGGCCTTGTCGCCGCATCCGGCAGCAAGCAGGCCGAAGAGTATGGCGGTTAGGTATCTCATGCCTGCAAAATTAATATAACTTTTATTTCCTCGGGTATTTTGCCGGATAAAATTATCCAGCCCGATCGGTTGTCGTGCCCCTGCGCCGCACGCAGTGCTCCCCTGCAGACCCCGGCCTTGTCCCTTAGCGTTTAGCCCGGATTTTTGTGCGGCCGAAACGGCCGAAATACATCTTTGCCGCACTGCCGCAGGACGGAAAACGGGCTTGCAGCGACTGCAAGCCCGTTCCCTTTTATTTTGCACCTACGGTCAGCGGTAAATCTCGTTCAGCAGGCGTGCCAGCCGGTAGCCGCCCCGGACGAGCTGTTGCTCGATGACGGGCGTGTATTTGTCCACGTAATCGTAGGATATTTTCGTCCCTTCGGGGCTGTCCTCGTAGATGCCGACGCAGATCGCATGGGTCTCCTTCAGCCAGTCCTGCGGCTCCCCGGCCTGTACCAGTGCCGCCTCGTCGTCCGTCAAGCGGTCGATCTGTTCCTGCCACTCGGTGTAGCTCCACTTGTGCCCGGCTTCGAGGATCGCCGAGTCCCAGGCCGAGTGGAGGTTCGTTCTGCGTCCGAACATCAGCACCGGGCGCTGATTGCCACCGATATCCGACAGGCGCCCCGTGTGCATCGGGCAGTGCATGTCGCCGACCAGGTGGATCAGCATCTTGAGCTTCTCGGTCTCCGCCTCGGGTGCCAGCCCGCCGGCCTTGAGCTCGGCGACGAGCGTCGTGACGGCCGTCAGCACGTCGCCTTTGGGGTTCCGGGGCATCGTTTCGAGGGTTTGGCCCTCGTCGATGTTCAGGTAGTGCCACGTCTTGGTGTAATTGTATTCGGGGGTGTGGCTGGCAATGTCCATCCAGTTGCAGTAGTACACGGGCGAATGGCCGTTGAGCACCTTGTCGATCTTTTGGGCGGCTTCGGGCGTGAGGTGGCACTCTGCGATGTAGGCCGTGACGTCGTGCCCCTTTTGTCCCCATCCGTATACGCTGCCGGCGAACAGCAGGCATGACAGCAGGATAATCAGGTTTTTCATTCTATCAGTGGGTTTTGTGGTTGTTTAATGGTTCATCGTGGCGAGGAACTCCTCGTTGGTGTTGGTCATTCCCATCTGCTTCTGGAGGAACTCCATGGCCTCGACGGGCGTCATGTCCGAAAGGTATTTGCGCAGCACCCACGTGCGGTTCATCACGTCGCGCGGCAGGAGCAGGTCTTCGCGGCGCGTACCCGATGCGATGACGTCGACTGCCGGGTAGACACGTTTGTTGGCGAGCTTGCGGTCGAGCTGGAGCTCCATGTTGCCCGTGCCCTTGAACTCTTCGAAAATCACCTCGTCCATCTTCGAACCGGTGTCGATCAGCGCCGTGGCGATGATCGTCAGCGACCCTTTCTCCTCCGTGTTGCGGGCTGCACCGAAGAAACGCTTGGGTTTGTGGAGCGCGTTGGCATCCACACCGCCCGAGAGCACCTTGCCCGATGCGGGCTGGACGGAGTTGTAGGCACGTGCCAGGCGGGTGATCGAGTCGAGGAAGATCACCACGTCGTGTCCGCATTCGACCATGCGCTTGGCCTTGTCGAGTACCATTTCCGCGACTTTCACATGGCGCGACGCCTGTTCGTCGAAGGTCGATGCCACGACCTCGGCCTTGGAGTTGCGGGCCATCTCGGTCACCTCCTCCGGGCGCTCGTCGATCAGCAGCACGATGATGTATACTTCGGGATGGTTGTCGGCGATGGCGTTGATGATCGACTGCATGAGCACCGTCTTACCCGTCTTGGGCTGTGCTACGATCAGCGCGCGCTGTCCCTTGCCGATGGGCGAAAAGAGGTCGACCACGCGCGTCGACATGTTGTTGTGTCCGTTGCCCGTAAGGCAGAATTTCTCGCTCGGGAAGAGCGGCGTCATGAATTCGAACTGTACGCGGTCGCGGATGAACTCCGGCGCCAGGCCGTTGATCTCGTTCACGCGTACCAGCGGAAAATATTTCTCCCCCTCCTTCGGCGGGCGTATGGCGCCGTTCACCGTGTCGCCGGGCTTCAGCCCGAAGAGTTTGATCTGCGACGGCGAAACGTAAATGTCGTCGGGCGAGTTCAGGTAGTTGTAGTCGGCCGAACGCAGGAACCCGTATCCGTCGGGCATGATCTCCAGCACGCCTTCGCCCTCGATCTCCCCGGCGAAATCGTCCTTGGTGATCACCTCGCCGTCGAAGGATTGCGCATCGGCTGCTGCCTGGGTAGTCTGGGTAGTCTGGGCTGCCTGGGCTGCCTGGGTAGCCGGGGTAGCCGGGGTAGCCTGGGCAGCTTGGGCAGCCGGGGGTGTTGCGGCGGCGGGTTCTGCTGCCTCTTCCTGTGCTTGTGCTTGTGCTTGTGCTTGTGCCTTGGGCTTGCGACCGCGGCGCTTGGGCTCGGCCTTCTCCTCGCGGGGTGCCTGTACGGTTTCTGCCGCTGCCGCTGGTGCAGGTGCCGGGGCGCTTTCCATCGGGAGCTCCGGCTCGGCAGGGGGG
>ENA-ORTM01001407-ORTM01001407.1-human-gut-metagenome-genome-assembly--contig:-NODE-1407-length-25128-cov-3.742073_pt1 | contig 25128 bp, 20 predicted proteins | sample MGYA00241909_ERZ509182 | MGnify/ENA primary metagenome ERZ509182 (study PRJEB26280, sample SAMEA2338855) | human gut metagenome | biome: human gut; feature: human-associated habitat; material: faeces...
CTCAGTTGGTAGAGCACTTGACTTTTAATCAAGTTGTCCGGGGTTCGAATCCCCGATGTCTCATTTTCAGTGTGCAGGAAGCTTAGAAATGAAGCTTCCTGCATTTTTATTTCATAAGAAATTCTTTCCTATGAAATAAAAATGCTCCGCAGGATTGCACTGCGGCGGATGGGAAGGATGTCGCTGAAGCGACTCGTCACAGGCAGAGAAGTCTGTCCGTAGACTTCTTTTCTTTTTTTACAGATTCTTACAGATATCCCTGGAATTGGCAAAAATGCACAAAACAAAGATCTAATGATAAGTAAATCATATTATATTGATAATAAAAAGCTATTTTACATTATCAATATTCAATGTTATATTGTTAGTATCAAAGAATACATATCCAAAAGGGGGATGGATCATGAAAAAATGGAATTTAGTGATGGCGGCAACAGCAATGGTGGCTTCTTTCGTTGTTTTCGGCGGAATGAGTGCCTGCGCAGAGGAAGCTCCGGAAATTGAAAAGATGGTAACAGTATTGCCCAATGTGCGCGGTGACGGGGGGACTCATGATCTGGCATGTAAAGCATCAGAGGCGATTGCAGAGAGTATTGATGCAGAGCTGGATATTATTGAGTTAGGTACAGCAGTGACAGATTCTGCAAAGTGGGAGGCTGCTATGTGCGATCTTTGTGAGTCTGATTATGACCTGATCATTACAGGTGGTTCTCTGATGAAAGATACCATTCAGATTGTGGCGCCTATGTATCAGGACATTCCGTTTATTTGCTACGACGTAAATCTGGACTTTGATGCTGTGGAAATGCCTAATGTATACGCCATGGATTTCTATCAGAATCAGGCAGCATTTATGGCGGGTGTGATTGCGGCCAGCATGACAGAGAGTGATTATCTTGGCTTTGTAGGGGCAACAAAGATTCCGGTTATCTATGATTTTATGGTAGGCTTTATTGCAGGAGCCCAGGAAATCAATCCGGATATTAAAGTGGCAACTGCGTTTACCAATGATTTTAATGATGCAACGCTGGCAAAAGAGCTGGCTATGGCCCAGATTGATGATGGAGCAGATGTGGTTTATCCAGCATGCGGAAACGCAGCGGCAGGTGTTTACGAGGCAGCCAGAGATAAAGGCGTATTTGCAATTGGTAATGACCAGGATGTAGCTGCAAAGTATGCAGGAAACGACGAGTCTATTTTGAAAGTGATCCTTGCATCCGTTATGAAGAAGGTTGACAATGCAGTGAATGCTGCATATGAAAGATATGCAGCTGGAGAGCTTCCCTTTGGAACTCAGGAGACGGTAGGCATAGCTACAGACGGAGCTGGTATTGTAAAAAACGAGTACTATGAGAAGGTGATTCCGGAAGAAGTAAAAGAGGTGGTTGCTTCTTATGAGGAGAAAATCACAAACGGCGAGATCGTTGTTCCCACAGCAATCGGCATGGCAGCGGAAGAAATTGATGCAATGATTGCCTCCGCACAGTAAGACAGAAGCTAAAAAAGATTTTTGTATTATAAAGATAAAGGGAGTACTGCAAATTATATCCGGTGGATTTTCAATGGGTTTCTCCCTGAAAACAAGTTGGTTTTTGGGAGAGATCCAAGGGAGGGGACTTGGAATAGTTTGCAGTACTCTTTTTTTGAGCAAATTTGATAAAACTGAGAAAGGGAGGTACCTAGAATGACTGCAGAAGCAAGACAGCCTGTAATTGAAATGAAGGGTATTACCAAAATTTACCCCAATGGAGTGGTTGCCAACAAGGATGTGGATTTCAGCGTAAGACCTGGTGAGATACATGCAGTGATGGGCGAAAATGGTGCGGGAAAATCCACACTGATGAAAATGCTTTTTGGTTTGGAGAAGATTGATAAAGGACAGATTTTTTTTAAGGGAAATCCGGTTACCATCGCGAAACCCTCCGATGCTATTGGATTAAAGATTGGTATGGTGCATCAGGAGTTTATGCTGGTTCCGTCTCTGACTGTGGCTGAGAACATGATGTTGCGGGAGGAGCCGGTAAAGGGAATTTTTATTGATCGGGCGAAAGCGGTGGATGAGACAGTGAAGATTTCCGAAAAGTACCATTTGCCTATTGATCCCCATGCAAGGATTATTGATCTGCCGGTAGGTATGAAACAGCGGGTGGAGATACTGAAGGCTCTGTATCGGGGAGCGGAAATTCTGATCTTAGACGAGCCCACTGCCGTATTGACGCCTCAGGAGACGGAGGAGTTGTTTCGCCAGTTGATTATATTAAAAGAGAACGGTCATACCGTAATTTTTATTTCTCACAAGATTCGGGAGGTAAAACAAATTTGCGATCGGATCACCATATTGAAAAACGGACTTTCTATGGGGGTATACGATGTGAAGGATATCACAGAGGCAGATATCTCCCGGCTGATGGTAGGGCGGGAAGTAAAGATGAAGCTGGATAAAAATGAAGCCCATCCTAAGAATGTAGTTTTGCAAGCGGATCATCTTTGTTATGGATACGGAGAAGGAAAGCTGAAAGTGAAGGATGTAAATTTCACAGTCCGCAGCGGGGAGATCGTAGGAATTGCAGGCGTGGAAGGAAATGGACAGAGGGAGCTTCTGGAGATGATCACGGGTCTTCGGAAAATTCAGAGAGGTCAGGTATATATTTCGGGGATGGATGTGTCAAAAATGTCCATTCAGCAGATTCGGGATAAGGCTAAGATGGGATATATTCCGCAGGATCGTCTGCTGTTTGGAGTAGCTGCGGAGGCAACCATCAAGGAGAATCTGCTGGCAAACCGCCTTTCTCATTCGGAATTTTCCAAAGCCGGTGTAATGAAAGAGAAAAACCTTACGAAGAAGGCAAAGGAACTGATTCAAGAGTTTCGCATTAAGTGCGGTGGGGAAAAACAGACGGTAAATATGCTTTCCGGAGGAAATATTCAGAAAGTGGTTGTAGCCAGAGAGCTTTCTACCCAGAGATCGCTGATCGTCATTGATCAGCCCTCCCGTGGTATTGATGTGGGCGCCACAAAGTTTATCCATGAAAAGATTTTTGAGCTGCGGGATGCAGATGCCGCAATTCTGGTGAGTTCTGCGGATTTGGCAGAAATTATGGAGTTGAGCGATTCGCTGTTTGTTATGTACGAAGGTGAAATTGTAGCATATTTCAAAAGCCTGGAAGGAGTTACCGAGGAACAGCTGGGAGAGTATATGCTGGGAATTAATCGGCAGACACCGGAGGAAATCAAGGAGGCATATTATGAGCAATAAACAATTAAATCAAGTGTTTTCTGTGGTTAAGACATTTCTGGCCATAGTAATCGCCATGGCGGTTGCCTTTGTTATCATCCTGGTAGTGAGTGATGAGCCCATGGAAGCGCTGCACGCCTTCCTGCTGGGGCCATTTACCTCTGTCCGCAGAATTGGAAATCTGATTGAGAATACGATTCCCCTGATCTATGTGGGGCTGGGAGTTTGCGTATTGTGGGCCACTGGAAAAAGAACATTATCCGGTGAGGGCTGCTACTATTTTGGCGGTTTGATGGCAGCTTTGGCGTCCATCAAGATCTATTTTATTCACGGAAAGAGCCTGACTGTAACTTCCATGGTGATCGTGCTGATTGTCTGCGGGATTATGGCGCTGCTGCCCATGATTGTAAACCTTAAATATGGTACAGATGCTTTTGTGGTATCTTTGCTGTTTAACTATGTAATGTTCTATATTGGTAACTATATTTTTAGCAATTATCTTATGGACATTACTTCCACTTCATCAGGATCTTATCCGCTGCCAACAGACAGCTTTCTTCCCACTCTGATACCCGGAACGAAGGTAAATGCCAATCTGATTGTGGCGCTGCTGATGATCGTGGCAGTATGGTTCTTTATGTATAAGACAAAATGGGGATACAGTATCCGTTTGGTTGGCTTAAATCCTAACTGCGCAAAGTATGTAGGTATTAATGTATTCGCCGTCTGCATTCTGGCTCAGTTTATCGGCGGAGCCATCAGCGGCTTTGGCGGCGGTATGGAAATGTTTGGACGAAATCCCCGATTTTCCTGGTTTTCCCTGACCAATATGGGATGGGACGGAATCATGGTGGCCACTCTGGCGAAATACAAGCCTCAGTACATTCTGTTTTCAGCACTGTTTTTGGGCTATGTGCGTACCGGAGCAGATATTATGAACCGATCTTCTGATGTGGCCAGTGAGATTGTAATGATCATACAGGCGGTCATGATTCTGTTTATTGGAGCAAACTCATTCCTGGCAGCAATGCAGCAGAGAGTTCGCGTGAAGTACAATGAAAAGGCAGCGAAGGAGGCGTAAGCATGGGAATTTTAGAAAATATTTTTACTGCTCAGTTTATTTACACCATTATCCGTGTATCTACCCCGCTGATTTTTGCCAGTTTGTCCTCTCTGATTGCAAGAAGAGCCGGAGTGACCAATATTACCATTGACAGTACGATGCTCATGTCTGCCCTGACTGGCGTACTGGTGAGCGCTTTTACTGGATCTTTGTGGCTGGCGTTAGTGTCTGGCATGGTGGTGGGCATTGTCATGGGAATTTTTATGGGATATTTTCATATTATGATGAATACGAATATGATCCTGACTGGTGTGGCGATCAATACTTTTACCAATGGCGCAGTAGTAATGATCCTGTACGCATTTACCGGTGATAAGGGTTCTTCTTCCATGATTAACAGCTTGGGAGTCCCGGCGCTGGAGATTCCCCTGATCAAGGAGATCCCCATCCTCGGAGAAATACTGTCCGGCCATAATATTTTTACCTATGTGGCCTTTTTGATGGTGATTGTTGTGTGGTTTTTGATGTATCGGATGCCTTTGGGCCTGCGGATCCGTGCAGTAGGCGAAAACAGCAGCGCGGCGAAATCTGTGGGAGAGAATCCTACCAAGATTAAACTGATCGCTCTTGGCTTAAGCGGTTTCTTTGCCTCCCTTGGCGGAATGTATCTTTCCATGGGAAATATGCAGGTGTTTATTGTGGGAATGACTTCCAGCCGAGGGTTTATTGGTGTGGCTGCAGACGCTATGGGGCAGGGAAATCCTGTAGGTGCTATGCTGGCTTCCCTTCTTTTCGGAAGCGCCAATGCGGTAGGAAATGTGCTGCAGATCAATTCTTTCTCTACGGATGTGGTAATGGCAATCCCCTATGTGGTGTCCATCATCGGTATTATTGTTTATTCTGCCCGTGAAAAGCAGAAACGGGAGAGCAAGATCAAGCGTGCTATCGCCCAGGCGGAGAAACTGCAGGGCGTCTAAAAAGAGGAGACGAGCATGAAAAAAATACCAATTATTCTGGACTGTGATCCGGGACATGACGATATGGTTGCATTGGTGCTGGCTTTAGGAAGTCCAAACGTGGATGTGAAAGCCATCACAAATGTAGCTGGCAATAAAAAAATTGAAAAAGTAGTAAAGAACACTTTAAACATTCTGAATTACTGCGGAGTGGAAAAGATCGTGGCGGCAGGAGCAGAAAGACCCTTGGTGCGTCAGTATACAAGAACAGATACGGAAGGCGCTCATGGGATAAACGGTTTGGATGGTTTTGACTTCGGAGAAGAGAATCCTTTGCGATGTTCAGAAAAAACAGCGCTGGAAGTGATGGCAGAGGTGCTTAGAGAGAGCAGGGAAAAGGTGACCATCGTGTGTACCGGGCCTTTGACGAATATAGGCCTTTTGCTGAGGGCTTTTCCAACACTTTGTCAGGAAAAAGTGGAACGAATTTCTCTTATGGGAGGAACCTGCCATTATATTCTCACCAAGCCATTTATGGAATTTAATATTTTTCTGGATGCAGAGGCTTCTAAGATTGTGTTTGAAAGCGGGATTCCGATTACCATGTATGGATATGATGTGACGTATCAAACATTATTGCCGCCGAAGTTTTTGGATGACCTGGATCAGGTGGGAAACCGCACTGGTCATATGGTATCCAGCTTGCTGAAAGCTTTTTCCAGAATGCACAACAAGGTGTGGGTGGATCTTGAAGGGTGTCCGATTCATGATGCCTGCGCTGTGGCAGGTCTGATTGATCCATCTGTTGTGACAAGAAGTGAAAAAATGAATGTGCAGATTCCTACAGAGCCTGGCCCTCTATCGGGTGCCACCATCTGCGATTACGCCCACCGTTCTGGTATGCCGGAAAATGTAAAAGTGGTATTTGAGATGGATGTGGAGAAAGTCAAAGAAATGATTATGTCCGCAGTGAAGGCGCTGGCATGATGTGGGCGTGGGCAGGCTATCTGCTGATCCTTTTTGGTGCCAATGTGCTGGGAGCTGTGGGCGGCTTTGGGGCGGGGATGATCAGCATCCCCTTCCTGACCCAAATCTTTGATGCTAAGCTGGTGATCATGGCATCCACGGTAACCTGTATTCTAAATATTTTTATTGCAGTGAAGGGCTGGGGAGACATCCAGTGGAAGAAGCTGGGAATCATCACGTTTTTCATGTGTCTGGGACTCCCTGTGGGAGTCTGGGGGTTAAAGAGTTTGTCAGTACCGGCGCTAAAACTGGTTTTGGGAATTTTTATGGTGCTCCTTGGAATTTACGGATTATGTAAGCTGAACAGTGAGAAGCTGGCAAAAAGAGTGATCTCCAAACCAGTATTATATATCTGTCTTTTACTGGGAGGCATCGTTCAGGGAGCAATTTCCTCCGGAGGAAGTTTGATCCTTTTATATGCGCAGCAGGAGATGCCGGATAAGAAAGGGTTTCGGGCCACTCTGGCGCTTTTATGGAGCGTTGTTAGTGTGATAACCGTGGCCCAGTACGGGTATGCAGGAACTTTAACTGGAGAGGTGTTTACCATGTCTGCGGTGGGAGCTCCGGCAGTGCTGTTTGGAATTTATGTAGGCGGCGTGCTTTGCCGGCGTTTAAGTCAGCGGATGTTCCAGTATATGATCAATATACTGATCCTGGCAGCGGGAATCATTAACTGCGTGGCAAATGGTTAAAGGGTGATATCCAGATCACGGCAAAGATCCATAAAATCCAAAAGCGGATTGGAAAAGAATTTATTTTTGTGCCACAGCATCCAAAATTTACGGTTGATCTGGCAGCCCTCCATTTGGATTTCCACAAGAGAGCCGTTTTTCAGTTCCGGGGCAACAATTCGACGGGAGATGACGGTGATGCCATAGTTGTGGGCTACAGCCTGTTTCGTGGTTTCTGAATTATTGCAGAACCAGGTGGCATTTAAGGGATAGTTGTGCAGTTCCATATATTCAGCAAAGATTTCTTTTGAATTGCTTTCCCGGGCAATGTAGTTTTCCTGGCTGATCTGAGCCAGAGTGGCTCGGCCGGTTTGGGCAAAAGGATGGTCAGGACTGCATACCAGTACCATGGTATCATCCAGGAAGGGTTCGTACATCAGTTCCGGGTGAGAAGGCATCGTTTCCACCAGAGCAATGTCCAGATCATTGCGGGCCAATCCGTTGGCTAGACTGCTGGGAGTATCAATGAAGACCTTTAAGGCAGCCTGAGGATAAAAGCTGCGGAATTGATTTAGCAGTGTACTGATAATACAGGTGCCAATGGTAATGGTGGCACCTATTTTTAATTCCGCATTTGTGGAGGCGTTATTGAGCTGCTGTTCCATTTCATTGAACAGAGACAGGATGTTATTGGCATAGAAAAGAAGCTGTTTTCCGGCAGCAGTAATGTAAAGTTTTTTGGAAAGCCGTTCAAACAGCAGAATATGATAATGTTTTTCCAGTTCAGCAATGGCCTGGCTTACGGCAGGCTGAGCAATGTAAAGTTTTTTGGCGGCGCCATGCATACTGCCGCATTCAGCCACAGCGGTGAAGATTTTCAGATGGCGGATGGTCATAGAGCTTCCTTTCTAGATTTATAAGTAAATAGTTATCAGTATCAATAATATCATAAACATTTTTTATAGAAAAAGCAAGAGAGTGAGGAAACAACATGGTAATTGATTTTAGAACAAGACCGCCCTTTAAGAGTTTTGTTACAGGCGGGAATTTTTTCCCCCGTCCTATGGAAGATCAATTTTCCAGACCGGAAGATGTACCGGGCATTTATCGAAACAGTGTAGATATAGAATCTGCGCGAAAAGGAGAATTTGGTCTGTATATGAAGGAACTGGCAGGATCAGGGATTGATTTGCAGGTTGTTCAGGGGCGCCAGGTGCGGCCTGGCATGGCTCATGTGGAAAACGACGATGTCTGCGAGCTGGCAATCACCTATCCGGACAAATTCATTGCCTTTCCGGCGATTGACATTTCCAATGTGCCGCAGGCTCTTGCAGAGATAGAGCGCTGTGTGAAACAGTATCAGATCAAGGGGATAGCGATAGAACCGGGGTGGTGTGCTCCACCCAGATATGTGGATGATTCCTGCCTGGATCCTATTTATGAGAAATGTGAGGAGTTGGGGCTGATCTGCGCCTTTACCTTAAGCGTGCTGGCGGGAGAGGATTTGTCTTACTGCAATCCTATTGCACTGCAGAAGATGGCATTGCGTTTCCCGAGAGTGACCTTTACGGTATCTCATGGGTGCTGGCCGTTTGTAGAAGAATTTCTGGGAGTTGCGCTGCAGTGTATGAACATTTATTTTTACCCGGATTTTTTCTGCTGTCTGCCTAATATGCCCTTTGCAGACCAGTTTGTCCGGGCTGCGAATTCCTATATGCGCTACCGGATGATGTTTGCCACCAGCTATCCGGTACGGCCTTTAAAGCAGAGCCTGGAGCAGTTTCTGGAGCTTCCGTTTGAAGAAGAAGTAAAAGAATTTCTTTTATATAAGAATGCCCAGAGGATTTTAAGGCTGTAAAGAAAAGCGGCTTCGGATTGAAATGCTGTTGCCAAAGAAGCTGGCCGCAGGTGGAGGGGAAGTTGCAAAATACGAATTCCGGTGGATTTTCGGTGTGTTTTTCTCCGAAAAGATGTTATTTTTCGGAGAAAAATCACCCGAAAGGGTACCGCCGGAAGTATTTTACAACTTCCCCTTTGCAACGCTGTTTTATAATTTCTTTGGAACTCTTTCATAATTTCTTCATAGAGCTATCACAGATTGGACACGAATAGGTTTTATGATAGTAGCATACAAAGGAAATACATAAACAGTTAAGCGTTTCCTTTTTTAAAATAAATTTTTTCATACTTGGCGGGCCTACAGCCCGCAACCCTCCCTTTTTTTATTCCAGCGAGCAATGAGCCAAGCAGCCGCACTGGCGCTGATATTTGGCGAATGCCGCAAGGGTCAAAGATCTCACAGCTTGCTAAGAGACTTTGACCTATTATTTTTATAAAAAGGAGCTGCCGCAAATAGCATACCGATCCATAAGAGTATCGGTGGGAATTAGATCCCAGGCTGTAGCGGAAGCTCCTTATTATGTTTTTACATATTATATTTTACAATGTATTTCAGAACGTCACAGCATCGCTGACTTTAGGCTCTCCGGATTTGACAAAGGGCAAGCTGGCCGGCGGGAGAAGTATCCTCTTATTTCTGAAGCGCTTCTTTTAAGGCTTTGGCAAGCTGATCCGGGCAGGAGGTAGGTTTGGGGCCGCAGGTAGTGCCCTCCAGGCGGGCGATCACATCCTGAACCTTCATTCCCTCTGCCAGTTTGGCCAGTCCCTTGGTATTCCCATCACAGCCTCCGATAAAGTGTACATATTTTACCGTATCCCCATCCAGTTCAAATTCAATGGCCTGTGAACAGACTCCTTTTGTTTTGTAGATCATAGGTATGCTCCCTTCTGTATAATTCTGCTTCTATTCTATCAAACCAGATAGAAATTGCAAGATAAAAATAACAGCGGATTTTCACGCTGGTTTTTCTCAGGCAACTATGATAAACTGATGCTGCAATCGGAAGTATGTGCAGAGAAAAGAGAGGAACAGAAGATGAATAAGATTGGAATTATTGGTGCAATGGATGTGGAAGTGGAGAAATTGAAACAGGACATGGAGATTCAGGGCACCTTACATAAAGCCGGGATGGAGTTTTGCCAGGGAATCCTGAAGGGCAAATCGGTAATCATTGTGCGCAGTGGAATCGGGAAGGTAAATGCGGCAGTGTGTACGCAGATTTTGGCAGATGAATTTGCAGTGGACGCAGTGATCAATACGGGCATAGCAGGATCTCTGAATGCGGATATTAATATTGGCGATGTGGTGATTTCCACAGATGTGGTGCATCACGATGTGGATGCGGTGAATTTTGGTTATCCCCTGGGGCAGATTCCTCAGATGGACACCTTTTCCTTTTTGGCGGATGAGTTTCTGGCAGGAAAAGCAAAGGAGGTCTGTGAGAAGGTGAATCCGCAGATCCGGGTTTTCAGAGGCCGGGTGGTCAGTGGAGACCAGTTTATTGCAGATCGGGCGGCTAAGAACCGGATTGAGGAAAATTTTCATGGATTTTGTACAGAGATGGAGGGAGCAGCCATTGCCCAGACCGCTTATCTGAACCAGATTCCCTTTGTGATCATCCGGGCCATCTCAGACAAAGCAGACGACAGCGCCACTATGGATTATCCGGCTTTTGAGCGTAAAGCAGTGGAGCACAGCGTAAGGCTGATCGAGGGCCTGATGGAAGTATTATAAATCTTATAAGAAACGCAGGTTTTATGAGGAGAAACAGGCGCTGGTAAGAAATGCAAAATCTTATGAGAAGAGTCGGAATCTCATGAGAAAAGTGGGAATCTCAGGGAGAAATTGGCTGAATTTGTCGAACGATTTTACTTTGCAAACGGAAAAAGGCGGACTATAATGACCATACGACTTGGGAAGAAGCGCAGCCAACCGGAAGGCTTGCAGAAGAAGCGCAGGACTGGATAATGGTTATCCGGGAGTGCGGGGACATCTGAGGCCGAGAGCAAGCTTGCGGCGGCGGTTCCACCGGCCAATATTTTATATCTAAAGGGGGATTCCTATGTTGCAGTTCATTATGGATCAAAATCTTTTGCTTTATGTTTGTGGGGCAGCCTGCGTGATGGGAGTGGTCAGCCAATTCCTACTAAAGCATTTATACGGAAAGCTGATCTTAGAAACACAAGATACAGGAGAGCCAAAGGGCAAATTTATGAGGCAAATGCAGCAACGTTTTAGAAATTGCCGTCATATCAATGAAAAGGTAAATGATATTCAAGCCTTTGCAGAGCGGAGTATGCTGGATTATGAATTTCTGAAAATGAATTTGCATCAGTGGAACCGAATGGGAAAAGAAGCCCTGGCGGTATGCCTGTTAAGCTGCAGTCTGGGCCTGTGGCTGCTCTATCGAAACGGGGCGGCGGTAACTTTGCAGACCAGCTACAGCCGGGCAGCTATGTTCAGTGTGCTTTTGATCGGCCTGGCCTATGGAATGACCGACAATCAATATCGCCATCGCGCTTTAAAAACAAGGCTGATGGATTACCTGGAAAATACCGGGGCGGTGAAGGAATATCAGGAAGTGGATTTTCCGGAACAGGCGTCAGAAGGAACCCAGACATCCGTGGGAATGCAGGAGGCGGCAGCAGAGACTGCCTCTGCTATCAGCATCGGAAGAAGGCTGCGTAAAAAGGGGCCGGAGCCGGAGAGCAAGGCTCAAAGGGACAAGCGTGAGCTGAAGGAACATTTGGGTAAAAACCGGCAGGGCTTCCAGGAGATGGCGGCAGCAGGGGAAGGAACTCAGAGGGAACAAAGCCGCAGCTTTCTCCAACAAATGGATCCTCAGGAGAAAGAACAAATTCTCCGGGAAGTGCTGCGGGAATTTTTATAATTGTTTTGCTATCGCAGCTAAAATTCTCGCTTATGGCAGAACGCCAGATATAAAGTATACAAAAATTTTCGTCTTCAAACTGGTTTGAACTCAAATTTTTGTGACATTGTACATGGCTGAGCTGTTGCACAAAATCATGCCAAATTGGCCTTGCGAAAGTAATGAGCAGATGGTAAAATTTATATATAGGGCTTTTGGAACCGGAGATTTCCGGTTCCCACGGACAGAGTTGATTCCCGCGCGCAATGAGCCAAATAGCCGCGCTTGTGCGGATATTTGATTTTGGTATTGCCCTGATGTGTAAAATAATAAACCATAAGGAGAGAAGCATATGTCTAGCAGAGTTACATTTGATTATTCCAGAACTGCAAACGTGATCGCAGAGGGTGAGGTTGCATCCATGAAAGCGATTGCAGAGACAGCAAAAGAGATCTTAGTGTCAAGAAGCGGAGCAGGAAATGATTACCTTGGTTGGATCGACCTGCCGGTGGATTATGACAAGGAAGAGTTTGAACGAATTTTGAAATCCGCAGAAAAGATCAAGCAGGACAGTGAAGTACTGCTGGTGATCGGCATCGGCGGTTCCTACCTGGGAGCCAGGGCAGCCATTGAGTTTCTTCGTCATAATTTCTACAACAGCGTATCCAAGGAGATCCGCAAGACACCGGAGATTTATTTTGTGGGCAACAGCATCAGCAGCACCTATATGAAGCATCTGATGGATGTTGTGGGAGACAGAGACTTCTCGATCAATGTGATTTCCAAATCCGGCACTACCACAGAACCGGCTATCGCATTCCGAATCTTTAAAGAGATGATGGAAAAGAAATATGGCAAGGCGGAGGCTGCCAAGAGAATTTATGCCACCACAGACAAAGCCAGGGGCGCACTGAAGACACTGGCCACGGAAGAAGGCTATGAGACTTTCGTTGTTCCGGATGATGTGGGAGGCCGTTTCTCCGTATTGACCGCAGTGGGACTTTTGCCTATCGCAGTCAGCGGAGCTGATATTACCAAACTTATGGAGGGAGCTGCAGCAGCAAGAGAGCGGGCTCTGAAGGATGCTTACGAAAACAATGATGCCATGAAATATGCGGCAGTGCGGAATATTCTGCACAGAAAAGGAAAAGCCATTGAGATCCTGGCCAACTATGAGCCCAGCCTCCACTATGTTTCTGAATGGTGGAAACAGTTATACGGCGAGAGCGAAGGAAAAGACCAGAAGGGTATTTACCCTGCATCGGTAGATCTCACTACAGATCTGCATTCTATGGGGCAGTTTATCCAGGACGGCAGCCGTATCATGTTTGAGACAGTGCTGAATGTGGAAGAATCACAGTGCGAGCTGGTTCTCAAAGAGGAGCCGGTAGATCTGGACGGCTTGAATTATCTGGCAGGAAAGACCGTAGATTTTGTGAATAAGAGCGCTATGAATGGAACCATCCTGGCTCACACAGACGGCAATGTGCCCAATCTTCTGGTGACGATCCCCAGACAGGATGAGTTTTCCCTGGGCGAACTGTTTTATTTCTTCGAGTTTGCCTGCGGTATCAGCGGTTATATTTCGGGAGTAAATCCCTTTAATCAGCCGGGAGTTGAGAGCTACAAGAAGAATATGTTTGCGCTCCTTGGAAAACCCGGGTTTGAGAAAGAAAGAGAAGAGCTGCTGAAGAGACTGTAGGAAGCGTTTCCCGGAAACCGGGGATCCGAAGAGCACATAGATAAGCGCAGAGAAAAGATAAGAGTATATAAAAGCAGAAACAAGGACTCTTACAGCAGAATACCTCCGGGCGGACAGCGTGAAGGAACGAAAGCCGCCCAGGAGGTATTTTACTGCCAGAAGGAATGAATTCTGCTCCCATTTCAATGCAGATCCAGGGGCGGATTGTGTAAATCCAGGGCGAAACGTGTAAATCTTTGTTGCCAAGCAGGGTAAAAGAGAGTATAATGATAAACAGCAAAAGTTGCGAAGCAGCTTGCCTAATAAAAGAAAGGAAGGAATGAATATTATGCCTTTAGTTACGACAACTGAAATGTTCAAAAAAGCCTACGAAGGCGGTTATGCAATTGGTGCATTTAATGTAAACAATATGGAAATCGTTCAGGCCATCACAGAGGCTGCTGGAGAGCTGAATTCCCCCATCATTCTGCAGGTATCTGCAGGCGCAAGAAAGTACGCTAATCATACCTACCTCACCAAACTGGTAGAGGCAGCCATTATTGAGAACCCCAACATCCCCATTGCTCTGCATCTGGATCACGGCGCAGATTTTGAAATCTGCAAATCCTGTATCGACGGTGGATTTACTTCCGTTATGATCGACGCTTCCAAGTATGCGTTCCAGGAAAACATCGAGATCACCAGAAAGGTCGTAGAGTATGCTCATGAGCGCGGCGTAGTAGTAGAGGCTGAGCTGGGTAAACTGGCAGGTATTGAGGATGACGTAAAGGTTTCCGCTGAAGATTCTGCTTACACTCAGCCGGATGAAGTAGAAGAGTTTGTTACCAAGACTGGCGTTGATTCTCTGGCTATCGCCATCGGAACCAGCCATGGTGCATACAAATTCAAACCAGGCACAAAGCCCCAGCTTCGTTTCGATATTCTTCATGAGATCGAGAAGAGAATCCCCGGATTCCCCATCGTTCTTCACGGTGCATCTTCTGTTCCTCAGGAATATGTTAAGATCATCAACGAGAACGGCGGAAAATTAAAGGATGCTATCGGTGTTCCGGAAGATCAGCTTCGTGAAGCTGCAAGATCCGCAGTATGTAAGATCAACATTGACTCTGACCTGCGTCTGGGCCTGACTGCCGGTATCCGTGAGACCATGTTCAGAGATCCCTCTATCTTCGATCCTCGCGACTACCTGAAAGTTGGACGTGCAAACGTGAAAGCTGTAGTAGCTCACAAGATCAAAGACGTACTGGGCAGCGAAGGCAAAGCCTGAGTATCGGCTGATTTAGAATTTAAATAAGTAAATAGACAGGGAGCTCAATCTGTTATCAGATTTGGGCTCTCTATTTTTATTGTTTCATAGGAACTTTGAAATTATTAAATTTTGTTTATTTCGTAGGAAGATATTGACATCGTTATTGAAATTTAGTAATATTTTAATAACGATGTAATAGAATTGTAATCATTTGTGTTCGGAGAGCGCATATGACACAAGATATGGGGATATGGGGTTTCTGGTGTGAGAAAGGGAATGGATTATGAAAAAGAGATTGATTACCTGGTCTGTAATATGTATGCTGATGCTGGCCATTTGCCCGGCGACTGTGCAGGCTGCATGGAAAAATACTTCTGCAGGAATGATGTACACAACCAGCAATGGTTATTATAAAGGCTGGCATACCATTGGCGGTTCCAAGTATTACTTCTCCTCTCAGGGTATTATGTCCACCGGATGGAAAAAGATTGGAAAGTACTATTATTATTTTGGTGACAATGGAAAGATGCGCAAGGGCTGGCAGACCATTGACAATAAACGCTATTATTTTGGGGACAATGGTGTCCGCAGACACGGCTGGCGCACAATTAAATCAGGAAAAAAGAATTTAAAATATTATTTTGATAAAAACGGCGTGATGCAGACCGGCCTGACCAAGATCGGCACCAAGCTCTACTATTTTAATGCTTCCGGTGTTCGGCAGCACGGTTTTATCACGGAGAATAATAAAACCTATTATGCAAACAAGTCCTCCGGCATTCTGGCGCAGGCCCAGTGGGTAGGGGACTACTATTTTGACGAAGACGGTGTGATGGCCAGAAACCAGTGGATTGAAGGAAAATGGGTGGGTTCTGACGGCCGATATACCGGTGTAAAGAACAATGTGGGCTGGATTACGGATAATGGTATTAAGTGCTATTATGACCGGAACGGCAAAAAGGTAAAAGGTTGGCTGACCCTTTCCGGTAAGAAGTATTATTTAAGCCCCAGCAACGGAGCTTTGCAGACCGGCTGGTTTACGGTGGGCAGCAATAAGTATTATGCGGATAAGAAAGGCGTTGTCCAGACCAGTCAGTGGAAAGGCAAAAAGTATTTAAAGAAAACTGGCGCTGTGATGAAGGGCTGGCTGACTTTGAAGGGAGAACGCTATTATTTCAGCAAGAGCAGCGGGGACTATGTAACTGGCTGGCAGAAGATAGGCAAGAGCACCTACTACTTTAACAGTAAGGGCCAGCTGCAGAAGGATACCTGGATTGACGGCACTTACTATGTAAACAGCAAGGGAGTCAGGGCCACAGGGGTGACCCAGGTGGGAAACAAATACTACTATTTCAGCAAGAAATCCGGAGGTAAGCTGTTAAAAGGCTGGATCAATTACAATGGAGATATGTTCTATGCTGATAAAAAAGGCGTCCTAAAGCGAAATGGCTGGTTTACTGTAAGCGGGAACAAATATTATGCAGGCAAGGACTGCGAGCTTTACAAGGGATTAAAGACGATCTCCGGAAATCTGTATTACTTTAAGAGCAACAATGCCCGAATGGCCAAGAACGCCAAGGTAAGGATTGGAAATGTGACCTATTTCTTTGGCTCCAACGGCGTTGCTGCCAAGAACAAGTGGCTGAAGATCAATAAGAAATACTACTATTTTGAAGGCAACGGCCACATGGCCAAAAATAAGTGGATTGGCAAATACTATGTGGGAGCAGACGGCGCCCGCACCAATAAAACTCTGACCACAGGCATTAATACCATCAATGGCAAAAAGTACTGCTATGATTCCAAGGGCAATAAGCTTACCGGATGGCAGACAGTGAATGGAAATAAGTACTACTTCGGAGGTAAGGATGGCGCCGCGGTTACGGGACTGAATGTGATTAAGAACAAGAAGTATTACTTCCTGCCCACAGGTATATTGGTGGTAAATCAGACTTTGGCCGTGGGAGATAAGGAATATACCATCAATGCCAGCGGTGTGGTGGTTTCGGAAGAAACCATTCAGATTTCAGGAAATACAAAGGGATCCAGGATTGCCAAGTTTGCGGTGAAGTATGTGGGAAATCCCTATGTGTGGGGAGGCGTGAGCCTGACGAACGGAGCAGACTGTTCCGGATTTGTGCAGACGGTGTTCTCTCACTTTGGCATCAAGGTGCTGAGAGTGGCGGATGATCAGATGAAAGGGCCTAATTCCTACTATATCTCTCAGGGGTATAAGAAGGCAGTGAATGTAAGCACCACTCAGATGCTGCCGGGAGATCTGGTGTTCTATGGTTCATCCAATTACGCAAGCCACGTAGCCATTTATATTGGCGATGGCAAGATCGTACACGCCAGCAATTCTCAGCCTTATCCCCAGGGAGGCATTAAGATTTCTAATTATAACTACCAGACACCGATCCGGATCGTCCGGTACTGGTCCTAAGAGAAAAGGACTTTTGGGAGAAACATTTTTGTTTGTGGGACGAAGGGAAGTTCCTACTTGACAGACGGTGTGGTTTGGCACATAGCTGTCAGCAGAATGAAGATGATATGAGAGAGGCTGCTGCAAGACAGGTGAGAGGAAACTCTCCTGCTTTGCAGCAGCCTCTTTTATTTATTTGGCTCTTTGTCAATAGTTGGGGTGAGCTCCTGTTATTTTTATATGGCACAAACGTGTTCTGCAAATTGCGCAGCGTCAGATCAAAAAGACGCGGGCAAAGCGGTTTTAATGTTTACTTTTCTTCAAATTCCCGGAGCAGAGCCTGATACATCACATCATAGGGAGCTTCCTGGCCTGTCCAGATGGTGAAGTTTAAAGCTCCCTGGCACACCAGCATTCCAAGGCCGCTGATGGTTTTGGCGCCTCTGGAAGCGGCTTCCTTAAGGAAGGGAGTTACCGGAGGATTAAAGACCACATCGGATACAACCATAGAGCTTTTTATGGTGTCGTAATCCACGTCCGGCTTTTGATCCCCATGGGGATGGAGTCCGATGGGGGTGGCGTTGATCAGGATATCTGTTCCCTCCGGTATCGGCTGGTGGGCAGTCCATGGGAGAAAAGCGGCTTTCGCAGGGGTGTGCTCCAGAATGGAATGTACCAGATTCAGCCCTTTTTTTTCATCCCGGTTAATGATCGTCACAGAAGAAGCACCGGCCAGGGCACATTCAATGGCAATGGCCTTGGCAGCGCCTCCGGCTCCCAGGATTGTAATGGATTTCCCCTCCGGTTTTGTGTGTTCTCTTTCCAGCGCCTGGACAAAGCCTTTGCCGTCTGTGTTGTCTCCAATTAATTTTCCGTTCCGGATGACAATGGTATTGACTGCCCCGATAATCCTGGCAGCCTGAGAGATTTCATCCAGATAGGGGAGTACGGTAATTTTGTGGGGCATAGTGAGATTGATCCCCTTCATGTTCAGGGCTTTCAGGCTCTTCATGGCAGCATCAAAATCTTCCGGTGTCACTTTCATAGTGAGGTAGCGATAGTTTAATCCAAGGGCGGCGAAGCCGGCTTCCTCCAAAACTCCTGTAGGGTTGCCCTCAACCGGATCCCCGAATACTCCTACCAGTTCTGCACGATAATTTTTAGTCATAAAAAAACTCCTTTCTGGTTCAATATTATTTGATAATCAGTTAAGGTGATTATATAATAGAGACAGAAGCTCTGTAAATCACAAGAGGGATAGAAAATGAAAATAAATAGAAAAATCAGATGCAGATGGAAAAAACAGCTGCTTTGTGCTGCTGTGAGCCTGGGATTGATCGTTCAGGCCGGGGCTTCTGCCTGGGCCAGGGAAGATTTTTTGATTGGAGACGCTGAAATTGAGGAAATGCAGCAGGATTCTGCACAGTCCGATGGAGCTGCGAATTCCGCTGCCGGAGATCTGATCGAAGATCAGGGAGTTAGTGAAGGGATCACCCAGGGGGAGTTGGATTGGGGAGACTTGATTCTTGAGGAGGGTTCTGTGCCGGAGGATCCGCTTCCTGGAGAGATGGAGAGCCAGTCTCAGAGTGAGGAGGATTCGCTTTCGGGGGAGACGGAGAGCCAGTCTCAGGGTGAGGAGGGTTCGCTTCCAGGGGAGACAGAGAGTCAGTCTCAGAGTGAGGAGGATTTGCTTCCGGGAGAGTCAGGGAGTTCGTCTCAGGAGCCAGCGGAACTTCAGGAAGAGACGGAGCCTGAGACGGAACCGCTTCTGGAGGAGACTGAAACAGAGCTGGATTTGGAAGGGCTTTTTGAGGAAGAGTCGGAGACGGAAGGTGAGGTTCTTACGCTGACCGAGACTGTGGAGCTTCGGGATCCGTCTGTGGTGCCGGATCAGACAAAAAGCCCTGGGATCGCTCTGTTTCGGGCCAGAAATATGGTCAGCTACCATGGTTCTTTCGGCAATCAGCTGTCCGGAATGGCCAGGGAAATGTACAATATCCGGGTATCCTACTATGTAAGCCAGCGCAGGACGGGAAATCTGCAGCTTGCGAAGCGCAAGGCGGCAAATGCGGATCCTGAAATACAGGTTGTGCCGGAACTACTGAAGAAATTCGGCAGTTTTCAGGCCGAAGTGGTTACAAACAGTTCCGGGCAGTCTCAAATTCGTACAGATACCGCAGCGTATCAGCAGTTTGTATTCCAGATTGAACAGGCCATGCAGGCTTCTTTGGATGCCTTTGTATACGATCATCCGGAGATATTCTGGCTGCGAGGAGGGTCTTATTCCATGGCAATAGAGGCTGTGGGGAGTGCAAAAGGGGGATATACAGGCTCTTTAAAAAGCCTGACCTACATTCCAACAGAGGCATTCCCGGGAGCAAAGTCTCTGATGAGCAGCTATGACGCAGCGGTACCCCAGGTGACAGCTTCCATAAAAGCCGGGGCGGATGCAGATCAGAACGGAGTTCTTACCGGATACGAGCTGGTGAAGGCGGCTCACGATTACGTATGCCAGCGGTTTTTCTATGACAGTCAGGCTTATGCCAATTATCAGACCACCAAGGATTACCGGATCTTTTGCTCGGCAGGAGCCTTTCTGGGAAATGTGGGAACCGGGGTGGTGTGTGAGGGTTATGCGAAGTCTCTGAAAGTACTGTGTGACCAGATGGGGATTCCGTGCGTGCTGATCGGAGGCACAGCCATTCAGAATGGGCGCTCTGAGGGGCATATGTGGAACGGGGTGCAGATAGAAGGGAAATGGTACCTGGTGGATGCCACTTGGGATGACACAGGATCCGGAGTGGCCTACCGGTTCTTCCTGGTGGGAGATCGGCCCAATAGCCATGTCAGTTCCGGAAATTTTAACGGTTCTGGAAATTCTGTGGTTTTTGCGTATCCGTCTTTGGAGAGCAGTGGTTTTGCATTGCAGGAGCATGAGTATGAGTGTACTGCCACAGTGGCTTCCACCTGCAGGACGGCGGGAACGAAAACCTATGTGTGCAGGATTTGCGGCGCTTCCTATCAGGAGGAACTGCCGGTGGATACCAATGCCCACCGCTATGTGAAGAAAGTAACTGCAGCCACCTGCCTGTCGGATGGCTATACCACTTATACCTGCTCCAATCCCGGATGTACTTTCCGCTATCAGGGGGATAAAACCAAAAAGCTGGGACACACTTATAAAAACGGGCAATGTATCCGGTGCAGGGCAGGAGATACGATCGTGAAAGCAAAGGTATCCGGTATTTCTAACCAGAAGTATGCCGGGAAGTCTATCACCCTGCCCATCAAGGTGGCTTTTGGAAGCAATGTTCTGAAGGCTGGAATAGATTATAAGGTTACCTATCAAAAAAATAAGTCAGTGGGAACGGCGAAGGTGACGATCAAGGGAATCGGCAGATATACGGGAACTCTGACTCGCAGCTTTAAAATTTCCAAAAAGTCAGTGACTGCCTTAAAATATACGGGAAATAAGGACCGAACTTACACAGGGAAAAGTCAGAAGCCGGAAATTACCGTGAAAAACGGCAGTGTAAGGCTGAAACAAAACAGAGATTACACGGTTCAGTATTCAAAAAATAAGAATATCGGGACAGGGGTGATCACGATTAAGGGGAAGGGATCTTATACAGGAACGAAGAAGCTGTATTTTAAGATCCTGCCCAAAAAGGTGAGCTGGCGGTCTGTAGCCTCAAAAAAGAAGGGAAGCCTCACGTTATCCTGGAAGAAAGTATCTCAGGCTTCGGGTTATCAGATACAGTACAGTCAGAAGAGCAATTTTAAAAACAGCAGGAGCGTTTCTGTGGGAGCGGGCACTGCATCCAGAACGATTCAAAAACTTTCCAGAGGGAAACTCTATTATGTGCGGATCCGAACCTATAAGAAAGTGGGAAGCAAAAAGTATTACAGCGCCTGGAGCAGTGTAAAAAAGGTCAGGATACATAAATAGTCTGGCTGAGCCAGAAGCGGTCTGTACATCAAAGAGACAGGGGAAGGTAATAAAGAAGGAGGTTTTTTATGCGAAAAGCAGCGAATGTGTTAGTAGGACTGGCAGCCGCAGGGATTTGTGTGGCAATCACAGTGATGATCCGGGATTCGGATGTATTTACACTAATCTATAATTTAGTTTTTCTGGGGCTTATGCTGGCGATCATCGGGGTTGCCTGGATTTTTGGTTTCCGCCGTCTGTATCAGACCATAGGGGGCATGGAGACTGCATCAGCCAAACTGGTGGATATTTATAAGAAGAAGGGAAGCGTGGCGGAGATCACCATGTCCGGTGCCAGGATCTTTGAGGTAGAATACTTAGATCACAAATATCAGGAGTATCTGGCGTATCTGAAAAAGACCAACAGCCCCTGTGATATTGGGGATTACATTGGAGAGTATGAGATCAACAATTATACCCACCGGAAGGTGATCGAGATGGTGCCGGATATGCTCACCAGTCTGGGAATCCTGGGAACATTTGTGGGTCTGGTATGGGGACTGAAAGGATTTGATCCCCAGACCTATGAGGCAATGACCAGTTCTGTTTCTTCTCTGGTAAATGGTATCAAGGTGGCCTTTATCACCTCCATTTACGGAATTACTCTGTCCATGGCTTTCAGTTATTGGCTGCGGGGGACCGTGTCCCGGGTTTCTGAGAGCCTGGACAATTTCCTGGACAAGTATTATCTGTGCGCCGTACCGCCTACAGATGCCACAGCTATGAATCATGTGCTGTCTAATCAGAGAGAGCAGACGAAGGTGATGCAGGGGCTGGCTTCTGAGCTGTCAGGTCAGGTGGTAGCCAGTTTTGACCAGCATTTCGGTCCGGCCATGGAGCATATGAACGCTACCATGGACAGCTTTACTCAGGTAGTGACCATGCAGCAGGAGCAGCTTCTGGAAAATATCGCCCACCAGGTGATGGGGAGCATGAAAAAAGAGCTGCTGTCAGAATTTACAGAGATGCGCTCTCTGATTCGGGAATCAAATCGGGTGCAGAAGGACTATATCCAGTTTATGAGCGAGGCCCAGTCCCGGTTCCAGAAGGATTTTCTGGCAGGAGAACAGCAGATGAACCAGGCTATGGAGGCCAGTGGACAGAGCCAGGAGGCATGTCTGGCAGCCATGGTGCAGCAGCAGGAAAACTTAAGAGAGTTTGTGGGCTATATGGCTCAGGTGATGGAGAAGATGGCTCAGGTGAACGACATGGGAAATCAGACCCTGGAGGCAGTGACCAAGCAGCTGGAACGAATCTCACCCCAAAAAGAGAATTCTGATCTGGAGGAACTGACAGAGCGGGTGGAGCAGCTGATTTCTGCCATGGAAAAACAGCAGCGGCAGCAGAAGAAAAAGAAGGGATTGTTCGGCTAGACCCAAGGGGGTAGATCATTTATGAAGAAGGTAAATCGCAGAAAAATGCGGGATGCGGCCAGTCATAATGTCTGGCGTTCCTATTCGGATATGATGTCAGGGCTGCTGCTGCTCTTTGTGTTGATCATGGCAGTGTGCCTGATGCAGGCGCAGAGAAATTATACAGAAAAATTGCAGGAGCAGGCCAAGCAGCTCCAGACTCAAAACGCTTTGGATGAGAGTAAGACTCAGATTGACGAGCAGGCAGACAAGCTGGCTTCCCAGCAGAGTACGCTGGATGAGCAGGCAGCGGCGCTGGAATCACTGCAGAGCGCTCTGGCAGAACAGGCGGACAAGCTGGCTCAAAAGGAGGAGGATCTGGCGGCCAGCCAGTCCAAATTAGATGAACAGAGCCAGCTTTTGGCACAGCGAGATGAAGCTTTGGCAGCCAGCCAGGAGAAACTGGATGAGCAGACTACGCTTATGACTCAGCAGCAGCAGAAAATTGATCAGATTATTGGAGTGAAGGCAGATTTGATTGCCTCTCTGAATGAAGAATTTGTGGCAAATCAGATCAATGTGGAGATTGATTATCAGACAGGAGCCATTGTGCTGGATTCCAGTGTACTGTTTGATTACAATGAGAGCGTGCTCACAGAGGCTGGGGCGGCTATTCTGTCCCAGATTCTTCCGGTGTACTGTAAGGTGCTTTTGAGCAAAGAGTACGAGCCTTACCTGGCAGAGGTCATCATCGATGGATATACGGATACCACAGGTGATTATATTACGAATCTGGATCTGTCTCAGAGGAGGGCTTTCGCGGTGGCGGAATATCTTATGAATTTGAAGGATTCTTTTTTATCTGCAGAAGAGAGCGAAATCCTCACCCAAAAACTTACAGCCAATGGCCGTTCTCTGAGCAATCCCATTCTGGATGAAAATGGTCAGGTGGACATGGATGCATCCCGCCGCGTGGAGGTGAAGTTCCGCATGAAGGATGAGGAGATGATGGCAGAACTGCAGCAGATCATCGAGGATACCCAGACGGGGGAGGCAAAGCTTCAAAAGGAGCAGCAGGAGGAATCGGAAGAGTGACAGAAACTGATTGCAGCAGAAAAGGGATCAAAGGAAGCAATCAGAGCGTATGCCAGGAAGGGCGGTCAGAGAGCGTGTCGCAGAAAGAGGCCGAAGAAGCAATCAGAGCGTATGCCAAGAAGCAGGCCAGGGAGGCGGTCAGAGAGCGTATCGCAGAAACAGGACGGAGAAGCGAGGATAGAGAGAACAGCACCCACAGGCGTGGGACTGGAAAATGGGAGAGAAGAACAGGTATGAGATTTATGCATTTGTCAGATCTTCATATTGGAAAGCGGGTGAATGAGTTTTCCATGCTGGAGGATCAGAGATTTATATTGAAGCAGATTTTGGATCTGGCCAGGCAGCAGCAGGTGGACGGCGTTTGGATCGCAGGTGATATTTATGATAAGACCGTCCCCTCCGGGGAGGCAGTACAGCTATTTGATGAGTTTCTCACAGCGCTGGCAGCCATGGGGATTTCCTGTTTTGCGATCAGCGGGAATCACGATTCTCCGGAGCGCATTTCTTTTGGAGCCAAGTTGGTGGAGCAAAGCGGCATTTACCTGTCCCAGGTGTTCCGGGGAGAGATTGCTCCGGTGGAATTAAAGGATGAATTTGGGGGGCTGCGGATTTATCTGCTGCCCTTTCTTAAGCCTGCCCATGTGCGGGCAGTGTATCCGGAGGAAAAGATAGAGAACTGTGAGCACGCTCTTGAGATCGTGCTTTCCAGGATGAAAGAGCATTGGGATCCGAACTGTAGGAATGTGCTTTTGGCCCATCAGTTTGTGGAAGGAGCACAGCGCTGCGACTCAGAGGAATTCTCTGTGGGGGGACTGGATCAGGTTTCAGCAGATATTTTCCGGGAGTTTGATTATGTGGCGCTTGGGCACATTCACACCCCCCAGTGGGTAGGCAGGGAGACCGTGCGCTATTGCGGCACTCCTCTGAAATATTCTTTTTCAGAGGTAAATGTGGAAAAAACGGTTACCATTGTGGAACTTTTGGAAAAGGGGCATCTGAAGATCCGTGAACTTCCTCTGAAGCCCAGAAAGGATATGCGTAAGATCCGTGGGTCTTATCTGGAGCTGACAGCTCTGGAAACGTATCAGGGCACGGAGGTGGAGGATTACCTGCAGGTGACACTCACAGACGAGGAGGATGTGCCTGACGCACTGGGAAAACTGAGAAGCATTTATCCCAACATTATGAAGCTGGAATATGATAACCAGAGAACCAGGAAGGGGCAGGCTGTGGAGGCCTCGGCACCGGAGCATAAAACGCCCCTGGAGCTGTTCGAGGAACTGTATCAGATTCAGAATAATCAGCCTATGAAGGAGAACCAGAGGAAGCTGGCATCGGAGCTGATGGAGACCATCTGGGAGAGCCAGTGAGGTTTCAAAGGAGAACTTTGTGGAAAGATTCAGGAAAAGGTTTTGTGTTTGTGTACAAGGGGGCTGACCTCTGTACACAGATGTTATAAGCAGGAAACCATAGAAAGATTATTTACATAGCGGTTTGATAGAGAATACCGTGGGGAGGAAGAAAATTTGCGTCCAATAAAATTGACAATGTCTGCTTTCGGGCCTTATGCGGGAGTGGAGGTGCTGCCTCTTGAGGAGCT
>ENA-ORTM01001410-ORTM01001410.1-human-gut-metagenome-genome-assembly--contig:-NODE-1410-length-25080-cov-27.734865_pt1 | contig 25080 bp, 45 predicted proteins | sample MGYA00241909_ERZ509182 | MGnify/ENA primary metagenome ERZ509182 (study PRJEB26280, sample SAMEA2338855) | human gut metagenome | biome: human gut; feature: human-associated habitat; material: faeces...
GTTTATTCAACATAAGTCAGAGTGAAACTCTGTTAGTACCCATCGCCAATGTTATTTAAGGTTTTTTTTGTAAGCAACACTGTTCCTGAATACCAGAACTGTTTAATCACTTACCTTAGAGCTACGAACTTGGGCAAACATCCGTAGGTAACTATCTATTCTTAAATAACGTAGTGTTTGTTTCAACACTTAGGCTAATAATCGGAATAGCTTTTGGCTATTATGCATAATACAATACAAATTGTTTATGATTTGTATGGGTTATGCATTATTCTCGATTATTCTGTTTGTTTTTTTGGACAAAGATATGCCTTTTGATAATAAAAAAGATTCAAAATGATTTAATTTAGCTTAATTACTGCTCTTTTGATTCGTCCGGTATAGGCATGTCAAACTTTTTTCTGATAAACGACTCTGTTTCTTCGTTGAATGGATAGGCCTCCTCGATAAAATTCATAGCTACCTCCATGTCACCGTCTGCTATATCTTTATACCTTTCAAAGATACCAACCAGGTCATTGTTGTATGAACGTTCTTGTTTTATGTTGTACACGTATTTCAATACCCTGTCTTTGATTTCATTGGCTTTTTTCACAGTATCATTGAAAGAATTTATACTTTCCAATTCTGGATCTTTGTTTTCCTTGTTTACCTTATCAAACTCTTCCTTGCTATATCCCGCTTCTCCTGTAATGGCTGGGCAAACACTTCCATTTATGATCCAAAACTGCTCATACGATCCTATCAGAAACTTTGATTCCATTTTAAATGCATTATATTTAATAAGCAAATTAGCCACCTCTGTTGCACCTTCTATGGTTCTAAAACCGATGCCGATATCTTTTAACATAAATACTGGAACTCCAGTTCTTGGATACACGACTTCTTTTTTGTTCTTAAGTCTTTACCTGCCCAGATATCATGATCTTTTTCTTGTTCTTGATAAATCTTTGCTGCTTTTTCAATATCTTCTCTTTTCATAATTTTATACTTTAATCTAACCTCCAATAAAATCATCGGGAGTTATATATCCTACTGATTCCATACGGTCTATAATCTCATTCGCATTCATTTCTGAACCGTTCCATTCAAGTATGATTTCATTTCCTGAAGCCATGCTCAAATTAGGCTCATTATCTCTAAATCCTGAGAAAGCAAGATGTTCCCAAATGGATTGCAGTGCAAGATCCGCTTCGTTTTGTTTGTTTTCTGCTTTCTTTATGGCATTTCTTAATTTTTTATTCATTATCACCCCCTTTCTTCTTCGCATGGGAGCAAGTCCTCGATGTATGCCCAGCGCATATAATGATCCTTTTCTGAAAGTTCTTCCCATGGCTTGCTCTTGGTTAAATAGACCAAATCATAAGCACCGTCAATATCCTCCACAATGAGCAGTTTCCCTTTGTCTGGCTTTTCTCTTGCATCGTGCCACACGCTGTTAATGCGCCATTCTGCACCAGCTTTAAAAAGAGGAACAGCAAATTCTATATCTTGTTTCATGTCTTATTATTGTTTAATTAATTTAAATATTTTTAGTTTTGAAATTATTTAATATGCTTATCGGCTGGATTGATTATCAATCCATCGTCACATGAAGGGAATGATATGTTAGATTCTCCATTATCAAGATTAGTCAGTTTAACCGTTCCAGCATATTCATCATCCACAAAAAACAATTGATCCGAAGAAACCACAAACCTGCATTGATATGCATTCATCATTGCTCCAAGTTGTCTAATCTTAGTTTTAATCTCTAAAAGTTGAGCGTTGTTGATTATATTCTTATTCATATTTTATTAAAGTTTATCTATTATTTTGTCACCCATTTCCTGCCATTCATCACTCACGCTTATAACCAATCCTATGACAGTGAATGATAATAACAACGTAAAAATAAGCCATAACAGAAAGCAGATAAAAACACATACATACCTCATGATTTTTCAGTTGTTAGATAAAAGCAAAATCGGTTCATTTGACTCCGCAATTGCTTTTATTTGTTCTGGATTGATAAAACTCTTGACTTGTTCACTTATCTTACAAATAGATTTGATCATATCAACGAATAATTTTGAGGTGCATTCGTTGCATTCCACTTCCATTACCGGCTTATATCGATTGTATGACATACCTGCTACACAATTCAGCCAGTGCGCATAGGTTCCTTTTTCTGTATTTAACCTGCTGTATTCTACTTTTGTCTCTCCATTTCCATATTCAATTACTCTTTTTAGAAATGGTTTTGCATAAACACTAAAACCGAAAGGTTGGGTGTTTAAGGCATCTAAACGGGAAGTTCCATCCCTCCATTCTCCATTTTCATCGCCTCCTGTCCATTCCTTAGAGGGGTTAGGGACAATATTTCCGTTTTTGTCATAGGAAAACATGCAATTCGTTTCCAGTTGATACTTAATAATAGGCACTTCTTCTACTATTTTATAACTCAAACATCTCTTTAAAACTTCCCTGATTTGACTTTCCAAATCAGAAAGTGCTATACTATTAAAATATCCTTCATTGCCTAATCTGTTTGTAGGTAATTTGATCCCATAAGAATGAATCTTGTCCACATCTTCTTTTGACAAGGTAGTGGTAAACACTCCTTCTTTGGTGACATTTACTTTAACAGTTACGGACAAACTGTTGTTAGCATTCTTTTCCGTTATATTTAGTGTTGTTAATGCTGCCATAATCAGAACTTTTTAAAATCAATTCGAATAAATATAATACATTCCTGCTTCATATACCTTATGTACATCAGGGTCATTCTTGTCTTCCGGTTCCAATTCACTCTCTTCGCGAGTATAATCCCATTCAGAGTTGTAGTACATATCCTCATTTGTTTTCTCCAAGGAGCAATCTTTCATCAAATTCATATTTTCTCCCCATACTGCAACTTCTTGTCGTTGCTCTTCTTCTGTCATAAGGGATATTTTGTCTTTTAATTCTTTCCAGGTCATGATTTCTAAAATATGATCAATAATTCATTCTACATCAAAAAGTTGATCTAACACCAATAATTCTGCATCCATATCTTCATCTTTCGGGAAACGAACTTTTATATTTCCAAACTTAGATGTCTTAAACAAGATGTAGGGGTTCATGTCTTCGGCGGTCACCGGCTTATATTCCTTAACTTCCGACATCTTGAGATACCAGTCACCTATTTTTACAAACCCAGAAAAGATAGAACACAGATGCGCTTTTACAGACTGTATCTCCTTTTTATCTTTGAAAGGTATAATTTCGTCCTTTCCCCTTATCCTGATTGACAAGAAAGGACGAATGTTATCTGTTTCATTTTGAAATTTGAAGCCTGTTATGGCTTGCTTGGGGATTCTTCTTCCCATTAATATAAAATAGCTCATTGTGATAAGTGATTTTGTTTTATATCAGGTAAGTAATTTGTAATAACATCAAGTGATATCCACAACTCTGGCTCTATGCTGTTTTTTATTCTATCACTGAAAAGAGAATTATCATCACAATCACAATGAGAGATTGTGACATAACAATCTTGATAATCCCACCAATGAGCCGATTTAAAATCGTCCCCTCCATTCCAGAATCCTATTCTTATACCTCTTGGGTTGAAATCTTCATCTATCCAACTTGGATGATAAGCCAACACTTCTTCTCCCTCTGAAGGTTTTTCCTCTTTGAATTTCTTCCAGTTCATATCACTTTTAATTAGTTGGACACAAATGTACAAGTTTTACTAAGATACCCTTCTGTCATCTCTATAAAGTTCACACAATCTAATTTGCTTAATTTGTAAATCAATGCCGGATTGTGTACTATGGCTATAATTTGTGTTTGTGGTTTATGGAATGACAATACATTATAAATTTGCATTATATTGTCAATGTCAAGATTCCTGTCTGGCTCATCCATGAGAACCGTGTATTCAAAACTGCTTTTTGTTAATGTTATGCGATTTCTTTTATAATACTTCAACAGATTATCAATTCTTTTAATCCAAAACGCATTTGATTTTTTCTTGTATTCTACAAGATCTTGTATTGGAAACGTATAATCCTTTTGACCGAACATTAAATTGAAAAGTGATTCCAATGATAACACCACTTTCTCTCCATAAGATCTTCTAATATTATTCACATACAAATCTAAGTTGCTGATGTTTTTCAATACACTATCTCGATTCATCTCCGCCGATGGCAATAAACGGAATACTTTCCCTGCATAATCGGATGATATGTCAATCCCATCAAGAACCTTGTCATCATCATCAAATATAGGTGGAAAATCCAGTGCCTCGATCGGTATTTCAGAGCACATGGATTTCTCACATAACGCATACATTGATATGATGTTAAGCAAAGTTGATTTTCCACTACCGTTTTTACCTACAATCACATTCACTCCTGGCTTGAAAATAAATTCTCTACCATTTTCAAACGCTTCTATGTCAGAAACGTATTCAAAAGGAGTTTTTGTATTGTCTTTTATTTTTACTGATGTTATCATTGTAATCCTTTTTAAAAATCAATTACCGCCCGAACCATGTCTCCGATGTGCTTGTTGCCGGTGCCCGTGAGGCCACTGGAGAAGACCACGTACCACGCGACGGCCTGGCTGCTCTCAGTACTGGACCAATACCACGTCGAGGAGAGGGGAGATGCCGAAACATAAGCGAATGCTTTGTTTAGTTCGTTCATATAATGGGCCATTAAATTTAATTGACCAAGAGATGGTATATACTCGCCATCTTCCAGCAGATTTCTCAATTTTGGATTTCTGGCTACAAGGCGTTCCGTATTGCCGCGTCCGTCAATGTCAAACAGCGCATCACATTCACGTTCGTAATATGTCCCACTTCCGGATTCTTCACGGCTATCATCGTCAAGCAATTGTACGATATCATGCTCCGTCAGTGAGATTGCAAATGACATGTATCTGTGCTTCAACCCGATGTATCGTACACAATCTTTGGAGTTATCGCCGGTAAACGGCTCTGCATGTCCGTCTTCGTAGATTATATACAGTCCGTCAGTTGACTCTTTCTTATCCTCTTCGGATGGTACTCTGTTTTCACATGTACATTTCTCACTTTTGGATCTTACGATTATATTCAATTCATTTAATACATGATTCCTGATGACATTCTCGCACGCTCTTCTTATAAAATCATGATCTCTTTGTTTGAGTTCATCATTCACCATGCATCTGATCCAGTTTTCTATCTGGTTGTCACCTCCATATGTATTAACCATGTACCGTTTTACGTGTTTCTCCAATAACGGCTCTATGTTTTTGATTATATCTTCTTTGGTAAGGTGAAGTTCATTTAATATACAGTTCCTTACTGCCCTGTATTCTTTACTTGTGCTCATGATATGCCCATTTAATACTGTGAATCATATTTTCTTTCTCTCCCGCTGTCTTCCCCTATAGGATTATCCCATCCGTATTTTACAGCCGTAGCTTTAAATAGAGGTAGCCCGTAAAATCTATAATCATCCTCATCCCAGTCTTCAAGACCTTCTTCCAGGATGTAGTTCCACATCATTACACATTCAAACATTAAACTGGCTGATATTCCTCTCTGATTTAATGCCTTTTCAAAACCGAATCTTACATCTTCTTCAAGCTGTTTCAAAACATTCTCCCTGGTAAATTCAACTACAGTACTATTCCACCTTTCTTCGTTATTGTATTCTTCGTTCGGCTCCATACCGAAATCCTTTATCATGTTATATGGGATAAATTTAGCCAGTCTGTTAAAATCTCTACCGTCTAAACATTTTGATGCTAATTCTTTAAGTTGTTCTAATGTTTTCATAAGCAATTTTGTTTTATAGGTTAATCCCATCCTCCAGTAGTGTACAAAGATACATCTTCCTCTTCTACATTTACACCTTTAAGAGCCTGTAGAAGTTTTTTCTTTGTCTCCCGGCACATATTGTAACCATATCCTTTATACCGATATGAGCGCTCCCATGTACTTACTGGAAAAGGAATATTTTCGTCAATGACCAGCCTCTTCATATGAAGATGTTCGAAGAATTTCTCATGATAGAGTAGTTTGTACTCGTATGCTACTATACTTGCAGATGAGAATGGAAAATAATCATCTTCTTTTTCTTCGTATTTGGGCTCCTTATAGTAAGCCATTTTTGTCACAGTAAAATCGAAGCTCCTAAGAATCTCTTTCGGCTTTCCAAACTCTGACTCTATGAACTCTATCCATACCTTTTCTCCCTCTTTCTGGAACGCACATACCTTCTCATTTCTGTACTTAAATTTCCATCCTTCTTTCTGATGTTTTTCATCATTGAACGAATCAATAGCCTCCTGAAAATCGCTTTCACTTTCAAAGAAAATATCAATGTCTTTTACTCTTTCTCCGGAAAGGATATTTTTAAAACATCCACCAGCTATGAATCCTTTGTGGCCTTCCATATACTTGTCAAGCCATCTTATTTGCCAGAAATTATCTGGAGTATCTATTACAAAATTATTCATATTGTTTATGTTTTGCCGTTACCAAGCGAGATAAAAATTCCGCTTCACAATAATACAATGAGTGTAATTACTCAGGTCGATTCCGTTGTCCGTAAATGCATCCAGGACCCGTTTTTCCACGTATTTGAGTTTTACTGTTATCCCCTTCTTAAACACTTCTATTAACTTCTCATTGCACTCAATAGGTCCAATAAGACAGTATCTATTCGAGGGACTGTCTGATATACAATATGTCTGACATCCTAACATGTTGCTTAAAATATTCTCATACATATTTTTTATATTTTACAATTCTTAGTTATGTTACTTAATTCAGCGGTCATTATCAAATCTGATAGTGACCGCCCCGCATGCACATTTTTGAATAAATTTTACTTGGTAGTTATATACAATATTATACCAACCATGTTGTAGAACATAAAGTAAAATAGTATATATCTTATTTTAATCACGTAATTTTGTATCATAAAACTGATAAGGAAATGATTAAAGGTTACAAATATAGATTAGATCCTACACCGGAACAGATTGTCCAAATGGAGAAAACATTTGGATGTTGTAGGTATGTCTATAATTGGGCTCTTGATCTGAAAATTAAAACTTATCAGGGTGAAAAAAGATCTTTGTCAGCAGTTGATTTATGCAAGCAGCTAACATTACTCAAAAAAGATGAGAACCATCTTTGGCTAAATGAAGTATCTAATGAATGCTTGCAACAATCTATACGCTGTATGGATAGTGCCTTCACCAAATTCTTTAGAGAACATACCGGATTTCCCAAATTCAAATCCAAACATAGGGATAAGAACGTTTTTAAGAATGTCAATTCTGTTAAGTTTGATTTTGAAAATAACAGAGTTAAGATTCCTATCATTGGTTGGGTAAAGTTTTTTGCCAATCGGTCCTTTGAAGGTGAGATTGGTACGATAACAATATCTAAATCATCAACCGGTAAGTTTTATGCAAGTGTCTTAATAGATGACGGTATTCCTAATCCTGACAAATTTGCTATCAATTCCGATACAACAGTAGGAATTGATGTGGGAATTAAGGATTTCGCCGTCTTATCCAATGGGCAGGTTTTTAGTAATCCGAAGTATTTGGAATCTGTGCAGAAAAGATTAGGATGCTTGCAAAGAAGGTTTAGTCGCAAACATAAAGGAAGCAACCGATACAAGAAGGCAAAACATGATATTGCCGTTTGTCATGAACGGATTCGAAACCGTAGACAAGATTTCTTACACAAGGTCAGTAAGAAGATAGTAAGTGAAAACCAAACTATTATCATCGAAGATCTTAATGTAGAAGGTATGTTGAAAAATCATTGCCTTGCTAAGGATATTGCTTCTGCATCTTGGAGCGAGTTCTTCAGGATGCTGCAATATAAATCAGATTGGCGCGGTGTTAATTTAATTCGGATAGGTAGATTCGAGCCGAGTTCTAAGATGTGCGGATGTGGATACATACATCGTGATCTTAAGTTATCGGATCGAGTATGGACTTGTCCTGAATGTGGCGCCGTCAATGATCGTGATTTACTTGCAGCGAATAACATTAAAAGATTTGGGTTAGAAAAGAAGAATCTTCTAACCCAAGAAAATATTAACAAGACACCGGTGGTGAACCGGGAGGGGGACGTGGAGTTGTCGGCGGTAGCCGGAGCTGTGAAGCGTCAAAATGTACTGGTGTAAACTGGTATATAATCACCTGTCGTATATTCTGGAACTTCAAGTTCAAGTCTGTAATTTTTAGAGCCACATCCATTAAAAGAGAACCAATCCGATATTATACCGTGATCAGTATGAACCACTCCCAGAATTGGATACATTCCCTCTTCTTTATAATACACAAACTCTACTCTAAAATTTCTGCCGGATGTCACTATTGTTCCATTATATTCACCATTGTTGATTTTCTTCACCAATTCCAAGTCAAATGGTATTGTTGCCATTTTCTGTTCCATAATCTTATTTGTTTTTATTAGTTCCTAAAAGATGCTCATTTCCTTGGTATGGGATACACTCTTTGTATCTCAAACCTCCCAAGCATTCATATTTATATTCTTCTTTTCTTACTCTGGCAAATAAGTGTAGATTCCAATTTCCCAAATTGCTCGCTCTCACCAAGACTTGATCGAATGGCTTAAAATCGTATTTCTTTTGTCCGTCAAGTAAATATTCGTACTTACTTAGATATTGTTTTATTATTCCTGCTTTTTTAAGGTTTTCTGTATTAGCAATTCTTTCAGCAAAAGATTTTTTCTCTTCCTCTGTGGCTAATCTAACATACTTGGATTTATCCTCACTACACACACTTGTCCATATTGGAACTTCTTCAGATATAATCTCGCCATATGCCGATATACCATATATGCATCCCATATCTCCTTCTCTATTAATAATACCATTATATATAAATGGGTTCCCAAGCGTGCTTATTAATATATCTCCTTTCTTGAAATACGCTCCAGCCTCTACTTCCAATTCCAGATCGTTGTTGAAAAAAGTACGACCTTCTGTATCGGCATATATAGCACTTATCCCAGATTCATCTTTTTTTACAAAAAGTAAATTATAACGATCTGCACAGTCTTTTGACTCATATACAAATTCTATTTTAATATTACCAATTAATACTGAACCTTCTATTTCTCCGCTTTTAATTTTTCTCGCCGTATTTAAATCAAACGGGACAATAATTGAATTTTTCATATTTTTCTTGTTTTTAGTTGTTATAAAATAAGATGGGTTACTTAAACCCATCCCAGTTGTTTTGCTATTCTCTCCATTTCGTTATATGCAATACGATGACACCCGGCGGTCAGTATATCGTTTTCGTACCGATTTAGACTCCACTGGTGACCGGTGACGTCCTCCACCAGACCGTGCCGGAACGGGCCTCCCCGGTGCAACAGCGACACCACCTGCCACATTCTTCTGGCTTCTTCTATCCCGATTTTTATTTGTTTGCTTGTTTCAATAATTCCTCCTTTTATACGCATCCAAGCATTTACGTCAGCGCTATCAATAAAATAATACGAATGCAGGGAATTAAGTTCTCCCGACTTCCATTTTTCTAATCTTTCATAAAAATCCTTACGAAATTTGTCTAATTCTTCTTCCCTTGCCCTTCGCTTTTTTTCCTGTTTTGTTTCTATATTTATTCTATATTTTTCAACTCTTTCCCGATATTTCAAATAAGTTCCTTCACCACAAACTTCATCTACAATCACATTAACGGTCCCAAGAACTTCCAGTGTTTTATGATTCAACAATATCTGGAAAATACGTTTCAACTCACGGACATGTTCGCGTTTAATCTTATCTGATTTCCATGATAATTTATGGTCAACTCCAAGCCATTCGTTTGCACTCTTTTTAAGAAGACGCTGAGGAGTCCCCATATCGAAGAACTCAATGTAATCCATCATGTTTTTAAAAACTCCCCAAACATCCCGATAAGACAATTCGGTTCTGGCTTTCTTGTATTTTTCAATAGCATCTTTAATATGTTCTAACATATTGGTAACAAAGAGCATGTTACCGATACAATATGATATATCACATTCAACATAGAACACCTTTGAGCCAGTTGGTATTGCGTTACGAACATGACATTGATGTTTGCTTGTAGAAGAAGAATAATATCTATCATTAATCAAATATGCCTTTTCTCCACGCTTGTTTCGCACGATTCTTCCGACCTCAAAATGTCTTCCATAGGAGTAAATACTTTCACCTTCAAAATAAAAATTACTACCATTTGCAAATTCTTACTTTTCGTTTGCCCACAAGTGAGCGACCATTGAATTGTTCATATAAGTATCTTTTTAATTGTTTAACTTACCTTTATCATATGATATTCTCTTTTCGTATTTTTCAATACGTTCTGTTATCATATCGCAGAAAATTTGCCCATCTTTTTTGGAACCTCTGAAGTAACCAACCATCTTCAGGATATTTCCGTCAAATTCATGGACAAACTTGTTATAATAATGTTCACCCATAACTTTCCCATATTTTTCCACGAACAAATCCTTGTCCAGTGATTCATCCTTAAAGCAGCGATTGTAATCCCATCTTACGACACGAAACAATGTTTCAAAATTCAATCTTTCCATATCCTGTATTTTATTTAAGTTCAAACTTGATTCCTTCCAGCAACTGAGAGCGGTCTACGTTATTCACAAAATCATCAAACTCTTCCTGTGTGATTTTTCTTCCATAATCGTTCCAGTTGAAAGATAAAGTGTTCGTGTGAGGATAATATATAACATTATTAATTGGCAATCCATAATCAAACACACAGAGTATTATCTTCTTTTCTGCTTCTGCTTGTCTGATTTTCTTATCGTATCGCTCACAAATTTCAGCACGTTTTGCCGCCATCTTTGCTTTATGGGCTTCCACTCTGCGTTTCTCTATATTTTCTGAGGAATAATGCCCGGCTTTAATACGCTCTTCAATAAGAGATCGTTCCTCGTCCGTTAGTGTTAAAACAAATCTTTCTTCTTCCGGCTTATATGGATTAACCCACTTCTTACCACACAATTTTTCAAGTTCCGCAATAAGTTCTTCTGATTCTCTTTTCCATCTATCCACGATCCCAAGATTGAAAAGCATATACTTGAAATACAACTTATCCTCAGAGGCTTTATATAATTCTACGCATTCTTGTTCTGATATACGCAAATACTCCATTGCCACAGACATACCGCTTCTTCTAACGTGATATATGCCATTTTCCACCGGATACATAGGAGCACCATAATGGTTACAAAGATGCAACGATATGAATTTTGCCAATTCCGGAAAATGTTTTGCAACTTCATCATGGCAGCAGCCTCCTAAGTAATCCTCATATTTTCCATGCTTGTTTTTCCAGTCAACGTCGGCTGTTATGCTCCAGTCGCATATGTTATTTTTGCAGTCATCATCCAAAGAGATTCTAACTGTTATTCTATAATCTTCTTCATTTTCTGTAAAGAATTTTGTACCTGAATAAAACAGTTTGTTTGTAGTTTCCATATTGTTTTAATTTAATCATTACACTTATGAAAAATAAAATCTGCACACTCTCCGGGAAGTGTTCCTGCGTCATTACAACGGTAAAACCCCTGCGTTCCCCAGTCTACATCTACCGGATAACCTTCTGCTGCTTCCAAGAAGCGTTGGATTTCCTCACATTCTTCATCCGTTAATCCAGTGTAATCATCATTGATTAACGGGCAAGCCCAATAAGAGGGCAGTCTGTATCTTATTACTTCTATCATGGCTTTATCAGTTTACAAATTGCATCTTCAAATACCGGAATCATCCCTTTTTCTCTAAAATAAGCGGTAGCCACTTTGAAAGCATACAAAGGATTTACCTTCTTAATTTCATGCGACGATTTATAAAAAGCAAGTGGCTGACATACATAGAAGTTTTCATTGCCAAGACATCCGAAAACTCTATTCATAGTTATTTCATTGCAATTACTACCGCCTAATATTATTAAGTCACATCCGGTCTTTCTGGTTCCCAGAATAAATATCTTATTCTTGTTCTCTGGTTGCATAAATATTTCCTTGTCGATTCTAAACCAGTCACTCTGGCAGCTCTCTACATCCCGGCGAACAATTTCGTCAATTTCAAGTGCGTATTCTTCTTGTGTTTTCATAAGACATGTTATTAAAATGATAATTAAATATGTTTCTTAAAAGAAACTCCAACAAAATGTTACGATAAATTCTCCCATTCCGTATTCAGTAAGTTGCTTAAACGATTCTATTCCATTACAATAATAAAAAACATCATCATTATCATCATCGTTGATACTCAATGATAGTTTTATTGTCGTTCTTTGCTCATCTCCTGTTTTTTTCCATACAATCTGACATTCTACGTATTCGGGCTCCTTACCTGTTCTTTCTACAAATTCATGAAACCTTAAATCAATTTCATGTTTGACTTCTTCAATGTTGGATATTATCACCTCGTTTTCACAATTCGAGCAAATAGCATGCATGAAAGATCCATCAAAATAATCTATTATTTTTCCGGTATTCGGATTTACTATGGCTTCACAGGCAACATTTGTTCCACCACATCTTGTACATATATATCCCATAATTATCTGTTTTTAAAATGTTCAACAATTTCATCTACTGTAGTCTTACGCCACACAAAGCAGGCCGCATCTCCCATAAACCGGAGCTCTTCGCACTTTATCCACTTGTCTCCTGTGGCGTCCGTCACTATCAGCCATTATAACCTATTCTTCTAAATCATTCTCTATCATGACTTCCTTTATCGATTCATCTGTCTCCTCGTAACATCCCCAACAAGAATCAACCTCTTCCCATTCTTCGCAATCTTCATCCTCTCTTGATTCGTCTTTGTATTTCTTGGTAAATGCTATCTTCTTTTCAAGAACGTACCCTTTTACATCTCCCCACATCCACATACCTATGGACTTTACCTCATTATCTATAATCTTGGCACAATCTTCTTTCCAGTCTCCTTCTTTGTTGCAGACTTCATTATCATATTTTTCTTTTGTAACGTATGCTATCCCTTTTATATAATCACCTTGACTATAACCCCTTGTTGACCACTCTATAGTCACCACATCTTTTCCATATTTGGATATGATATCTAACAGGTCTTCATCATCCAGATCCTCTATTAATTCTCCTCTGTAATCAAAGTCCTTCAAATCACCTGGTGAAAACTCTTGACCTATATATGGACTTGTCTTATGCTTCAACTCCCATACATTGCCACCTCTGTTGTATGTGAATGAGATCCCATTCGCTTCCCCTTTCTTTAAATATTTTACAATGTCTTTCTGTTCTATATGCTTCATTACAATAGCATCAATAACATCTCTAAGATTATGCTTGTTATCGTAGAAGAAAGTTTTCCAATTGCATTCATCATGCAATCGATGCATATCAGAGTATTCAAAAAAGAATGACCCAAACAAACCCCAATTAGTTATAGGGCATTCTGAATCACGGCAATAATACACTTTAATGCGATAATCACCTACTTCTTTTGTTGTAATAAGATCGTCTTCCATGTCTTTATATTTTAAATAGTTCTTAATTTTTCTTCGATAAATGCATCTATTTCATCATAGTATGATCCATCAAAATCACAATTCTCATATTCCTCTGTAAATTCTTTAGCCCACTCTTGAATGATGTTAAATGCCTCTTCCCTGTTACATTCTTTTAATCCCATTAGATCATTCACGGCTGTCGCCGACATCTCTTGTAGATTTCGTAAGTAATTCAAATCTATGTTATATGGCAGCTTGCCTACTTCTATACATACATAATGACCCTGTTTAAAGGCATCCTGTAAATCTTCCAAACTTTCTATCAATGACTCGGACTCGTCATCTACTCTCACCTTGTATAACTCAAAATATTCATTTTCTTCCGACACCCATATCTTGTAGGCTTTTTCGTTGGATAATCTTTTCCAGACAAATCTGTCGCTGAATATTATCAAGTTATCTGTTACAATCGTGTTTTTCATAATCACTTTTTTTAATCTGTTACTCTGTAATAATAATCAAGTTCCTCTCCCTTGAAATTATCTATGGCATACTCATCAGCTTCTCGCCACAACCGGTCATACAGCGCAGCCAGTTCACGATTGCTTTCATAATGCTGCCAGATTTTGTGATTCAATACAAGCGTTAATTCCGTGAAGAACTTATAATCGTCTTTCCATTCGCTAAACGCCCGTTTATAGGTATCCTTAACACCCGGCACCCCATACTTGTCGGCTATGCTGAAATCTTCCCAAAAGGTAGTTATCAGGTCATAGCCTATTTCTTTCATAAATTCTTTGAATGTCATATCCTAATCATTATCGTTGTAAAAGAACTCTTCAAAATCTTGTTCCCAATCACAACATGGGTGTTTTTGTATTGATTCAAAGAAATCAAAAACCTCTTCACATAATTCATATTCTTCATCCTTTTTCTCTACAGGAGTCACACATGCGCTATATGTGCAATACCCCGCCATTCCTTCTGCTATCTGACATCTGTATGGCAACGGATACGTGTCACTCTTCCCCGTTATAGCTTTGTTCATCTTGCATATGGTAAGAACTGTATCTACGCCATGTTTTTGTTTTATTGTTCTTTCAAACATGATGGCTTCACATAATCCATACTGAAGAGTCATACTTCCACCTGTATTAGTTATGCTGTCTGGATAAATCCAATTCCATAACAGTTTATTTAGTCCTTCTAAATTGATACGCCCTACATAATTATGTTCTATGCACCCATTATCACTTTCTTCTAAAGGTATTACGTCTCTACTTGAACATTTATCTATGAAGTATTTGCCTTTTTTCAAATCTGATATAGCTTCAGATGAATATGTCTTATCTGTTCCTATACCAAACTGGAAAGATATCAAGACTATAAAACTTAGGTTTTCTATCTTCGTTTTCATGTTATTTTGTTTTTGTCCAACACCAAAAATTCACAGCATATTTCCCAGTAGTTATAAATATCTTACCTCCTCCTATCTCCGCAAGTATATTCTTCCCAAATATCCTTGTAAGAAGTGGTATGTGCTTTGCATCTATAGGTAAATCCGGGGTTTCTTTTATAGGTCTATATGGCACAAACGCTTTGTTCTCATATACCATCTCAACATACAGTCCATCCGGTGACTCAAATACGTCTTTCTTTTTCGGCCTCATCCCAGATCGTATTATCCGTTCTTTCCAAGATTGAATATATGATTTTCTACGGGTCTCATTTATCTTATTAATGACCTCTTTCTTAAATTCGTAATACTCATATATACGACCTTTGTAATTAGCTATCATTTCTTCAATCTTGCTTTTGGATGCCCATAGCCCGCAATACACATAGCAATCCAATAATCTATCTACTGAAGAAATGCCAATAAGCATCATCTCAGAAAAAGAATTTCCTTCTTTTTCTAATTCTTCTCCGGCTCTATCTGTCACCGCATCCCACCATTGCCCTTCACACTTCTCTATCTCTCCGTTGTCAAGTACAATATCGAACTTTCTGCCCCCGAAAGCTTCTCTTCTTTCATTCCTCTTTGCAAGGAAATCATAGAATATGCCTCCTATTCTTCCAATAATGGTATCATCTCCGTACTTTGTGCTAATTTTATCAGGCATTTCGTCGAAGACGAGATACTTATAGTTTCCTGATTCTACTATATATAATAGCTTCATTATTTACGTTTTTAGATGTAAGTTATACCGATTTGTATTGTTTTCGTTGTTCACTATCTGATTAATGTATGATCCTGGCCACAAACAGCCAGGCTGGCCTCATAGCAGGACGGGCGCCTCCTTACCCTGGCTGCTCTACCCACTCCCTGTATCCTACACTGAAACCAACAGGATCATACCTTTTGATCATAGTACCATAATTCTCTCTACCGCAATACCTGTTTTTCCCTCCAATAATCCATCTCTCATCGTCTCCATCTGGAGATATGGAGTTAAGATACTTTTTATAATCTTTCCTACTCTTCCCCATCTTTGTCTTGATTTAAGCAATAGTTAATAAAATAAGCAACCTCTTCATTTTCCCCTGGATTATTATAATCGAAAAAAGTCATATCAGTATAATCCAGCATGACTACACGAAAATCGTTTTTTTTGACATACACTTCCGTTAAATACATAGAAATTCCATCAATTTCTATTACCACCGGAAACTGATCATCAAAGTCAAACGCATCATTAGTTTCTTTAAATTCTTTAAACTCTTTAAATTTTAGCTTTATAATTCCATTGTTTTCTGCTAATGCTTCTCTGATGTATTTTAATCTTTTTGTATTTAGATCGACCTCTGCTTCTTCTATTTCTTTATACAATTTATTTAGATCCATATCTCACCATATTTATGTTATCAAATTTTTCTTTTATAATATCCAAGGCTCTGTACCCGTTTGTTATCATAGCATGCTTTCCTGGCTTCATTCTCCACAGATTAAAATACCTTGTCACATTCATAGTGGCATTAAATAATGATATTTCATATTTTGTGTTTCCATATTCATCATACCCTATGCTTTTAACATAACATACGTCCGGCTTGTATTTAAAATAATTAAAAATCCTATACCAACCTTTTCCCTGACATGTCTCAAAATTCCATTTTCCAACAAGCCTTCTGTATCCCCTTACTGGTATTTTTACTATTTCCCTTGGCACGATTTCAATATACTTTCCTTCTCCGATTGGTATAGTCATATTACCTGCCTCTTCCGTGCAAAAGTATTCTATTTCAGATGCCATGTCTTTATATACATAGAACCGGTATAGGTTCCCGTCAGGGTCTACCCGATCCATGTAGTATAATATCACTTTGTCTACTTCTATTCTTATTTTCTCCATCTTTGTCCTCCTTTCTTGAATAAAAAAAACGGCACCTATCTTCACAGACCAGTGCCGGCAACTAACTCGCATGGAAAACTACTTAACCTCAACTAATTCTACAGAGCTGTAGAATTTAGTGAAGCTACCAACAAATTCTCTTATATCTTTATATTCTTCTGGTCGTTTTCTGTTACCGTCTTTTATATAATTTACCCACAGTCTATCTTCTATGCTCTTAATCGCATTTTCTATAGTAAATTCGTCGCTGACACACATTAAACACGAAGACCCTGTTTTCTTATGTGGTTTATATACCCTTGAAAAAGACCACATTTTTATCCTGTCGTATATATATCCGTTGTTTGGATAAACGAATCCTATCCGGCTGTCACCTTCTTTGGCATAAAATACACCTGGCTCCTTCCCGCCCTTTCTATATACTACGAATCCTTTTTCTTTTAGGATCTTAACCACTTTATTTAATTTATTTTCTACGTTCATTTTCATGCAAAAATTTAAAAACGACCTTCATTACATTTCCAAAGTTCTCCACCTTAACCCACTCGTGAGCTACTGCTCTAAGTACGGATGTTTCGTATGTCGGAATATCGTCTTCTTCAACCACCTTACAAGAAGCCAGAACTCCTTCAGTCGGCTTTAGTCCGAGGTCATGCAGCTCGCAGAGACCGCCCGGCTGGCGGAATGCGCACCACCCGTCTTTCTCTGTTGGCTGGATCATCGCTATTGGTTTTTCTTTCACTGCAAGATACCCTACCATCCACATTGTTTCTTTTAACCTGTCAGCGTATCCGGCATCTATGATAGCCTCTATGTCTTTTGGCGTACCAATACAAGGAACTTTACACATGTTTTTACATTTATCACATGTACAAGGTTGCTCCCATCTGTTATGATCTATGCCTACCAACTTCTTTATCCGTTCTACTTCTTCTTTCATATTATACTATCTCTGTTAGTTTTTCATAATACAACTTCATTTCCGGTGAAGCATATTCCATGAATGCTTCGAATAAGTAGGGTACCTCTATTATCATATTCACATTACAACCTTCTGCCTGTGAAAGAGATTCAAGATCATTGCTGTATGAACACGTTACATGAGCTCCTACATTAAACACATGTAAATCTAATCTTACATATTCCATACATAAATCTAACGCTTTAAACAAGTTTTCTACCTCAATCTCCTGAAATAGGTCTATAAACATCCTTAAATCCATTATTTTACTACCCTTTCTATGTGTTTAATTAATACTACTGCCATCCCCTTACCTGTTTTTATCGCACATTCCGATCCTTTTATCCATTCTACACACCCTACATACTTTTCTGTAGAATGAAATCCGGGATTGTATTTTCCAGATGTACTGAACTCTACCGTATCCCCTACCTTCAGATCATCAAAAGCAATAGACCATGTGGTCCAAATTCTATCATGTCTCCCAGGCTGAATGGCTCCGATTACGCCTTTTTTACGACCGTTTTTTATCGCTCTTAGTATTATCTTTCTATCACCTTCGATAAGGCTGCAAAAGCGCCCGTAAAAGGTTAAATCAACCTGTTTTTCTCCTATTTCTTCTCTTATTTTTGTTATTCTGTTCATTTTCTGATTTTGTTTTATTTTTTTCTTTGTTTTTTCTATCTTCTATAGAAGATGATAATAACATTATCTTTTCTATGTTACTTTTTGACTGTAAAAAAGAATCGCATTTCATTACTACTACCACCTTCTTAAGTTCCCCATTATCGTATAGCGATACACGCATCATGTTTTGCGCCTCGTCCACTATCAGACCTGGAGTAGTCTTAGCCATTTTACGTAGCTTGTTATACTCCGGTCTTTCCATTTCCTCTGTTTATTACTCTATAGTATTTATCCTTATCCCCTTCTTTTAACTTCTCCAGATAGAAAATTCCATCATGTAAATGAGACAAACAAAATCTGTATCCGTATTTCTGTACTCTTCTTACATGATCCCGCAGTCTTATCTCTTCACTTTTGTCTTGTACTTTGATCTTAATACTGTCTCCTTCTTTGATTGTGTATAAAATAGTTTGAATCTCTTCTTTTTTCATCTTATAAAATATTTTAACGGCAGCACCTATACTCACGCACCACTACTGCCTTATGTTTAACAATTAAATACTTAACTCTTCAATGGTCAAGCCTTTTTCTTTTGCCCACTTTAGCATCGCGCATAATTCTGTTTCTGACTTATATTTCGGATCACGCCACGCCCATCCGAATTTATCCAGGACATGATGATATAATTCGTCGGCCTTTGCCGTGTAAATGTCTTTGAATAAATGCTCCGAACCTTCCGGTATAAGCATCTCTGTTGTTGCAAAATCGGAATACGATAAACATCCGTAAGCATATTCTGTTATTTCACTCCATGCTTCTCCGGCTTTAAATCCAAATTCTTTTACAAAAGCCAAAGTTAGATACATATTTAATAATATTGTTACATCATATCCGGAATCCGACTTTCTTTCTATTATTTCCTTTTCAAATTCCTTTAAATCTTCAGGCCCTAAAAAGATGTATCCTGATACCGACCGGTAATTAGTCTCCGCATACTTCTTGCATTTATCATCATTGACAATCTTACTAATGTTAGATAACATCTTTTGCCTCCATTCATCACAAAACTCTACCTCTACGTTCATCCAATCAGTACCATAATTATATTCTTTCGGATATCCGACCGATGTTACCTTTATGTTATTCACGCCATATCCGTAAAGGCGTTCACTTACCTCATTCGCCCATTCCTGTACAAAAGGAATAAACTTATTGTAATAAGAATCAAAATCAAAATCCGATTCCTCCTCATATTCTGGCATCTCTTCATAATCCTGTTCAAAGAAATGACGAGGATCTGCTATTGTTTCGTAGAAACTTACGTTAATGAAACAAAACTCGTTGGTTGTCGTTTTTAATATCATAACTTTTTGTATTTACGTACATTTTTCTTGCCATAGAATCTACACATGGCACGAATCTGACTATAAAATACTTTTGTCCTCCTGGCCTCAAAGTATTTAAACATTTCTTCATTCTTTGTTTCCCAAACGTAATCCGTTTGGGAACTCATGCGATCTTTCTCCTTGCGTGAATAATGGTAATATGATACCACAACACGTTTCATACCATTCTTTACAGGTACGATATTTACGTCTATACTATTCTCTGTCATATTATTATTGTTTTATGCATTATACAAATACAAAGAGCGCATACCTTCACAGGCCGGCGCTCCTTTCAATAAAAATGAAAAAACTAATATTACATAAACATATTGTTTTCTACTCTTTATTACAATACTTTTGTTCCGCAATTATTATATCTTCCGTACTCTTTTTTCGTATCATTCAAGATTTCAAAAACCATCTTCTTGTGATCTTCGTTTGGTAACCTATCCTTAACAGCCGATATTACGCCCGCTATAGACGTAAAGCCTGAATCTGTTATTGAACACAGCAACACGCCTCTGTCGGCTCCGGTGCTTATTGCTGACGCCTTTATAATATCATTCTTATATATTCTCATAACTTTTTTGTTTTATTGTTTGTGAGATGCCCAGAATCGAACCAGGACCGGCACATACGCACCGGCACGCCGCGTCATCCCCTCTATGATGCAGAAATAGGCATGCCTATCCTCACGAACCGACATGCCAAAACCCAAAACTTAATTTGATGAATAAAATAGATTAACAAAAATACTATTCTAATTCTTTTATAATATCTTTCACAATATTCAGCCTTACCTCCTTCGTTTCTGGACTAAGACAACCAAACCACCCATAAAACGTTCTTGTTTCCTCTGGTTCTGTGGCCATACTTATCTTCTCCTCCAATTCCGGGAAATATATTCTCACCATTTCGTCTGAACGAAACTCATAGATATTTTTATGTGTTTTGAAATACATAAACACTACATTTCTTAACGCAACACATATGTATTCCCCATCCTCTAACCTATCAATCATCTCATATACCTTTTTCCATATGAATAATCGCTCTTCTTTTGTAAACATATCTTTCTTTATTTTTGTGGTATTATTTGACTGTACGCAGACTTTTCCATGTACACAATACTATGCTCCTGTTCAAGTATTTTCTTTGCTGCTTCTTTCTTTATCGCGCAATATCTCCCTGTACGATACGGATTCTTTTGATCTGATCCATCCTCAACTTCGATAATAAAACAACCTCCGTCATCTATTATCTTTTTGCAATTGTCACATACTCCGCCCGTGCATATATGATGCGGCGCCTGCCCTTTGATGTTATTCCCTAATAAAGCAATCCCCATCTCTTCACCGCATACTATGCATAGTTCTATGGATGGATTCAACCCATGCTCTGGATGCAATACAATACCGTCTTTCATTTTCTATCCTCCTTTATTAATTCTATTATAAACTTTTTATCTTGTTCCCACAATGGCAGCCCTTCTTTTACTGTGTATGCCACTGTTTCCCTCTCTCCTATTAATCGCACGGCAATCTCTCTTGCTTTCAAGTCATCCTCCTCATGCGATTTGTTTATTAAATCATAGGCACATGATTCCACCTTTTGCCTTTCGATTATTATCGAACCCATTAACTCGCTTATATGCGATCCTAAAAACGATAAGACATTAATAGCTTTCCCAATATCATTTGAAATAGCACTTGCTAAATACATCTTCTATGACAAACATAATAGAAAATATCTTAAATGCCTTTTTCATATCGCTATCTCCTCCTTTTTATTTTTTTTAGTTCCACAATAAACTGTTCCGGCTCTGCTCCGACCTACGTTCCACCTACAACCGCAGGCCTTAGCCCAAGGCGCCGCCTACTCCCCCTCTATGGCAGCCTGTTCGTACCTACAAATCCAATCTCCATCTATACAACTATCACTACGCGATAATAAACATTTATCCTTATAACAATCATAAAAAATACACCTATCACAACTGTAATCCTTAACGTCTACACAGCTAACTACCTTAGCATATACTATTCCATCACTGCCTTCTATTCCTTTTACCCCGAAAATAGAACCTTCTACCTCCTTACTCAAATCTAAGTCAGGCGCAAAGTCATATACGTTCATACCATCCATATTTTAATTGTTAAACATCCCGCTTAAAAAAAATACTCACATAATGCAGTCCTCAACCCTTAATCTGTTGGAAGGAACCTATATAATGCTGTTTTAAACCCTTATCATATTGAATTTTGTGGAAATGATCTACAGAACACTGTTTTAAAACGCTTATCTATTGAATTTTGTTGGTAGGGAGTTGAATTTTGTTGGTAGGGAGTTGAATTTTGTTGGTAGGGAGTTGGATTTTGTTGGTAGGGAGTTGGATTTTGTTGGTAGGGAGTGCCCTCCCTCTCCCCCTCTCCAACCCCGGCTAATCCTCCGGCTTACAGCATAGAACCTGCGCTCTCAGCCTCACTACCGGCATACGGAGAGCGCTACAAGCTTATACTATGGCATGAAGTGTGGGGGGGTTAGAGATAATATCATTCCATAGAGAGAATAGAGAGTCTTCAGCCCACGCCCTACCGCCTGCTCCTCCTATCAAGATAGATATTTAAACCTATAATCAAAGCCAATAAAGAAAAGCAAAAGACCATTACAATATTATACTGATCAGGTCCGTACTCCAACATAGAACGAATACCAACCGACAGAAAATAAAAGTCAGCTACTAATAAAAACCACCACATAAAATAAAAAAAAATTACAATAAGTATGTCCGAAAATACGGGGATTATAAAACCTAACTAATTGATAATCAGGCATACCTAATTTTTAAAAAGAATACAATAAGCCTAATTTTCAATCCATAGAGACGAAAAAGGCGGCATCCGACACCCTATTTTGGGTCAGAAAACCGCCTCAAGTTTCGTTTTAGACCAATTTTAACGACATGATATAGACAAAATACCGGCATTATATCCGAACTCTCATATTTTAGTTTCGTTTTAGACCAATATAGCACACATCCGCCGTTCACTCTCAGAATATCCTACCCGTAAATAGAAAGAGTAGGATACAAAAATAGGGCTGCTCCGATATTCGGAACAACCCTATTCCTATTTAAATACTGTTTATGTTTTCTTTCACGTATGTTCGTGATGTATGGACTTTACGTTTGCATTTGTCCTTTCCTGTATCGGCATGATACGCTTCTTTGAGATCACGATACAACATAAATTCACGATACGCTCTTTTTCGCTTTTCTTTAGCTTCTTTCCTGGACAGACCGCGGACGTCTACCATATGAGATTTAAATTTCCTTTCCATTTTCTTTATGCTTTAATTATGATTAACTCCAGCGGTTAAGTGCTTCAATATAGAAACCTTCCGCCTCTTTGTACTCACTTTCGCTTAGTGCTTCAACCGTCTCGATATAGTTACGCAATGTTATTTTTACGCAACTGTTTTTAGATTTATTGAACGCTTCAGTTAAAGCGTTGATCATTGCTTTCTTTCCCATGTTATTATATTGTTTATAATTTAGAGGTTGCTCCAGAATCGAACCGGACACGCATTCCTATCTTATATAGATTTTATGCTACAACCAACAGCCCGTAATTAGTACGTAGTTCTTGTGTACAGGCCCGTACTATGTTGTTATTATATTTTCCATCTGCTACACAATTTAGCCACAAATAAAGGCGATTGTGTCCTTGCGTTTTGATACAACATGTTCCTACATGTTAGGCTACATGCTCATACCCTGTAATTTAATCTACAGCCTTGTCCTATTTTACGTGCAGGCAAGTAAGGCACGTTTCGGTCTGGAGATAAACCGCGTACAACGGTATGTTTTCCAAACTGTACTAACATACCTAACATAACTACATTTATCCAATGTAGTACATGCAGTAATACCAGCCCTTTAATTGCCAACGGCAAGGGCAACGGTATATCTATCTCCAATATGTAAAATAACTCTCTTTTTGTCAGCTTCAGTCTAAAGCATACGCGGGACGTGCACCCACTAACAATGGCGTACAGGCGCGTTAAGGTACGCGACAAACCTTTGGAGAGCTTAACGGCGCTCTCCGTGCCTTGTTACTGCTGGTTGCTTTCATGTGCGAGATATTCACTTACACACTTTGCCACAGTGCGAATAGAATAATATTTGATCTTAACAGCCACATAAGTAGCTTTATACTCGTCGTTTTCTTTTATCAACCATTTAGTGCTTTTTTTGGTCTCCAATGATTCGGCAGTAGTAAAACCAAATGATTTATATTCGCTACCGTAAACCACATTCTCAGCGCACCAATCAGCCGTTTTAGCCTCAACGCCTTTCTCTTTGTCTGCATCGGTATCCTTATACACTTTAGAGTATAAAGCAAATTTAACAAATGTATCGTCAACTTTCGGTAACATTTGGCTACACACAGCTACCAGGCGTTTTTTATCCTTGGCGAGGGCTGCAACCTTTACGGCGTATTCTGCCGGTATTTCTAAGGCCTTGCAAATAGACTTAAGATCAGCTCCATTAGCAAATAAAGCGTTGTATAACTTTACGGCACCTACCAAATTTGCAGCATTTTCTTTGATAACAGCATTCTGTAGTTTGTTTACATTTTTTTTAGTAATCATAACATTATGTATTTATTTGTTAAACAAGTGATATTCAATTCAATAGCCCACAACGCAAGCTATTAACAGATACAGATATAGCGTTATCCAACGGATACACTATATAGGTTCATCATGTCGGCATGTGTTATCGCTTTAACACATTGCAAATATACTACTTTTATTGTTACTACAAATATATATACTATATTTTTTTTGTTAACTTGTATTAATTTCGATTCTATTATCTGATTACCAGCAAATTATAAAACACGCAAGAGCAGTATTATACGCGTACATTAATATGTAGGATATATGCTTATTTAAGCGGCTTATAATCAATATGTTACAATAACACATTGATTATCAATAATTTAAATAAGTGGTTGATAATCAGAGAGTTTTTAAGTTTGAGGTAAAAACGCGTTTTCGGTTTTCCAGCGAAGGGGGTGTGGGGGAGAAAACGCGTTTCGGGGGCGGGAGGTTCGTGATAGGTACCCCCTCTCTCCCATCACATAAACATTTTTTTTCACATCCATCATCACATAAACCTCTTTCTCACATATCTCTCCCATCACATAAACAT
>ENA-ORTM01001414-ORTM01001414.1-human-gut-metagenome-genome-assembly--contig:-NODE-1414-length-25050-cov-14.908022_pt1 | contig 25050 bp, 21 predicted proteins | sample MGYA00241909_ERZ509182 | MGnify/ENA primary metagenome ERZ509182 (study PRJEB26280, sample SAMEA2338855) | human gut metagenome | biome: human gut; feature: human-associated habitat; material: faeces...
GTCGGAGGACGGTTTTCACTGGCTCGGAGATTATGAGATTACCGCTGATGAAGTGCTGGGCGGTGTCGCTCCGAAAGCGAATAAGCTGGAACAGGCGAAGCGTCTGCTCCGGGAACTGGCAGAAACAAACAACGCCATGCAAAGTAACGAGATTTTCAATCTTGCGGAGGGACAGGGCATATCCAGACGGACGTTGGAAAATGCAAAAAAGGAACTAGGTATCAGAGCGAAGCGGATAAACAATTCCTGGTATTGGGAATTGGATAAAATCAGATTGGAGTAAGGCAATAGCGCAACAATGCAGAGTATATGGAATTTGCGGGCTTGTGTTTGTAAGGTTGCAAAAGATATAGACCTTGCATTGTTGCGGTCTTGAATTTGAATGAGTCGGAAAGCGGAAATATAAAGCGGCTGGAAGCCGTATCCGTCCGTAGGACGGAAAAGCTCTCGGCAGAGCGCAAAGGCAGCTTTTGATGGACGGAACGGCTGTCAAAAGTGCTTTTGCGTTACTTTCGCAGAAAGTAACAAAGGCTATGCGCCGTATCCGGCGCGGATTACTCGAACAGGGAGAAAGGATTTAGATATGGAGAGGACTATTAGCTTTATGACAGGAAAAGGCTCTGTCAACCATAACAGCAGAAAATTTCATGCAAAGAATACAGACTCGGAGCGGAGTTATCTGAATGTGGAATATTGCAACGAAAATCTTAAAGACGTATATCACGAATTATTCGATGACGCACTCGCCCGATATAATGAGAAACAAACCAGAAGTGACCGCCGGATTGACGATTACTATGAGAAAATTCATTCTGGTAAGCAGGAGAAGCTATTCCATGAAGTCATTTTGCAAATTGGGGATAAGGACAATATGGGAGCAAAAACAGAGAATGGACAGCTTGCGGGGAAAGTTCTTAATGAATATATGCGGGACTTCCAGCGACGCAATCCTACGTTAAGAGTATTCAGTGCCTATCTTCACATGGACGAAGCGACGCCGCATTTGCACATTGATTTTGTTCCCTACACAACAGGAAGTAAGCGGGGACTTGATACAAGAGTATCTTTGAAGCAGGCGTTAGCGGCTCTTGGATTTAAGGGTGGCACAAGACGGGAAACAGAATTAAATCAGTGGGTGGCTTATGAGAAAGAGCAGCTTGCCGCTGTCATGCAGGAATATGAGATTGAGTGGGAGAAAAAGGGAACACATGAAAAGCATTTATCCGTTCTGGATTTTGAGAAAAAGGAACGAGCGAAAGAAGTAGCGGAATTGGAGCAATACATTTCTGACGGAAAAGAAATATTATCAGATATTCAAATTCGGCAGTTGAGAGTGGAGCAGGAAACGGAGCAGATACGACAGGAGGGCGAAGCAATCCGGCAGGAAGTATCGGAGCTTGCGGAAACAAGTAATTTGCTGAAAGAACAGGCGGAAGCGTTATCAGAGAATAAGGAAAAATTGTTATCTGATAATGCAAAGCTGGAAAAACAACAGAAAAAATTGCAACGGGAGATTGAGAAAATGGTTCAATCTAAGGAAGTTATGGAACGGAACATACACGCCTATGATGAGGACGAAAAGTGGCAGTTGCCGGAGCCGGGGGCATTGACGAGTGCAAAGAATTATAAAGACAAAAAGGCTCTGACGTTGGTAGAAAGGTTGAAAGAAGTGATAAAGGCACTGACAATTAAATGTGTCCAGCTTACGGAGCAAGTGAAGAAACTGACAACGAAAGTTGCCGGACAGCAAGAACAGATCAGCCGCTTAACGGATAAGGTCATGGAGCAGAGAAACAAGATTGACCGATTGCAGGAAAAAGCGACGGATTTGGGGCGTTTAGAGCGTTATTTTGGCAGAGAACAGATACAGTCGATAGTAGAACAGTCAAAGGCTCTGGAACGGGCGGAAAAGGCAAATAAGCGTCCGAAACGTGCATTTGAAATGAGCAGATAGGGGGAGTGGTACAGTGACGGATATGGAGAAAAAAGTCATGGTTCGATTGTGTGCAAAAATTCTTTCTGAAACGAATTTGTATGATACGGATAGGGAAGTCCGCAATCTGATTGACTGGATATGTGTGTCGGAGCAGATAAAATCAAACAATAACGAGATACGCAATCTGACAGGGGAATATAAGCGGATAGAGCCAGATTGTCGGGACGGAGTGCGGGCGCAATTGGAGCGCATGAAATCGCTTTGTAAAGAGAGGGATAGCTTGTATGAAAAACAAAATGATTTGAGAGGACAGAAACAGAAAATCGAGTTTGAATTGGAACGGTAGAAATATGGGGTATGGCGGCGTGATGTGCCCTATATTGTTGTGGCAAAATCCCCAATACTGTGGTAGAATCAAGGAACAGAGATAAAAACACAACGTAAGAGGTAAAATCTCTTATAGAGCGGGTAGGTAGTCCCACCGCACCATTCTGGTGTAAGTAGCCCTCCCTCCTTGGGTCGTCCGTTCTTTGTGCATTACAATTTTCAAGGAGGAATTGTCATGGACAAAGTATCGGGCAGACTGACAGTATTTTTTGAAGAACCATTCTGGATAGGCGTGTTTGAACGAATATCGGAGGGAAAGTTATCTGTGTGCAAGGTTACATTTGGAGCAGAGCCAAAGGACTATGAGATATACGATTTTGTTCTGAAAAATTACTATCGGCTGAAATTTAGTTCACAACAGGCTTTGAAATTACAGCAGGAGCAGTTGAAAACTGAACGCAAGGCTGTGAGCCGGGAGCAACGGGAAGCAGAGAAACAGCGGCAGTTTGAACTGAAACGGCAGAAAAGGAAAGAGAAGCATAGGGGCAGGTGAGTCCTGCCCGGGTTTCTTCATTGAATGCAGTAATTTACATGGTGCTAGCACCATGTTTAACATATAACGACATAGGGGAGGCGCTTATGAGATTTGAAAAAGAAGCTTTATTCAAAGAATTGGTAGCAAGATATGGTATGAATTTATATTTGGGAGCCGGATTCTCAGTTTATGCTTATAATGAAGATGAAGAAAGTTTGCCATTAGGTGATGAAATTAATAAGAGTTTAATAGAATTATTTTCTTTAGACAAAAGCAGAAAAACAAATTTAAGTAAAACATGCCAAAAGATAAAGAAAGATAATGAAGCTATGTTAGAAAGGATTTTAAAGGAAAAATATACTGTAAAATCTTTCGATAGAGAATACTTAACAATTACAAGATTACCTATTAAAAATATTGTGACAATTAACATTGATAATCTTTTAGAAAAAGTTTATGATGATCCAGAGTCGATTGTGAATTTATCTGATACTACTATATATGGCTCATTAGAAAAGGAAAAGGTTGTTAACTTATATAAATTGCATGGTTCGGTTACATATCCAATAGGAACTAAAATGTCTTTTACGGAAAAAGAGTTAACAGATTTATTTGTAAGGGATAGGGGTGTCTTTGAAACAGTATCTTTTAAATTATCAGTAGCGCCTACAATATTTTGGGGAACGAGTTTATATGACAGCAACACCTTAGAGTTGATTTGCAACAGCGAGGCTTATTCTAAATCAAAAATGCAAAAATGGATTGTGATATACCCAGACGAAAAGAATAAAGGATACATTGAAGATTTTGAAGATTTAGGGTTTAATATTATAGAAGCGGATACAAAAGAGCTTATACAGTATTTAGGAAAGCAAAGTTTTGCGAAAGTATTAAATGATAAAAAATATATTTATAGAGAATATAGAGAAAAGTTTCCGACTAATTATATATGCAATGAACTAAAACATTCTGGTGTAAGAAGACCTGTTGTAGATTTTTTTGCTGGCGCAGAACCGCAGATTTCTGATATTATGTCAAAAAATGTTTCTAGAATATCGTATTTTTCAAATGCGTTAGAGACTATATTGTCAGGCAATATTACATTAATTACTGGAATACCTGGTTGCGGAAAATCGACATTATTGATGCAGTTGGCTTTTTCCGATGAATTGAGTGGTAGAAAATTTTGGTTTAATAGTATTATCAAACAAGAAGCACAAAAATTATTAAAATTAGTTGAAGAAGATAATAATGTTATTGTATTTATTGATAATCTATACAGCAATATAGATGCTATACAAGTTTTAAAGCAAGCTAATAATATTAAATTGGTAGTTGCTGAAAGAGCGTTAAATTATGAATATGTGAAACGTTTTCTAAATATTTCATCGGATAGGATAGTGGATATAAGCAATTTGGATTCTAATGATATTCAAGTAATATGCAAATCAATGAATCGATCAAGTGCTGATGCAATAGATTTAATGAGGGAAAATGAAAATATTTCGCTATTAGAAATAGTTTTTTTTGTTTCTACTAATGTAATAATAAAAAAAAGAATCGAAAATTATATAAAAGATTTATCAAATTTTAAAGATAAAGATTTAAAGATTGATTTATTGGAACTTTTCACGCTTGTTAATTATACTAGCTATTGTGGAATTCCTTGCTCTATGGATATGTTGTATTTTTATTTTAGTGAAGATATAAATTCCTACGCAGATATATTATATGCCTTGCAAAAAATGAATAAAATAATTGTGGAAAGTCGCGAAAATGATGAAAATGAGCAAGACTATATGATTATGAGAAGTAAACTGTTTTCTGAAAAATCTCTAGGTCTAATAGATGGTAGAACTATAGGGGGTGTATTAACACGTTTCTTGGAGAATGTTAGTGCACAAATTATTTATCGGTATGATATATTTAAACGAAGAGCGTATGATGCAGATATTACCAAAAAAGCTTTTGAATTAAAAAGTGGAATAGAATTTTATGAAAAAATTTTAGAAAATAATAAATCGCCTTATATTAGACATCAGTACGCTTTGTTTTTACAAAGAAAGGGTGAGTATGAATTAGCTTGGGAACAAATAGATCAGGCGTATACTGAAAGTAAGAAAAAAATATTTTCAATTGCCAATACTCATGCAATTATTATGTTTGAAAAAAATATGAGCAATAAGGTTAACTCTGGAACTGATAGCACTTTATTAAAAAGTACAATTGAGAAATCTTTTGCAACGTTAGAGTATTGTATAACACAAGATGTTCGAGTTAATTATCATGTTCTAACGTATTCTCGAAATGCTGTTAGATATTATGAAAAATTTGGTTCAGATGAGTACACAGCGCAATATATAAATAGTGCACTAAAACAACTGGAAACTATTTTGTCATCGGGAGAGTATATATTCCGTGGTACTTTAAAAGAATTAATGAATCTAAAAAAAGAATTACTTGAAATAAAGGAAATTATAGGATAAAGAGTTTTGGCTCTATTTTGGCTCTAAAAATTTGGACTGGTACAAATACGAGAGCATTTTTTGAAGAATATGGATAATAAATCCTTAAAAAAGAAGAGAAAAACAGCCGGTTCAAGTTATCCGCCGAGGAGTACGAATAGTTGTTCCCTTCCCACCGGCTCTAAGCCTTTTATCCAGTCGAAAATAGAACAAAGTAAACATAAGCAGAAGTATCAGGACTTTACGATCCCGGTACTTCTGCTTTTTGTTTTCCGGTTTTTCACTCCCAGTACCATCTGCCCTTTGCCCTCTGTTCTCTCTCTGTTTTCAAAATGGGAAAAGGCAAAAAGGAAAAGAAAGCAGAGCGCAAAAAACACTAGATAACAACGTATTTACAAGGAAAATTCAAATCCAAGACCATTACAACCAAAACTCAACCTGTCTCTGTTCCTGACCCTTTTGTGAAGCCAACTCAAACAGTGAGGCTAACGCTAAACCGGAAAAAGGAGCAGAGAACAAGGCAGAAAAAATCAAATCTGAATATCTAAAAATGAAGAAAATCCCGAAAATAAGCTGGAAGGGAAAAGGCTATTTTCGGTGGGACAAGAGGGTGAGTTTGGATTGCACCTTAACATCATACTTGCGGATAAAGCTGATATAAAGGCGGATACGCCTGATATTGCTGTCAATGATGTAACCGAACGCCTGAGCTTCATGGGCAGCCTGGATAATTGCATGATACTTGTTATTGGCATATGTAAGACCAAATCGGGCAGTTGGTTTAATGACATCAACAATCTCCTGTTTGTCCGCTTCTATAAAAGCATCTGGAGATGTATAAGTTTCCAGCAAAGTGAGCGATGTGTTTGTCGTGACCTTGGAGAAAATGCCAAGGTACTGTGGAAATGCCATGTGTAGTTCACCCTGCAGCTTATTGACATAGGCGCTACGGTTATCCATTAACATTACTGACCTTTATTTTAAAGATTAGTCAGTAACGTTTTCTAAGTCCCGGAAACGGGCACAGAAAAACCACCCTTGTAAACTTGGCGGTTGAAAGGGTGGCAATTCTGCTATTTGAGTATTCGGCCAACCTCTTGTGTGAGGTGGTTGTTCCTTTTTTACATCTCTATTATAATCAATCCACTCTATAAATTCAAGTAATTTCAAAGAAAATCCCTGAAAACCCTCCTACCGGCATCGTAAATCCACCCATTTTCATATCAAACTGCCTTCTTTCCAGGCCGCCGATCATCGAGCAGCCCTTGAACAAAAAACTGTTGGCTTTGATGCTTTTTTGCTAATATCAGATAATATACGCTTTTACAAAATGTGTCTGATGTTGGTAGATGTTCACAGACTTTTATTTGTTGCATACTAAATACAAAAAACAGGTTCGTCAAAATCCACGGCACTCATTGCGTGAATATTTACTATATAGAAGAAACTCCTTTGTTTACAGGCCTTTTAAGAATACAAATTTGAACCTGTCTTATGTGTTTGTGTAAGTTGCACTGGCTGTTAATAAGTCAATGCGTTTTTTACTCTGACCTGCTAAAAACAAAAAGTCTAGCTCTTTTAAAAATTGTCCGGCTATTCATTCAAACCGCTGTCACCACCCTGCCGGAATTTAGCAAAAAACCACTGCTCTATGTGTCTTTTCACGTTGAATCATTGGGAAAAATCCACGGCTCCTTGAAAAAATCACCAGACCCAGACTGAAATTTTTAGCGGTTCTCCCGGCTGTCCCTGCCCATGACACTCTGTTAAAATTAAGGCGGCGCCAATATATTTTAAAGGTGGTGAGAAAAATAAACACTCAATCAGAGAGGTATGATTACACCGGAAATGATTCTTTGGCAGACGATGTCCTAACCGAGGTAGAGCAGTTGGATAACCGTCAGCGGTTTGCAGTCCATGAGGCGATTCAAAAAATCAAAAGGGAATCAGAAACCAATGATAAGCGTCAGTATATGGAAGGGTTTGACGCTTGTGTTTTGCCCGCATTAAAAGAATTTGCGGAACTGGCAAACTCTTTGTTGGAAATTCAAAATGTATCTGGTTTTGCTTATGGCTGTGCAAATTTGTATGGACGCTGATCATGATGAAACGATACTGTCATTGACCTACGATTACCGAAAATTCGTAAGATGATAAACAAATAGGGAGCCGCGAGACTCCCTTAATCCTTTGTATATCGTATCACATCGCTAATCTCACACTCTAAGAGATTACAAATATAGTTCAACGTTTCCATGGTGATATTCTTATTTTGTTTTAGGGAATCCAGCGTACCTTTGCTAAAACCGTAATTATTAATCAGCCTGTATGTTGAGATTTCCTTGCGTTTCAGGGTATTAAAAAATGGCTCATAGGTTATCATTGGCTCAATCCTTTATGATTAATACCCTTATTGTCTATGTCAAAATCATATTGCACAATCCCGATATACCGGGTATAATGATGGAATGAGTACAAAAAAATGGTTTACCTTATTATTTGTAGCGATTGTAGTTTCATGCACACTTGAAGCGTCAAGTAAGCCAGTCGAGAAAATTCAGCCGGACACGGGCCAGAGGTTCCGTATTTATCAATCCCTGGTGTTCTCCCACCCGATCGGTAATGAAGTATTCCTGGGTAGAGCTGTCCGAAATCGGTTTGAAGCTTGGCTTCATTTCAGATGGAAAGGGCAAAGACTGAGACCAGGACCAGGGGATGATACGGACAGAGGAACGCAGGCCTTCCGTCATAGTATACCGGAAAACAGGGTAAGAATAACAGAGGCGGTTTAAAGATAAGCCGTGCTGGACAAAGCCGGCGGAATTTGCTATAGTGGATAAAGATTCTAATTGAAAAAGGAGAAAGACAAAATGGCAAATCCTATAGTTACCATAACCATGGAAAATGGAGATGTAATGAAAGCAGAGCTATACCCGGATATAGCTCCTAATACAGTGAACAATTTCATCAGCCTTGTAAAAAAAGGATACTATGACGGACTGATTTTCCACAGGGTCATAAACGGCTTCATGATTCAGGGCGGCTGCCCGGACGGCACGGGTATGGGCGGCCCGGGCTACTCTATCAAGGGAGAATTCGCACAGAACGGCGTCAAGAACGATCTGGTACACACAGAGGGCGTACTTTCCATGGCAAGAGCCATGCACCCCAATTCAGGCGGCTCCCAGTTCTTTATCATGCACAAAGCATCACCGCACCTGGACGGCTCATATGCAGCCTTTGGAAAAGTGACGGAAGGCATGGACGTGGTGAATAAAATCGCGGGTGTCAGGACTGATTACAGTGACCGTCCCCTCCAGGAGCAGAAGATTAAGTCCATGACAGTGGAAACCTTCGGGGTGGACTATCCGGAACCGGAGAAGTGCTGATAGGAATTGTCATTCACGGCATCCTTCAGCAAAGCGGAGGCCATACGTCGATGGGACAGCAATATGACAATGAGGCGGTAATATGGTAACAGAGCGCAGTATCAGTTTAGATGGAAAAACCTGCACAGCAGTCATATCAGACGAACCCGAGGCCCTTCTGGCGGCGAAGGCTGCCGGGAGGGCCGTTGTCGGCGTTGAACGTGAGGGGGAGGATATCTGGGACATAAAGGGGATTCCCTATGTGATTCCGGACATTGAGGATGCCACGGACGAGCTGCTGGAGCTGGTAATACGCCGCCATCTGGGGCTTCCGTGGAATATATGCAGGACGTCCAGGCTTCTCATACGGGAACTGACCGCGGATGATGCCGGTTATATTCCGGAGGAGGAGTACGGGCCCCAGGAGGCCATATTCCGTTCAGGGGAGACGCTGGAACTGTATCGCAGGAACCAGTACGGCTTTTATGAGTATGGTACATGGGCCCTGGTACGCAGGGAGGACCAGGTTCTGGTGGGGCTGGCGGGAGTGTCCAATCCCAGACTCGCAGGGGAGATGGAGGATTGTCTGGACTCCCTGGGACAGTCCGTTCCCTGGCTGGAATTGGGGTACCATATTTTCCTGCCTTACCGGCAGCTAGGATACTGCGCGGAAGCTGTGTCGGCCATTGCCGGTTACAGCCATGAGGTGCTTCAGGTGCGGCTCTGCGCCCTGATCCGCAGAGAAAACCAGGCCTCCCGCAGGGTGGCGGAAGGCCTGGGAATGACGTGTCTTATGGAAACAGATATTCAATCATTTGAAGGGCAGCTTCTTTATGGGGAGAGCCCTGTATGATGGCCAGGTAAGGGGGATCCATGACGATGCCCGTCTTTTCTCCGAAGGCAGTGTCCTCCAGGGACAGGGCAACAGGAGTAGGGGTTCCCTCCCCGTCCCTTGCCTGGTAGATATGGTCCTTCACCCGCGCATAGAGCTCAGGAGAAAGCAATTCCTCCAGGCTCTGATATGCGGATATGGTCTCGTAGTGGTCTATGGCGGACTGGTCCCCGATGACCACATCCAGGCTTTCGCTGGCTGCCAGGGCGGATATTTTGGCCAGGGTGGCATATCCGTACTGGGAGGTGGATTCCTCATTAAAATCCACCATCAGGCCCTCGTTTATTTCAATCAGGTCCTTTTTGCCGCATCCCAGGTATTTCCGCAGATCTGATTCCAGCTGAGCGCTGGAGCCGGCGCCTCCGGAGCGATCGTTGATAATGGCCACAGACAGGCGGGTGGTAAAGGTCTGGCGGTATATCATGGTGCCTATGGTGCTTAGGACCCCGATGGCCAGAATTACACCCAGGAGGTGGAACTTATAATATTCCCACACATACCAGGTCCGGTCCCTCCAGGTCATGTTTTTCAGTTTCTGCCGTTCGTTTTCTGCTTCTTCTCTGATGGACATAGCTTATGCATTCCTTCCGTTTCTCTCTGCTGTATTTGCACGGACAGGCCGTTTCATGTAAGTATACCACATCCGGCCCTGAGAAGAATATAAAAATTTCATGAAATCAGAGCAGCCCTTTGCATTTTCCGTTTAATATGATAGAATATCACCAGGTGTATTTACAGAGAGAAGAGGAATACTTATGTTGCAAGGTATATTTAATTACGATAATCCGGTGTGGCGGTTCATAGGAAAGCTGGGAGACTTAATCATACTGAACATTTTGTGGATTGTCTGTTCCATCCCTGTGTTTACAGCCGGTGCCTCCGCCACTGCCGTCTACTATGTGACCTTAAAGCTGGTGCGGGATGAGGATGATTCCACCATACGGTCCTTTTTCCGGTCTTTTAAGAGCAACTTCAAACAGGCAACAGCTATCTGGCTTATCCTGCTGGCGGCGGGAATCGTGCTGGGCTTTGATTTCTGGTTCTTTGTGTCGGGACAGATGCCTATAAACGGCGCGGCTAAGACAGCCATGACCGCGGTCTCCGGCGGATTGCTTCTGATTTACCTGTTTATTATTACGTATGTGTTCCCGCTTCAGGCCAGGTTTTATAATCCGGTTAAGCGGACCCTGTTCAATGCATTTTTTATGTCCGTGCGCCATTTGTTCCAGACAATTGGGATACTGGCCACTGATTTGGGAATCGTGGCAGCCGCATACTTTGGATTGTTTTATTTCCCGCAGTTTGCCATGCTTTTATTCCTGTTTGGGATGCCTCTCATTGCCTTTGTGAACTCATATTTCTTTACTGCTATTTTCGGAAAATATATGCCCAAAGAAGAACAGAATCACACGGATGCCACCCCTCTGCTGGGTGAAGAGGATGAGGAGATGAAGGAAGCAATTCGGAATCTGAAGGGGAAATAATCTGATTATTACTATTAGTAAAACCGGCCGGAAAATTTCTGCCGGTTTTCTGCATTTTTCTGCAATTTCCACTTGCAAATAAAGTGAAAGTATTGTATACAATATAATGTATTATAAAAACAGAAATATGAACAATGTACATAGAGGAGAGTCCGCGTATGATAAAACACTTACGCTTAAAAGCATATGGAAAGATTAACCTGGCTCTGGATGTGCTGGGCCGGAGGGAGGACGGCTATCATGAGGTGCGGATGATCATGCAGACCGTGGGGCTTCACGACCGGATTGACCTGTACGCCACCCAGGAGCCGGGCATCAGGATAGAGACCAACCTGTTTTATCTGCCGGATAATGAGCAGAACCTTGCCCATAAAGCGGCCAGGCTGCTGATGGAGGAGTTCGGCATACGCCAGGGCCTGTCCATCCATCTGCGCAAGTTCATCCCCGTGTCGGCAGGCATGGCGGGAGGAAGTACGGACGCTGCCTCCGTTCTCTTTGGAGTCAATAAAATGTTTGGCCTGGGCCTGTCCACCGGGGAGCTGATGGAGCGGGGCGTGACCCTGGGAGCGGACATCCCCTACTGCCTTATGCGGGGAACCGCCCTGTCTGAGGGAATTGGCGAGAAGCTGTCGCCTCTGCCTCCCATGCCCCAGTGCCAGGTGCTCATAGCCAAGCCGGGTATCAGCGTGTCCACCAAGGTGGTGTACGAGAGCCTGGACGCTATGAAGCTTGCGCCTTCGGACCATCCCGATATAGACGGTATGATAGACGCCATCCGCGGCCAGAATCTGCGGGAGGTGGCAGGCCGGTTCGGGAATGTATTGGAGCTGGTGACCGGAGAGAAATATCCGGCCATTTCAAGGATTGAACAGGTCATGCGTGACTATGGGGCTCTGGGGGCAATGATGAGCGGAAGCGGTCCCACGGTATTCGGGCTTTTTGCCAATCCGAGGGCGGCGCAGGCAGCCTACGAGGACCTGCGTTTCGGCAAGGCGTCGGAGCTGGCAAAACAGGTGTATCTGACCAATTTCTTTAATGTGAAAAGAAATGGGCAGGACAGAGTATAATGCAGGAAAAGGGGGCATTTTAAAATGGAAAATAATTTTAAGGTTAATATGAACGAGTATCTTCCGCTCCGGGATGTGGTGTTCAACACCCTGCGGCAGGCCATACTGAAGGGAGAGCTGGCTCCGGGGGAAAGGCTGATGGAAATTCAGCTGGCTGAAAAATTAGGCGTCAGCAGAACCCCGATCAGGGAAGCTATCCGCAAGCTGGAGCTGGAGGGCCTGGTGCTTATGATTCCCAGAAAGGGCGCTGAGGTGGCCAAGATATCTGAGAAGAGCCTGCGGGATGTTCTGGAGGTGCGCCGATCCCTGGAAGAACTGGCCATTGAGCTGGCCTGCCAGCGGATGTCGGAGGACGACATGGCTGAACTGGAACGGGTGCAGGGCAACTTTAAAAATGCCATTGACCGGGGAGAGGCCATGAGCATTGCCCAGTCGGATGAGCAGTATCATGACGTCATCTACCAGGGGACACGCAACGATAAGCTGGTGCAGATGTTAGGCAACCTGCGTGAGCAGATGTACCGCTACCGCCTGGAATATATAAAGGACGAGGACAAAAGGCAGGTGCTTCTGGTGGAGCACGAGCACATTCTGAACGCCCTTAAGAACCGCAACATAGCCGAGGCAAAAAAGGCGGCCAGGGAACATATAGACAACCAGGAGATTACGGTTTCACGCAACATCAAGGAACAGGAACAGGAGCCGGCCGCACCGGTGCGGGGGAGGAAATAATGGGGGAAGGAACCTTTAAGGAACGGTATCTGTCAGGGGAGATTCCCTTTGAGGAGATTGACCGGTATGTAAGCCGCTGGAATAACAGCGACGATCCCCGCACTCTGGCCCGGTATCTGGGACTGAATGCGGAGGAAGAGGATGTATGGATTGACGAGAGCGACGAGGCGCTTCAGGACATGCTGGACAGCCAGAAGAAATAGAAGCTCAGCCCTTTTTTTGAAATAAATCCATGAGCCGGAACCGTACGTGAACCTCCGGCTTTTGCTGCGGCTGTTTTGTCCTGCCCAGGGGGGATAACAGGGCGTCATAGTCATCTTCCGCCAAAAGGGATGACAGGGTTTTTCTGGAGGAATCCGGCACCACTGCGTGGATGGCATCGGTGTAGCAGAGGGAGGGATAGAGCACGCACCACCAGTTGCGGCCTTTTCCGCTTCCGATGGTGATGCGGACCGCGTCATAGGTTCCGCAGGGAAATACCATGTCCCCGTAAGCCTTGGTGGGAAAGTAATCCCTTGTTAATTCCAGTTTTACGGGATAGGATGCCCCCTGGTCTGCCAGCCAGTCCTGGGCCATGGCCTCAATGCTGGTTTTGCTGCCCTCTATCCACTGTTCAAGCTGTTCTTTGTCCGTGTCCTCGGGTACCTGGCTGCGGATGTAGTCCAGGACCAGGCCCTTTACACCCAGCTTCAGATTCTGGTCCCTGGCGCTGTCGCTTTCCGCCAGGACGTGAAAACGGAGGATTTCAGGGGCAATGCGGGATGCCAGGGCCTCCTCGCCGGTGGTGCGGGATGCCATAAGAATGAGAAATGCAGTAAAAAAACAAAGCGCGGATATGCACAGGCTTATTTTGTATTTCATATGATTTAAGACCTCCTTGGCCGTTAATGCAGTTTTAATTTCTGTTTGTAATTATTGCCACATATGTTATACTATAAACGTAGAACAATCACTAAAATAAGTGAGTTTAAGGAGACTAGCATGGGTAAACTTCAGGCTGCAGTCATATTTGGCGGCCAGTCATCAGAACATATTGTGTCCTGTATGTCGGCTGTCAATGTCATTGAGCATATAGACAGGACGCGATACGATGTATTACTTGTAGGAATTACAGAAGATGGACACTGGATTAAGGCAAATTCGCCGGAAGATGTTAAAAACGGTACCTGGAGGGACGGGACTGTATCAGCCCTCCTGCTGCCGGACGCGACGAAGAAGTGCATCCTCCTCATGGACGGAAATTCGGTCCGCGAGGTCAGGGTGGATGTGGTGTTCCCGGTCCTTCACGGGCTGTACGGGGAGGACGGTACCATCCAGGGGCTTTTGGAACTGGCTAAGATACCTTATGTGGGCTGCGGGGTCCTTTCCTCCGCGGTGTCTATGGATAAACTGTACACCAAGATTATCGTGGAGGACCTGGGAGTGCGCCAGGCAGCATACGAGGCAGTGTACAGGGAACAGCTTGTGCATATGGAATCGGTGGTGGAACGGGTGGAGAAGCATTTTTCCTATCCCGTATTTATTAAACCGTCCAATGCAGGCTCCTCCAGGGGCGTGACAAAGGCGGATGACCGCCAGGCCCTGGAAGCAGGACTTTTAGAGGCGGCCCGGCATGACCGTAAGATATTGGTAGAGGAAACCATCACGGGCAGAGAGATTGAGTGCGCCGTATTCGGAGGCGGACTTAAGGAGGTAGTAGCATCCGGCGTAGGAGAGATACTGGCCGCCGCAGAGTTCTACGACTTTGAGGCCAAGTATTACAACGAAGAATCCAGGACAGTGACGGATCCGGAACTGCCGGCAGGAGCGGCAGAGAGGGTGCGCCAGTCCGCTGTGGACATATTCCGTGCAGTGGACGGCTATGGACTGGCCAGAGTGGATTTCTTTGTAAAGGATGACGGAGAAGTGGTATTTAATGAGATTAATACCATGCCCGGTTTTACCGCCATCAGTATGTACCCCATGCTGTGGGAAGCCAGAGGGATTACAAAGGACCAGCTGGTGGATATGCTGATGGCCCATGGGATGGAACGATACACATAAGGGAAAGAGGAAGGAATATGACAAAAGACGTGCTGATTACAATCAGTGGCATCCAGATGATAGACGAAGAGGACTCCGATGTGGAGATGATAGTAAGGGGAGATTATTATCAGAAGAACGGAAAGCATTACATCCTCTACGAAGAGATGATGGAAGGCTTTACAGGTAAAGTCAAGAACGTAATCAAAATATCCCCTTCCGGAATGGACATAATTAAAAAGGGAATCGCCAACACCCACATGCAGTTTGAGAAGAACAAGAAGAATCTTTCATGCTACACCACTCCCCTGGGCGATATGGTGGTAGGCATACAGGCCAGCCGGATTAAAATAAATGAAGAACCGGACAGTCTGTTGGTGAATGTGGATTATTCCCTGGATATCAATTATGAACATCTGTCTGATTGCAGCATCCGCCTGGATGTCCAGTCCTGTCCGCAGTGACAGCGAGCAGTAAAAGAAACTGTAGAAGGATATTGTAAAAGAGTATAAAAAAGAAGCGGCGTGACTGCCGCTTCTTTTTATTTCTTATCTTTCTTATCCTTTTTAAATCTTGCGAAGAATCCCTTCTTCTTTGGCGGAGTCGGAATCGCGCCGCCTCTCACGCTTTTGATCTCAGTGATGTAGATACCGCTGATGACAACCTTGGCCTCGGTTTTCACCGGCAGGGAGTCAAATACGCGTCCGTCTGCAATGAGGGTCATGACCTTGGGACCAATCTTGGCTTTGACCACAGGGACCTTTGCCCAGCGCATATATTTGGGCGTCTGGTCAGTCACTACTTTGGGAAGCCCGGCCTGGGTAATCTTCATCTTTTTCTTGTCAATGACAAGGATGGATGCGGTCTGGGCGGCTGCATCTAACAACTGCTGCTGTTCCACCTGGCGCTTTTGGAGCTTATTTCCCAGAAAGTAGAGAACAACCAGGGCAACAAGAGCAATGACCAGAATGACAATCAGTACATTTAAAATAGTCTGAGCCATGGGGTTTACCTCCAACCTATGTAATTATAGTACCATTCCCCCCGTTAAACAATCTACAACCCCAGGGGACATTCTATAATAGTATATCATTTCAGACGGTAAATTGCAAGTAAAAATCCTTGACACCTTGACAGGTCTGTGTTATTATGGAGTGTGCACTATTGTGGCGGCGTGGGCTTTTTGCGCCCTCATGTACGGTTTTACGTGGTATGACGCCCAATTACAGAGAACGACAGTGATATTTTGCTGCATCTGGCGTCCGGTTCGGCGTCGGATTGAGATGGAAATATTGCGAACCAAATTAAAAAACAGGGGTGAAACGTCAATGGAGAAAAGCAGAATACGTCCGGTACCGGCCGGGAAAAGCGTAAGAATGAGCTATTCAAGACAGAAAGAAGTTCTTGAAATGCCTAACTTGATTGAGATTCAAAAAGACTCCTACCAGTGGTTCTTAAAAGAAGGACTGAAGGAGGCATTTGATGATATCTCTCCCATAGCGGACTTTGCAGGCCATTTGAGTCTGGAATTCGTTGACTTTACATTGTGTAAGGATGATATAAAGTATACCATCGAAGAGTGTAAAGAACGGGACGCAACTTACGCTGCACCACTTAAGGTAAAGGTAAGACTGTACAATAAAGATAAAGATGAAATGAATGAACACGAGATTTTCATGGGCGACCTGCCCCTGATGACAGATACCGGTTCCTTTGTGATTAACGGTGCTGAGCGTGTTATTGTAAGCCAGCTGGTACGTTCCCCTGGTATCTACTACGGTATTGGCCATGATAAAGTGGGTAAGGAACTATATACCTGTACTGTCATCCCCAACCGTGGCGCATGGCTGGAGTACGAGACAGACTCCAATGACGTATTCTATGTACGTGTAGACAGGACCCGTAAGGTACCTGTAACTGTATTGATTCGCGCCCTGGGATTCGGAACCAATGCGGAAATCCTGGAACTCTTCGGCGAGGAGCCAAAGCTCTTGGCCAGCTTCGGAAAGGACACCTCCGATAATTATCAGGATGGCCTTCTGGAATTATATAAGAAGATTCGTCCCGGCGAGCCGTTATCTGTTGACAGTGCAGAAAGTCTCCTTAACAGCATGTTCTTTGACCCCAGAAGATATGACCTTGCAAAAGTCGGCAGATATAAATTTAATAAGAAACTGTCCTTTAAGTACCGTCTTAACGGACAGGTACTGGCAGAGGACGTGGTGGACACCGCCACAGGCGAGATTCTGGCAGAGGCAGGCACCAAGCTTGACAAGGAATCTGCCATGAAGATTCAGAACGCGGCTGTTCCCTTTGTATGGGTGGACGGTCCCGACAGGAAGCAGAAGGTTCTCTCCAACATGATGGTGGAGCTTTCCGCCCATGTGCCCTTTGACCCGGAGGAAGTGGGCGTTACGGAGTTAGTATATTACCCGGCCCTGGCTTCTATTCTGGAAGAAGCTGGTACCGACGGGGAGGCTCTTAAGGAGGCTGTCCGCAGGAACATCCACGACCTGATTCCAAAGCACATTACAAAGGAAGATATCCTTGCTTCCATTAACTATAATATGCATCTGGAGGAGCAGGTGGGCAACGCAGATGACATCGATCATCTGGGCAACCGCCGTATCCGCGCCGTAGGCGAACTTCTTCAGAACCAGTACCGCATCGGTCTGTCACGTATGGAGCGTGTGGTAAGGGAGCGTATGACCACCCAGGATATGGATGGCATTACGCCCCAGTCCTTAATCAACATCAAGCCCGTGACTGCGGCTGTGAAGGAGTTCTTCGGAAGCTCCCAGCTGTCCCAGTTCATGGACCAGAATAACCCGCTGGCAGAGCTGACCCATAAGCGCCGTCTCTCCGCCCTGGGCCCTGGCGGTCTGTCCAGGGACCGTGCCGGATTCGAGGTGCGGGATGTACACTACACCCATTACGGACGTATGTGTCCCATCGAGACGCCTGAAGGTCCTAACATCGGTCTGATCAACTCCCTGGCAACCTACGCGAGGGTAAACCAGTATGGTTTTATCGAGGCTCCCTACCGCGTGGTGGATAAGACCACGGACCCGGCGAACCCAAGGGTAACGGATGAAGTGGTGTACCTGACCGCTGACGAGGAAGATAACTTCGTTGTGGCACAGGCAAACGAGGCCCTGGATGAGGAAGGCCACTTTATACACAACAACGTATCCGGACGTTTCCGTACAGAGACATCCGAGTTCCAGAAAAAGACCATTGACCTGATGGACGTATCCCCTAAGATGGTATTCTCCGTTGCTACGGCCATGATTCCTTTCCTGGAGAACGACGATGCCAACCGTGCTCTGATGGGTTCCAACATGCAGCGTCAGGCAGTGCCCCTTCTGACCACAGAAGCCCCTGCCGTGGGTACGGGTATCGAGGCAAAGGCGGCTGTTGACTCTGGCGTGTGTGTGGTAGCTAAGAACGCAGGTGTGGTAGAGCGCTCTGCTTCTAATGAAATCATCATCCGCAGGGACAGTGACGGCAACCGCGATGTGTACCACCTGACCAAATTTAAGAGAAGCAACCAGAGCAACTGTTACAACCAGAAGCCAATCGTATATAAGAATGACCATGTGGAAGCCGGCGAGGTAATCGCGGACGGCCCGTCCACCTCCAACGGTGAGATTGCCCTTGGAAAGAACCCGCTTATCGGATTCATGACATGGGAGGGCTATAACTACGAGGATGCGGTCCTGTTATCCGAGCGCCTGGTTCAGGAAGATGTCTATACCTCCGTCCACATTGAGGAGTATGAGGCGGAAGCCCGCGATACCAAGCTGGGACCGGAAGAGATTACCCGCGATGTGCCGGGCGTGGGCGAAGATGCCCTGAAAGACCTGGATGAGCGCGGTATTATCCGTATCGGCGCGGAGGTCCGCGCGGGAGATATTCTGGTGGGCAAGGTTACGCCTAAGGGCGAGACCGAGCTGACCGCGGAGGAGCGTCTGCTGCGCGCCATCTTCGGCGAGAAGGCCAGGGAAGTCCGCGACACCTCCCTTAAAGTGCCTCACGGCGCATACGGCATCATCGTGGATGCCAAGGTATTTACCAGGGAGAACGGAGACGAGCTGTCACCGGGCGTGAACCAGACAGTCCGCATCTACATTGCCCAGAAGCGTAAGATTTCAGTGGGCGATAAGATGGCAGGACGTCACGGCAACAAGGGTGTTGTTTCCCGCGTGCTTCCTGTTGAAGATATGCCTTTCCTGCCAAACGGACGTCCTCTTGACATCGTGCTTAACCCTCTGGGCGTGCCTTCCCGTATGAACATCGGACAGGTGTTGGAGATTCACTTAAGCCTTGCGGCCAAGGCCCTGGGCTTCAACGTATCCACCCCGATTTTCGACGGCGCAAACGAGAACGACATCATGGATACCCTGGAAGTGGCCAACGATTATGTGAACACGTCCTGGGATGAATTTAAAGCTAAATATGAAGACCTGCTGAAGCCTTCTGTCATCGACTACCTGGGCGCTCACTTAGAGCACAGGGAGCTTTGGAAGGGTGTGCCCATCAGCCGTGACGGCAAGGTCCGCCTGAGAGACGGACGTACCGGCGAATATTTCGACGGCGCTGTTACCATCGGACACATGCACTACCTGAAGCTGCACCATCTGGTTGACGATAAGATCCATGCGCGTTCAACCGGCCCTTACTCTCTGGTTACACAGCAGCCTCTGGGCGGTAAGGCCCAGTTCGGCGGACAGCGTTTCGGAGAGATGGAGGTTTGGGCACTGGAGGCATATGGCGCTTCCTATACCCTGCAGGAAATCATGACCGTTAAGTCCGACGACGTTGTGGGCCGTGTAAAGACCTACGAAGCCATCATCAAGGGAGAGAATATCCCTGAGCCGGGCGTACCGGAGTCCTTTAAGGTGCTCCTTAAGGAGATGCAGTCCCTTGGCCTGGATGTACAGGTACTGAGAGATGACGGCACCGAGGTCGAGATGAATGAGAATATCGATTACGGTGATACAGAGCTGCGCGCCATGTTAGAGGGGGAGCGCCGCTTCGAGGAGAAGGAATCCTATGCGCAGTTTGGCTATCAGGAGCAGGAATTCAAGGATAGCGAGCTGGTAGCTGTGGAAGAGGAAGAAGATGTAAGCGCCGATGATTACACCGAAGAGGCCGATGACGAGGATGATTTATTCCTGGATGAAGCTGCTGACGGTGAAGACGAAGAATAGAAGGGAGTAAATGCTCATGCCAGAAACTAATGAAACTTATCATCCAATGACATTTGATGCCATTAAGATTGGTCTGGCCTCCCCTGATAAGATTCTGGAGTGGTCCCATGGCGAGGTGAAGAAGCCGGAGACCATCAACTACAGGACACTTAAGCCCGAGAAGGACGGTCTGTTCTGTGAGAGAATCTTCGGGCCTAGTAAGGACTGGGAGTGTCATTGCGGTAAATATAAAAAGATTCGTTATAAAGGTGTTATCTGCGACCGCTGCGGCGTAGAAGTGACAAAGGCAAGTGTCCGTAGAGAGCGTATGGGCCACATTAAGCTGGCTGCTCCCGTATCCCATATATGGTATTTCAAGGGAATTCCCAGCCGTATGGGTCTGATTCTGGATATCTCCCCCAGAACGCTGGAGAAGGTGCTGTACTTTGCGTCCTATATCGTTCTGGACCCAGGCTCCACCAGCCTGCAGTATAAGCAGGTCCTGTCCGAGAAGGAGTACAGGGAGGAAGTGGAGAAGTACGGCGGCACCGGCGGCTTCCGTGTGGGAATGGGCGCCGAGGCCATCCAGGAACTGCTGAGGGCCATTAATCTGGAAAAGGATTCCACAGAACTCAGAAGGGCGCTGGCGGATTCCACCGGACAGAAGCGCGCGAGAATCATCAAGAGGCTGGAGGTAGTGGAGGCATTCCTTACCTCAGGCAACCGTCCTGAGTGGATGATTATGGATGTGATTCCTGTCATCCCTCCGGATATCCGTCCCATGGTACAGCTGGACGGCGGACGTTTCGCCACCTCTGATTTGAATGACTTATACAGAAGAATCATCAACAGGAACAACCGTCTGGCAAGACTGCTGGAGTTAGGCGCTCCTGATATCATTGTACGCAACGAGAAGCGTATGCTCCAGGAGGCAGTGGATGCTCTGATTGACAACGGACGCCGCGGCAGGCCCGTGACCGGCCCCGGCAACAGAGCCCTTAAGTCCCTTTCCGATATGTTAAAGGGTAAGCAGGGACGTTTCCGTCAGAACCTGTTAGGCAAGCGTGTGGACTATTCCGGACGTTCCGTTATCGTGGTTGGACCTGAGCTTAAGATATACCAGTGCGGACTTCCAAAGGAAATGGCCATTGAGCTGTTTAAGCCTTTTGTTATGAAGGAGCTGGTTTCCAACGGAACCGCCCACAATATAAAGAATGCCAAGAAGATGGTAGAGAGACTGCAGCCCGAGGTGTGGGATGTGCTTGAGGATGTTATCAAAGAGCACCCCGTCATGCTGAACCGTGCCCCTACCCTGCACAGACTGGGGATCCAGGCGTTTGAGCCCATCCTGGTAGAGGGTAAGGCCATCAAGCTTCATCCTCTGGTGTGTACGGCCTTCAACGCTGACTTCGACGGCGACCAGATGGCTGTCCATCTGCCGCTTTCCGTAGAGGCCCAGGCAGAGTGCCGTTTCCTGCTCTTAAGCCCTAACAACCTGTTAAAGCCTTCAGACGGCGGTCCTGTGGCTGTTCCTTCCCAGGATATGGTTCTTGGTATCTATTACCTGACCCAGGAACGTCCGGGAGCAAAGGGCGAGGGCATGGTATTTAAGAGCGTCAACGAGGCGATTCTGGCATATGAGAACCAGGAGGCAACCCTTCATTCACGCGTTAAGGTGAGAGTCAGCAAGACCATGCCGGACGGCACTGTGAAGACGGGGACCATTGACTCCACCATCGGACGTTTCATTTTCAATGAAATCATTCCTCAGGATCTGGGATTTGTGAACAGAAGCATCCCGGAGAACGAGCTGAAGCTGGAAGTGGATTTCCACGTAGCCAAAAAGCAGTTAAAGCAGATTCTTGAGAAGGTCATCAACGTACACGGCGCAACCCAGACAGCCGTTACCCTGGATGACATCAAGGCCATTGGATATAAATATTCCACCAGGGCGGCCATGACCGTTTCTATTTCCGATATGACCGTGCCTGAGAGCAAACCAAAGCTGATTGAGGAAGCTCAGGCAACAGTGGACCGTATTGCGAAAAACTACCGCCGCGGCCTCATCACCGAGGAAGAGCGCTACAAAGAGGTTATCGAGACATGGAAGACCACCGATGACCAGCTGACGCACGACCTGCTGACCGGCCTGGATAAGTACAACAATATCTACATGATGGCTGACTCCGGAGCCCGTGGTTCTGATAAGCAGATTAAGCAGCTGGCAGGTATGCGGGGACTGATGGCAGATACCACCGGTCATACCATCGAGCTTCCTATCAAGTCCAATTTCCGTGAGGGACTGGATGTATTGGAGTACTTTATCTCGGCTCATGGAGCCCGTAAAGGTCTGTCCGATACGGCTCTGCGTACGGCTGACTCAGGTTACCTGACCAGACGTCTGGTAGACGTATCACAGGATTTGATTATCCGTGAAGTGGACTGCTGCGAGGGCAGGGATATCCCATACATGGAAATCAAGGCTTTCATGGATGGAAATGAAGTAATCGAGGACCTGGAAGAGAGAATCACAGGGCGCTATATCGCTGAGACCATCACTGACCCGGATACGGGAGAGGTTGTGGTCAAGGCTAACCATATGTGTACACCGAAGCGCGCCGCGGCTGTCATGAAGGTGCTGAATAAGACAGGACGGGGGTCTGTAAAGATTCGTACCGTCCTCAGCTGTAAGTCCCATATCGGTGTGTGCGCCAAGTGTTACGGCGCCAACATGGCAACGGGCCAGCCTGTACAGGTGGGCGAGGCTGTCGGCATCATCGCGGCACAGTCCATCGGTGAACCTGGTACACAGCTTACCATGCGTACGTTCCATACGGGCGGCGTGGCCGGAGGCGATATCACACAAGGTCTTCCCCGTGTGGAGGAGCTTTTCGAGGCCCGTAAGCCAAAGGGCCTTGCCATCATCACCGAGTTCGGCGGCGTGGTGCAGATTAAGGATACAAAGAAAAAGCGTGAGATTACGGTAACCGACAATGAGACCGGCAACGCCAAGACCTATCTGATTCCTTACGGATCCAGAATCAAGGTAATGGACGGCCAGGTGCTGGAAGCCGGCGACGAGCTGACAGAAGGCAGCATTAACCCCCATGATATCCTGAAAATCAAGGGTGTCCGTGCGGTGCAGGATTACATGCTCCAGGAAGTACAGCGTGTATACCGTCTCCAGGGCGTGGAAATCAACGATAAGCATATTGAGATGATTGTTCACCAGATGCTTAAGAAAATCAAGATTGAGGAGAGCGGCGACAGCGATGTGCTGCCGGGCGTATCCATGGATGTTCTGGATTACAACGAGATGAACGAGGCCCTGATTGCCGACGGCAAGAAGCCGGCAGAAGGCAGACAGGTCATGCTGGGTATCACCAAGGCATCCCTGGCAACGGATTCCTTCTTGTCAGCAGCATCCTTCCAGGAGACCACCAAGGTTCTGACCGAGGCAGCCATCAACGGCAAGGTTGACCACCTGATTGGCCTGAAGGAGAACGTAATCATCGGTAAACCGATTCCGGCAGGTACCGGCATGAAGCGATACCGCAAGGTGAAGCTGGACACAGACGATTTGATTTCAGATGAGATCATGCTGTCTGATGACGATGAACTGATACTTTCTTCCGAGGATGAGAGCGGCAGCGGACTCACAGAGGACAATGTTGCCGAGGAAGTTCTGGGAATGGACGATATGGCGGATGTGGATGAGGAAGACGATGCCATAGAGGAAGAATAGATAGAGACCGGTTTTAGAAGTGTAGTGTAATAGTTTGGTAGAGGTGTTTTATGTAAAAAAATAGGGCTGTTGCAGGATAGCTGATCACTCAGCTGTTCTGTCCAGCCCTTTTTGATTTTATGAACCAGAAGGCTGCATCAATCACTGTAAGGATGGGCTTTCCAGTACACCACTGCCATGCGGATGAAATCCTTGGCAGCATTGTTGATGTAGTGGTTCTGGGCATGGACGGCAGCCAGTTCCCAACTGGCATCAGGGCCTAAAGAAAAGTAGGACACATGCTCGCTAGGCACAGCATAGTACCGGGGGATAATGGAACAGCACTGGCTGTTCTCTGTCAGCCGCAGCATGGTCCTCATGCTGGTAGACTCAAAAAGGAGTTTTGGTTCAAAACCGGCTTTCTTAAAGAGCTGGTCAATGACCACTCGCATGGTGGAGGATTTCTTTACCAGGGTGAAAAGCTCATCCCTGAATTGTTTCAAGGATATCTCCGGGTACTGGCTGGGTTCCAGGGGTTCCCTGTAGGCCAGGGGATGGGTTTTTGGAACACACAGGTAAAAAGGTTCATAAAAGATAGTCTCATATACCAGGTGCTTATACTTCCTTTCAAAAATGGTCTGAAAGCTGATGTCCATTTCGCGGGCATCCATCATCTTGAGTTGGGATTCCACATTGGCCTCTATGGGCTGGAAAGTGGTGTCGGGATACTGGGCATGGATGATGGGATAGATGGCAGTGAACATCTGGATGCCCCTCTCTGGTGTAAGGCCGATGGTGATGGTACCCTTCCATTTCTTTGCCATATCCTGTATCTGGTTATAAGTCTGGTTTTTGATTTCTAAAATCTGTCTGGAACGTTCTTCGTAAAGCTTTCCTATATCTGTCAGTTCCCAGTGATTCCTTGTCCTGACAAACAGGGGAGCGCCCAGCTCCCTTTCCAGCTTTAAAAGCTGCTGGTTAAGCGCTGACTGCGTCAGATACAGCTCGTCGGCTGCTTTTGAGATGCTTTTGTGCTTGGCAATGGTTATGATGTACTCGATGAGTTTGGTTTCCATGAAAAAATCCCCCCTCTGTATTTCCTCTAATGTGTCTGAATTGCACAATGAACTTAAGTAAAACTAAAGGTATGTTTATTTTAATTAAGTTGCTTTTCATAATACTTATTTATATAATAAAAACATACAAAACACAAGTGCACAATGTGAAAAAGGTCATAAAAATAAACAACATAAAAGTCCAGCTAAGAAATGTCAATAGGTAAAATGAAAAATGTTTAAAAAGTTTT